>Ga0268298_10001988_pt1 | contig 22970 bp, 21 predicted proteins | sample WWTPWeurt_MetaG_FD_194462 | JGI IMG/M metagenome (GOLD analysis project Ga0268298, IMG submission 194462) | Activated sludge microbial communities from WWTP in Nijmegen, Gelderland, Netherland - WWTP Weurt | ecosystem: Engineered > WWTP > Aerobic digester > Activated sludge | place... | reverse complement strand
CGCCGCCCAGGAGGCGGCGCACGCATCGGTGCCCGAGATGAGCACGCTGTCGTTCCAGCAGTACGTGCGCGACCGGCTCGCGCAGAAGCTCTCCGGTCCGCCGACGCTCACCGAGGTGCTGCAGCCGGCCGAGGAGCACGACGAGATCGCCGCGCCGGTGTCGCCGCGGATGGCCACCGACGCGTTGCCGCGCGAGGCGCTCCGGGCCGCGCCGTCGGCCGCCGCACACGCGGCGCCCGCGCCGTTGCAGGCTCAGCCCACGGGCGTCCGCGTGGCTCAGGCTCGCCCGGCCCCCTCGCAGGACGCGCTCGCGTCGCCCGCGCACGCCGCGCAGACGAACGCCGCGCAGGCCCACGCCGCGCAAGCCCACGCCGCGCAAGCCCACGCCGCGCAAGCCCACGCCGCGCAAGCCCACGCCGCGCAAGCCCACGCCGCGCAAGCCCACGCCGCTCCCGCCCCGGCGCGCCCGTTCGCGTCGCAATCGATCACCGGCCCCGCGACGCCCGACCCCGCGCAGGTGAGCATGATGGCGGAGTTGCGCGAAATGCGCAGCTTCATCGCCGAACAGCTCGGATCGTTGTCCTATTTCGACGGCATCCGGCGGAATCCTCTTCAAAGTCAGCTGCTGCGCCAGATGCTGTCGGCGGGCTTCTCGCCGGCGCTGTCGCGCCAGGTCGTGTCCCGGATTCCCGCCGACTTCTCGGAAAGCCAGGCGACGACGTGGCTGCGCCTGGCGCTCGCCCGCAACCTGCGCTGCGACGCCGGCGGCCTGCTCGAGCAGGGCGGGATCTTCGCGCTGGTCGGGCCCACCGGCGTGGGCAAGACGACGAGCACCGCCAAGATCGCGGCGCGCTTCGCGCTTCGGCACGGCACGCAGGCGGTCGGCCTCGTCACGGTCGACGCCTACCGGATCGGCGGCCAGGACCAGCTGCGGACGTTCGGCCGCATGCTCGGCGTGCCGGTGCACGTCGCGCACGACGCGGCGACGCTCGCCGACTTCCTGCACCTGTACATGAACAAGAAGCTCGTGCTCATCGACACCGCCGGCATCGGCCAGCGCGACGAGCGCGTCGACGAGCTGATGGCGTCGCTGTCGTCGCCGGTCGTACGCAAGCTGGTCGTGCTCAATGCGGCCGCGCAGGCCGAGACGCTCGACGACGTCGTGCGCGCCTACCGGGCGCCGCAGGCCGCCGGCGTCGTGATCTCCAAGGTCGACGAGGCGGTCAAGCTCGGCGGCGTGCTCGACTGCGCGCTGCGCCACCGCCTGAAGCTGATCGGCGTGGCCAACGGGCAGCGCGTGCCCGAGGACTGGGTCGCCCCGCAGGCGGAGTCGCTGGTCGACGAGGCGCTCAGCGCGCAGCGGCCGGCCGCGTTCGAGTTCGACGACACGGATCTGTCGCTGCTGCTCGCGACCAGCCAGGCGCGCGCCGGGAGCGTGCATGCTTGACGGAGGTCGTGACCAGGCCTTCGGGCTGCGCCGGCTCTTCCCGCGGCGCTCGCTGCGGGTGCTCGCGGTCGCGAGCGACGGCGCGCAGCCCTCGGCCAACGCATTCGTGGTCAACCTCGCCGCCGCGCTCGCGCGCATGGCGTGGCGCCCGATCGTGATCGACGGCCAGCGCGACGGCGTCGCCGCGACGCTCGGCGTCACCCCGCGCCTGGAGCTCGCCGACCTGATGTCGGGCCGGCGCGCGTTCGCGTCGGTGGCGCTCAGGAGCCCCGAGGGCTACAGCGTGCTGCCCGCCGCGCGCGGCCTGCTCGACGTCGTCGACGACCCGGATGCCGCCGAGGCGATGTTCAGCGCGATCGCGGCGATCGTCGACGGCTACGACATCGCGGTGCTGCACGCGCCGGCGCCGGTGCTCGGCGCGCTGCTCGCGCACCGGCCGGCCGAGACGGCGATCCTGTGCGGCCCCGGCGACGAGGACCTGACCGCCGCGTACGCGAACGTCAAGGCGCTCGTCAACGGGCACGGGCTGTCACGCTTTCGCGTCCTGTTCGACCGGGCGCCCGCCGCCGAGCTCACGCGGCAGCGCCACCGCAGGCTCGCGGACGCGGCGCGCAGATTCCTCGCGGCCGCGGTCGAGTTCGGCGGGGCGATCGCGCCGGAGCGCGAGCTCGAGGCCGCGCGCCGTGCCCGCGCCAGTGTATTCTCCGTCGCCGCGCAGGGTCGCGCGGCACGGGCGTTCGAGCGCATCGCCAGCGCCGCACGCGAATGGCAGCTTCCGGCGTACGATGCCGCGGGGCCCACGATCCACTGACAGGCGAACACGATGTATACCTCTCGCGGAACGCTCGATCGCAAGGCGGCCATCGACCAGTACGGTCCGATGGTGCGGCGCGTTGCGACGCAGCTGATCGCGAAGCTCCCCGCCAACGTCGAGCTCGACGACCTGGTCCAGGCGGGGATGATCGGCCTGTTCGACGCGCTCTCGCGCTACCAGGCCGACCAGGGCGCCCAGTTCGAGACCTTCGCGATGCAGCGCATTCGCGGGGCGATGCTCGACGAGCTGCGCGAGGCGGACTGGCTGCCGCGCTCGGTGCGGCGCAACCAGCGCACGATCGAAGGCGCGATCCGGCGCCTGGAGCAGCGCCTGAAGCGCCCCCCGACCGAGCGCGAGGTCGCCGGCGAGCTGGGCATGGCGATCGACGCCTACCAGCAGATGCTGGCCGACGCGCGCGGCGCGCAGCTCGTCTACCTCGACGAGCTCGGCGACGACGACTCGGAGGAGGGCTTCCTCGAGCGCCATCGCGTCAGCGAGAACATCGACCCCGCGCACATGCTGCGCGACGACCGCTTCCGCCAGGCGCTGATCGACGCGATCGAGGACCTGCCCGAGCGAGAGAAGTCGGTCATGGGCATGTACTACGAGCAGGACATGAACCTGAAGGAGATCGGCGCGGTGCTCGGCGTGACCGAGTCACGGGTGTCGCAGCTCCACAGCCAGGCCGTCGCGCGGCTGCGCACGAAGCTGCGCGGCTGGGCCTGAACGGCGCGCGGCCCGCGCCCGATCGGCGCGGACGGATCCTCGACCGGTGGGGAGCCGCTCGTCAGGCGGCGTCGAGCGCGCGCGAGTTGCGTGCGAGTCCGGAGGCACCCGCGGGACCGTAGGTCACCGGCGCTTCGAAGAGCACGCCCAGGGCGCGCGCGTTGGCCGCGCCCGCGCGAACGAGGAGGTCGCCGTTGACGGTGGCCGCGTCGCGAAGCGCGCGCAGCGCCGCGCGCGAGGGCGCGCGTGCGGACAACGCCGCCAGTGCACGCTCGAGATCGTCCGCGCTCGACTGCAGCGCGGCGAGATCCCGGCGCGCCAGCGCCTCGCGCTGGCGGGCGAGGGCGGCGCCGACGGCGCCGACCGGATCGCGGGGATCGGGCCGGACGCTCACGTCAGTTGCCCGTCGCGCCCGGGAGCGTCACGCTCTTCGGCGCGCCGGTCATCGTCTGGAGCAGCTCCGCGGCCTGGGAGATCATCTTGTCGGCGATGACCTCCGGGGACACGTGGAACTTGCCTTCCTTCATCGCACGGCGAACCTGTTCCACCTTCTCCATGCGGACGTCGGCGGTGTCGCCCGGGACCAGTCCTCCACCGTTCAGGCTGAGCGTGGTCTGGGACAGCTCGACCTTGTCCGTGGCGGCGACGGCGCCGACCTGCTGCTGCTGGGAAGCGGCCGGCGTGCGTGAGCCGTTCGTCGCGCGTGAGACGAGATCGGATTGCAGCGGTTCGTTGGTTTGTCCGACTTTCATGTCAGGCTCCCCGTCGGCGGCGGCCGACTTCTACAAGGCTCCTGATGGCAGTATCGGCGCCCGGTCGGGAGACTTTAGCGCGAAAAACAGGCTTAGGTCCGCCTCAATTCAAATCCTCAGTTCGATGGTGTGGTCCCGGACCGTCCCGCTCACCACCCGGCCGGCCTCGGTCCGCACGCGAAGCTGCTGGCCTTCGCCCGCCGGCGCCAGCGCCACACCTTCGCTCGTGATCGTAAACCCTTGACCAATAAGGAGAATCTTCACCGGGTCCCCGGCGGAGACGGTCGCGGGCACGCGCAGCGCGTCGGCTCGTAGAGGCTGCCCTGCCGGCAGGTTGCGCGTCAGCACCTTGCCGGCGAGCTGCGCCGGATCGCCGACGAGCGGTCCGCTCTCGCGTGTCAGATCCACCTCGTCGACCCGGAAATCGGCGCTGGAGATCGGTGCGCCGGCGACCAGCGGCGTGATCGACACCAGGGTTTTCCCGTAGACGCTGACGGTGACCGGCAGCATCGCGGCCCAGCTCGCGCCCTCGACGCAGCGCACGCCGATCGACGTCCGGCCCCAGAGCCGCGCGCCGGGCGGCAGGTAGGGCTCGACCCGGCTGCAAGGCGAGAGCCGCAGGCGGGGGTCGAGCTGCCCGACCCTGACCTCGACGCGGTGCGTGCCGCCGAGCTCGCGCTCGACGAGCATCCGGATCACGTCCGCGGCCGGGTCGGCGGCCGGGGTGGCGTGGGCGCCCGCGGGGCCCGCCGACCCCTGGGCGAGCGCGAGCCCGCACGCCATGCCGAGCAGCGCGACGGCCCGCCGGGCGAGCGCACGCAGTATTCGACGTTCGACGTTCATCGCGAGCTCTCCTCGAGCATTGCCACAGCACGGACGATAGGGGCGGACGGGGCCGTGCCGACGCTCGAATAGCGCAGCCGCAGGTCCTCTTATCGGCGCTTAAGTTTTCCGGGGGGGCGAGAAGATCGTCGGGACGGCGCCGTGTGCGCCCGAATCCAGGAGGCGACGATGCTCGACCGACTCACCGGCAACCTTCAGTTCCAGGGCCAGGCGCTGCTCTTGCGCGCCGAGCGCCAGAAGGTGCTGTCCGGCAACATCGCCAATGCCGACACCCCCGGATTCCAGGCGCGCGACTTCGACTTCGCCAAGGCGCTGCAGGCCGCGACCACGCAGGGCGCCGGTGCAGCGGGCGGCGGCGCGATCACCGACCCGCGCCACATCCCGGTGCGCGGCGCGGGCGGCGCGAACGACCCGAACCTGCTCTACCGGCTGCCGGAGCAGCCGTCGATCGACGGCAACACGGTCGACATGGACCGCGAGCGCGCCAACTTCGCCGACAACACGGTGCGCTACGAGGCGACCCTTCGCTTCATCAACGGCGACGTGCGCAATCTCTTGAGCGCGATCCGCGGCGACTGAACGGGCGCGGCCCCGGCCGCGAGGAGTGAACCATGGCCCTGAACCGAATCTTCGACATCTCCGCGAGCGCGATCTCCGCGCAGAGCCAGCGGCTGAACGTCGTCGCGTCGAACCTGGCCAACGCGGAGAGCGTCGCCGGCCCCGACGGCCAGTCGTACAAGTCGCGCCAGGTCGTCTTCAGCGCCCGCCAGCCCGATCGGGCGGACGGCACCGCCGGCGTGCGCGTGACCGGGATCGTCGAGGACAACGCGCCGGCCAAGCGCGTCTACGACCCGAAGCACCCGCTCGCCGACAACGAGGGCTTCGTCACGCAGAGCAACGTGAACGTCGTCGAGGAGATGGTGAACATGATCTCCGCGTCGCGTTCCTACCAGAACAACATCGAAGTGATGAACACCACGCAGCAGCTGCTCGCCAAGACGCTGCAGCTCGGCCAGTGACGAAGAGGACCCCGAGATGAGCACCGTGCAGGCCACGACCTCGACGACCGCGGACATCGTCGCGCAGAAGCTCAAGGACGCGGTCGCCGCGAGCCAGGTTCCGACGCCGGCGTCCACGGGCGGCGACAGCGCCTCGGGCGCGAGCGCGATCGGCTCGTCGAGCTCGCAGGAGGACCGCTTCCTGAAGCTGCTCGTCGCGCAGATGCGCAACCAGGACCCGCTCAATCCGCTGGACAACGCGCAGGTCACGTCGCAGATGGCGCAGATCAGCACCGTGACCGGCATCGAGAAGCTGAACCAGGCGATGACGAAGCTCGCGAGCGCGTCGGCGCCGATGAGCTCGCCGCTGGACGCGGTCGGCGCGATCGGCCACAAGGTGCTTTCCGAGGGCAGCACCTTCCAGCGCGTCGCCGCGACCGACGGCCCGGTCCAGGCCGGGTTCGAGCTCGCCGCGCCTGCCGACTCGGTGAAGGTCGAGATCGTCGACGCGACCGGTCAGCCGGTGTGGACGAAGAACTTCGGCAAGGCCGCGGCCGGCCTGCAGGTCTTCCAGTGGGACGCCGGGTCGGCGCCCGCGGGGTCGTACCAGCTGCGCGTGACCGCGACCGCCAACGGCAAGGCCGTATCCGCGACCCCGCTCACGACCGCACCGGTCATCGGGATCACCCAGGACTCCGACGGCGTCCAGCTGCAGGTCTCCGGCCGCGCGCCGGTGCCCGCCAGGGACGTCAAGGCAATTCTCTGAATACACGCTTCACGCAGGAGACGATGAGATGGCATTCCAGCAGGGCTTGAGCGGTCTGAACGCCGCGGCGCGCAACCTCGACGTGATCGGCAACAACGTCGCCAACGCGAACACGGTGGGCGCGAAGTCCGCGCGCGCCGAATTCGCCGACATCTACGCGAACTCGCTGACGGGCGGCGGCAACAACGCGGTCGGCATCGGCGTGACCGTCGCGGCCATCGCGCAGCAGTTCACGCAGGGCGACATCGCGACCACGAACAACCCGCTGGACCTCGCGATCAACGGCGCGGGCTTCTTCGAGCTGTCGACCAACGGGACGACGACGTTCACGCGCAACGGCCAGTTCAAGCTCGACAACACCGGCTACATCGTCAACTCGCAGGGCGCACGTCTGCAGGGTTTCATGGCCGACGACGTCGGCACGATCACGCAGGTCGCGACCGACCTGCAGATGAAGGTCGACGGCATCGCGCCGAAGATGACCGAGAACGCCGACATCCAGCTCAACCTCGACGCGCGCGCGACGGTGCCGGCGGCGGCGTTCAGCCTGACCGACCCGAGCACCTACTCGGGCGTCACGTCGATGACGGTGTACGCGCCGCAGGGCCAGGAGCACACGATGGCGCTGTACTTCCGCAAGACGGCGGCCAACGCGTGGGACGTCAACGCGACGCTGGACGGCACCGCGTTCGCGGCCAATCCGGTCACGCAGCTCGTCTTCGACACCGCGGGCAAGCTCACGACGCCGAACGCGCCGGTCGCGCTGTCGGTGCCGGTGGACGCGACCGAGGGCGGGCCGCTGACGGTCAGCCTCGACGTGTCCAAGTTCACGCAGTTCGGGTCGCAGTTCGCGGTGCTGGCGCAGGACCAGGACGGCTACGGCGCGGGCGACCTCGCCGGGTTCTCGATCGGCGCCGACGGCACGATCCTCGCGCGCTACTCGAACGGGCGCACGATGACCCAGGGCCAGGTCACGCTGGTGAACTTCCGCAACCCGCAGGGGCTGGCGCCGCTGGGCGGCAACGGCTGGGCCGAGACCGCGGCGTCGGGCGCGCCGCTCACGCCGCAGGCGCCCGGCACCGGCAACCTCGGGGCGCTGCAGGCGGGCGCGCTCGAGCAGTCGAACGTCGACCTGACCGCCGAGCTCGTCAACATGATCACCGCGCAGCGCGTCTACCAGGCGAATGCCCAGACGATCAAGGCGCAGGACACGCTGATGCAGACGATCGTCAACCTGCGCTGATGAGCGCGGGCGGGCACTGAACCAGGGAGCACGCGAGCATGGACCGGATGATCTACCTGGCGATGAACGGCGCGAAGGCGCTGACGCAGCGCCAGGACGCGCTCGCGAACAACCTGGCCAACGCGAACACGACCGGGTTCAAGGCCGACCTGATGGCGTTCCGGGCCGTGCCCGGGCGCGAGGACGGCACCGCGACGACGCGCGTCTACGCGCTCGAGGCGAGCGCCGGGTTCGACGCGCAGTCCGGGCCGGTCAGCCAGACCGGCCGGCCGCTGGACGTCGCGATCCGGGGATCGGGCTGGTTCGTCGTCCAGACCCCGGACGGCGCGGAAGCGTACACGCGCAACGGCGGCTTCACGATGGGCCCGGACGGCACGCTTCAGACCGCCGCCGGCCTGCAGGTGCTCGGCGACGGCGGCCCGCTGGTGATCCCGCAGAACGCCGACGTGACGATCGGCGAGGACGGTACCGTCAACGCGCGCACCGGCAACCAGCCGCCGGTGCAGCTCGGCCGCATCCGGATGGTCAATCCGGGGCCGGGCGAGCTCGTCAAGGGCGCCGACGGCCTGATGCGCACCTCGACGGGCGAGCCCGCCGCGGACGACCCCGCCGTGCGCCTGTCGTCCGGCTCGCTCGAGGGCAGCAACGTCAACGTCGTCGAGTCGATGGTCGGGATGATCGCGCTGGCGCGCCAGTTCGAAATGCAGATGCGGCTGCTGCAGAACGCCGAGAACAACGAGCAGCGCGCGGCGCAGCTGCTCTCGATCAAGTCGTGAGCGACGGGAGTAACGCAAGATGATGCGCTCGCTGTGGACCGCCAAGACCGGTCTGGACGCCCAGCAGACCCAGCTGGACACGATCTCGCACAACCTCGCCAACGTGAGCACGAACGGCTACAAGCGCTCGCACGCGGTGTTCGAGGACCTGCTCTACCAGAACATGCGCCAGGCCGGCGCGCAGTCGACGCAGCAGACGCAGCTGCCCACCGGCTTGCAGCTCGGCGTCGGCGTTCGACCGGTGGCGACGGCGCGCATCTTCACGCAGGGCAACCTGCAGCAGACCGACAACAAGCTCGACGTCGCGATCAACGGCAACGGCTTCTTCCAGGTCGCGATGCCCGACGGCACGCTCGGCTATACGCGCGACGGGTCGTTCCGCGTCGACGCGACCGGGCAGGTCGTCACCTCCAACGGGATGCCGCTGTCGCCGCCGGTGACGATCCCCGCCAACGCCACGTCGGTGACCATCGGAGGCGACGGCGTCGTCTCGATCACGACCCCCAACGCGGTCGCCGGAACGCAGGTCGGGCAGATCCAGCTCGCGACCTTCGTCAACCCGGCCGGCCTGGACCCGCGCGGTCAGAACCTGTACTTCGAGACCGCGGCGTCCGGCACCGCGACCGTCGGGGCCGCCGGCACCAACGGCACCGGACAGCTCAAGCAGGGCTTCGTCGAGACCTCCAACGTGAACGTCGTCGAGGAGCTGGTGTCGATGATCCAGGCGCAGCGCGCCTACGAGATCAACTCGAAGGCGATCCAGACCACGGACCAGATGCTCGCGAAGCTCGCGCAGCTCTGAGCGCGCGCCCTCGGGGCAGCCAAGGCAACCGGAATCAGCATCATGAGAACCCTGAAATGGCTGGCGACGGCGGCGAGCGCGCTGCTCGCCGGCTGCCTCGCGACCACGCCCACCGTCGATTTCCGCGAGCCGCAGTCGGCACGCCCGCTCGGCGCGAACCCGGTGCTGGTCACCGCGATGATCCCGCCGTCGGACGGCACGATCTTCCAGGCGGCGTCCTATCGCGGCCTGTTCGAGGACCGGCGCGCGCGCCTGGTCGGCGACGTGATCACGATCAACATCCAGGAGAACATGTCGGCCAAGCGCAGCTCGAGCAACTCCGTGGACCGCACCGGCAGCGTCGACGCGAAGGTCGGGCTGCTGCCGTTCATGGCCTCGAGCAGCACCGCGCGGCTCGCCGCCCAGGGCAGCACGACGAACAGCTTCGAGGGCAAGGGCGAGACCGGCAGCGACAACACCTTCACCGGCGCGATCACGGTCACCGTCGTCGAGGTGCTGGCCAACGGCAACCTGGTGGTCGCCGGCGACAAGCAGGTCGGCATCAACGGCAACGTCGAGCGTCTGCGCTTCTCCGGCGTCGTGAACCCGGCGCTGCTGCTGCCGGGCAACGCGATCAGCTCCACGCAGGTGGCCGACGCGCGCATCGAGGTCAAGCAGTCGGGCGACATCGACCGCGCCCAGACGATGGGCTGGCTGCAGCGCTTCTTCCTGAGCTTCCTGCCGATCTGAGCCATGAGCACTGCGTGCAATTTCAGCTCCCGCGCCCGCGTGCGCGCCGTGGCCGTCTTCGCGGCGGCCCTGTCCCTGCTCGCCGCGTGCGGGCAGGCGTCGGCCGAGCGCATCAAGGAGATCGCGTCGATCCAGGGCGTTCGCACCAACCAGCTGCTCGGCTACGGGCTGGTCGTCGGCCTGGACGGCAGCGGAGACCAGACGACGCAGACCCCGTTCACGGTGCAGAGCCTTCAGTCGATGCTCGGCCAGCTCGGGATCCAGCTGCCGCCGGGCGTCAATCCGCAGCTGAAGAATGCGGCCGCGGTGATGGTCACGACGCAGCTGCCGGCGTACGCGCAGCCCGGCCAGCCGATCGACGTCACCGTCTCGTCGCTCGGCAACGCGCGCAGCCTGCGCGGGGGCACGCTGCTGCTCACACCGCTGCGTGGCGCCGACGGCCAGATCTACGCGATGGCGCAGGGCAACCTCGTCGTCGGCGGCGCGGGCGCGTCGGCCGGCGGCAGCAAGGTGCAGATCAATCACCTGAGCGCCGGCCGGATTCCCGGCGGCGCCACCGTCGAGCGCGCGGTCCCGAACCCCGCGCTGAACGCCGACACGATCCGCCTCGAGCTCACGCAGACCGACTTCGGCCTGGTCCGGCAGGTCGCCGAAGTGATCAACCAGCAGCTGCCCGGCAAGGACGGCAAGCCGACCGCGGTCGCGCTGGACGCGCGGGTGATCCGCGTCGCGCTGCCGCCGGACCCGACGGCGCGCGTGGCCTTCCTCGCCGAGCTCGAGGGCCTGGAGGTGGCGCTCGCGCAACCGATCCCGCGCGTCGTCGTCAACGCCCGCACCGGCTCCGTCGTGATGAACCACGTCGTGTCGCTGATGCCCTCGGCGGTCGCCCACGGCAACCTTTCCGTGACAATTTCCACGACTCCCGTGATCTCGCAGCCCGGTCCGATGTCTCAAGGTTCGACCGTCGTCGCCGAAAAATCCGATATACAAATCAAGCAGGAGAGCGGTGCCCTGATGCAGATCCAGGGGTCCGCGAAGCTGGCCGACGTCGTGAAGGCGCTGAACGCGCTGGGCGCCTCCGCCCAGGACCTCATCGCGATCCTCCAGGCCCTGAAGGCGGCCGGGAGTCTGAAAGCCGAACTCGAGATCATCTGACGCGATGGCCGACATCAATCCGCTCGTCCCGCTGGCCGCGGACTCCCGCTCGCTGGATGCGCTGCGCAACCAGGCGTCGCGCGACCCGCAGGCGGCGGTGCGCTCGGCGGCCGGCCAGTTCGAGGCGCTGTTCATGCGCCAGCTGCTCAAGAGCATGCGCGACGCGATTCCCAAGAGCGGCATGTGGGACGGTGCCGGGCAGGCGATGTACCAGGACATGTTCGACCAGCAGATGGCGCAGTCGATGTCGGGACGCCCGGGCGGGCTCGCCGACGTGATCGCGCGCCAGCTCTCGCGCAACGTGAAGGGCGGCGTGAAGGCGGCCGACGTCACGACCACGACCACCACGACGACCACCTCGGTCACGACCACGACGACGTTCGCGAGCGCGGGCGGCACCGTGGCGGCGGGCGCGAAGGCGGAACCGGCGGTCGCCTCGTCGGCGCCGGTCGCGAAGTCCGCGATGCCCGACCTGAAGAACCTGAGCGCCGCTCAGGCAGACTTCGTTCGTCGGGTCTGGCCGCACGCGCTGCTCGCGGAGCGTTCGACCGGGGTTCCGGCGTCGTTCATCGTCGGGCAGGCCGCCCTCGAGTCGGGCTGGGGCCGGCACGAGATCAGGAAGGCGGACGGTACGGGCAGCTTCAACTTGTTCGGGATCAAGGCGAGCGGCGGCTGGCGCGGCGACGTCGCCGCGGCGGCGACCACCGAGTACGTCGACGGCGCGGCGAGCCGGCGCGTCGAGCGCTTTCGCGCCTACGGTTCTTACGCCGAGGCGTTCGGCGACTGGGCCTCGCTGATGGCGAAGAACCCGCGCTACGCGAAGGTGCTGCAGTCGGGCACGAGCGTGCAGGGCTTCGCGAGCGGGCTGCAGAAGGCCGGCTACGCGACCGATCCCGCGTACGGCGCGAAGCTGGAACGCACGATCAACCAGACGCTGCTGCTCAAGCGCCTGGTGACCTAGCCAGAGCATCGGAGACAGCGCCATGTCGGTCGGCGGACTCTTCAACACGGGCACCAGCGCGCTGCGGGCGGCGTACGCGCAGCTGCAGACCACCGGCCACAACATCGCCAACGTCAACACCCCCGGCTACAGCCGCCAGGAAGTGGAGCTGGCGACGGCCGGCGGGAACATCTCGGGCGGCGGATGGATCGGGCGCGGCGTCGACGCGGTGACGGTCTCGCGCCGCTACGACCGGTTCCTGCAGGCCGAGGTGATCGGCGGCACGGCGGCGTCGGCGTCCGACAAGGTCCGCTACGAGCAGCTCGGCACGCTGGACCGCATGTTCGCGAGCACGGAGAACGGCATCGGCGCCGCGATCGACGACCTGACGTCGGGCTTCGCCGATCTGGTGAACCGGCCCTTCGACAGCACCGCGCGCTCGGTCGTCGTGAACCGCGCGCGCACGCTCGCCGAGCGGATCTCGAACAGCTTCGACAACCTCGACCAGCTGCGCGAGAACGTCAACCAGCGGCTGATGCAGGACGTGCACTCGCTGAACGCGTCGCTCGCCCAGCTGGGCGCGATCAACGATCGCATCGCCAAGACCGCGGGCACCGGTCAGCCGCCCAACGACCTCCTGGACCAGCGCGACGCGCTCGTCGAGAAGATCAACCAGACGCTGAAGACGACGCAGTACGTGAACGCGGACGGCACCGTGAGCCTGTTCTCGGCGTCCGGCCAGGCGATGGTCGTCGGCAACACGGTCGCGACGTTCGAGCTGCGCAACGACGAGCTCGATCCCTCCCGGCTGCAGCTGGCGATGACCACGAGCGGCAACTCGATCGCGCTGCCGCGCGGGATGCTGGGCGGCGGCGAGATCGAGGGCCTGATCCGCTTCCGCGACGACGACCTGGCGGCCGCGCAGGCGCGGCTCGGCCAGCTCGCCGGCGCGCTCGCCGAGGCCTACAACACCCAGCAGTCGCTCGGGCGCGACCCGAGCGGCGCGGCCGGCGCGCCGCTGTTCGGGTACGGGACGGCGAGCGTCGGGCCGGCGTCGACGAACACCGGGAGCGCCGCGTTCTCGGTCGCGGTCTCGTCGGGCTCGCAGCTGCAGGCGAGCGACTACGAGATCGACTACAACGGCGGCGCGTACTCGATCACCCGGATGTCGGACGGCACGACGACCTCGATCTCGAGCTGGCCGGCGACGATCGACGGCCTGACGCTGAACCTGTCCGGCGGCACCGCGCAGAACGGCGACCGCTTCCTGGTGAAGTCCGGCAGCGCGTTCGCGAGCGACTTCCGCGCGGTGATCTCGTCGGGCGCGCGCATCGCGTCCGGGCTCGCCGTGAGCACGCAGCTCGGCCAGGCCAACACCGGCGACATCCAGGTCGACGCGTTCTCGGTCACGTCCAACGACGCGAACCTGTCCCAGCCGGTCACGATCACGTTCGACGGCGCGGGGCACTACTCGGTCTCGGGCACCGGCACCGGCAACCCGAGCGGCCTGGCGTACACGCCGGGCATGACGATCTCGTACAACGGCTGGTCGGTCCGGCTCGACGGCTCGCCCGGGGCCAACGACACGCTGGCCCTCGTGCCGACCGCGAACCCGGCCAACGACAACCGCAACGCGCGCGCGCTGGTCGAGCTCGCGGACCAGCGCACCGTGGCCGGCGACCGCTTCAGCGACGCGTTCGCGCAGATGCTCTCCGACATCGGCGTGCGCACCCAGAGCGCGCAGGCCGCGAACACGATGTCCGCGCAGGTGCTCTCCGACGCGAAGGCCGCCCGCTCCTCGGTGTCGGGCGTGAACCTGGACGAGGAGGCGGCGCGCCTGCTGCAGTACCAGCAGGCCTATCAGGCGGCGGCGAAGCTGCTGGCGACCGCGCAGACGGTCTTCCAGACGCTGCTCGACGCGTCGTCGCTCTGATCCGGCGAACGAGGAGGCGACCGATGAGAATCTCCACCCCGCTGGCCTTCGAACGCGCGATCGAGGGCATGAACGACCGCCAGTCGGCGCTCGTGCGCACGCAGCAGGAGCTGTCGACCGGCAAGAAGCTGCTGCAGGCCGGCGACGACCCGATGGGCGCGGCCGAGGCCGAGCGCACGCGCTCGCAGATCCGCCGCGTCGAGATCCAGCAGCGGATGAACGACTTCGCCAAGAACATGCTCGGCCAGGCCGACGCCACGCTCGCGCAGGTCAACGAGGTGCTGCAGTCGCTGCGCGAGGGCTTCGTCCAGGCGGCCAACGGCTCGCTGTCGACCTCGGACCGCGCGCTGCTCGCCAGGCAGTTCCAGGGCTACCGCGACGAACTGCTGGTGCTCGCGAACCGCGCCGACGGCGCCGGCGGCTTCGTCTTCGGCGGCCAGGGCTCGACGAGCGCGCCGTTCACGACCAGCGGCACGATCCAGTACAACGCGACCGCGGGCGAGCAGCAGGTCGGGCTGGACACGAACTCGCCGACGATGCTCGACGGGCGCGAGAACTTCATGAACGTCCCGACCGCGAGCGGCCCTCAGAGCATCTTCGCGGTGCTCGACTCCGCGATCTCGGTCCTGTCGAACGTGTCCGCGACCAGTCCGGCGCAGCAGACCGCCGCGACCACCGCGCTGCAGGGCGTCGACGAGATGCTCGACAAGGTGCAGATGACGCGCACCGAGGTCGGCGAGAACCTCAAGTCGATCGAGAGCCGCGGCCAGCTCGCCGAGGACAGCAGCATCGAGATGAAGTCCCGGCTCTCCCAGCTCGTGGACCTCGACTTCGCGAAGGCGATGTCCGACTTCTCGACCAACCAGACCGCCTTGCAGGCGGCGATGAAGAGCTACACCGAGATCGCGAAGATGTCGCTCTTCAGTTACATCTGAACCGCAGGCAAGTCCGTCGTCATGGCAATCGCGCAAGGCATCTCCTCGACCCTCCTCGGCTACGAACCCATCGTCGACCGCTCCCGAAAGGCGATCGCGATGCGGATCACCGCGCGCGCGCGCGGCGGCGACGCGGTCGACGTCGCGAGCCTCTACGACGACCTGAGCAAGCTGTGGCCCGCGAGCTCGATCCCGGTGCTGATCCGTGCCGACGGCGACACGCTGCCGGCGCGCCTGCTCGAGCTGGCGAGCTCGCGCGAGATCTGGCTCGAGGTGCCCGGCGCGATGACCGGGACCCCGGCCGGCCTGGAGCTGATCACGCACCTGCACAAACGCGGCTTCATCCTGGTGCTCGGCGGGCGCCCGGTGACGACGCTGCCGGTGACGATGGTGCCGGCGTTCAAGATGGCGATCATCAGCGTGAGCGAGGACCGCCGGCTGCGCGACGTCGCGACCGACGGCTCGCGCGCGTTCAGCCGCACGATCCCCTACGCGCAGTCGGGCGTGAAGAGCATCTCGGCGCTCAAGCGCAGCTTCGAGACCGGCGCGGTTGCGTGCATCGGCTGGCCGTTCGACGACGCGCTGAACCACGCGGTGCCGACGAGCTCGAACCCCGACTTCGCGACGATCACGAAGCTGCTGTCGATGATCGACCACGACGCGGACGCCTCCGATCTCGAGCACACGATCCGCCGCGACGCCGCGCTCGCGTACCGGCTGCTGCGCTACATCAACTCCGCGGCCTTCGGCCTGCCGGTGGAGATCCAGTCGTTCCGCCACGCGGTGATGATGCTCGGCTACGAGCGCCTGAAGCGCTGGCTGCTGCTGATGCTCACGACCGCGAGCAAGGACGCGAACATGCAGCCGGTGATGTTCGCGTCGTTCAGGCGCGGGCTCTTCCTCGAGTACCTGGTCGGCCAGGACAACGAGGAGCCGATGCGCGACGAGGTCTTCATCCTCGGGGTGCTCTCGCTGCTCGACAAGCTGTTCCGCGAGCCGCTGCCGGTGCTGCTCGAGAAGCTGTTCGTCCCCGACAGCATCCGCGAGGCGCTGATCGGGCGCACCGGGCCGTACGCGCCGTACCTGGGGGTGGCCGAGGCGGTCGAGCGCAAGCCCGACGACAAGCTCGCCGACCAGCTCGACAACGCCTTCGTCACCATCGAGTCGTGCAACCGCGCGCTCGTCAAGGCGGTCACGGTCAGGGAACTCGCCGCCGCCTGAGGGCGGCCCGGCGGCGGGCGCGCGGCGCGAGGCGCGTGGCGCGCTAGAATCGCGCGCATGGATGCCGACGAACTCAAGCGCGCGGTCGCACGTGCCGCGCTCGACCACCTGGTGCCGGGCGCGATCGTCGGGGTCGGCAGCGGCTCCACGGTCAATCACTTCATCGAAGCGCTGGGCGCGGTCCGCGACCGCTTCCCCGGCGCGGTGTCGAGCTCGGAGAAGAGCAGCGAGCTGCTGCGCGGCCGCGGCATCGAGGTGCTCGACCTGAACGAGGTGGTCGCGTCGGGGCGTCGGGTGCCGGTCTACGTGGACGGCGCCGACGAGGTCAACGCGGCGCTCCAGATGATCAAGGGCGGCGGCGGGGCGCTCACCCGAGAGAAGATCGTCGCCGCCGCGTGCGAGCGCTTCGTGTGCATCGTCGACCGCTCGAAGGTCGTCGAGACGCTCGGCGCGTATCCGCTGCCGGTCGAGGTGATTCCGCTGGCTCGGGAGCTCGTCGCCGCGCGGCTGCGGGCGATCGGCGGGCAGCCCCGCCAGCGCGCGGGCTTCGTCACCGACAACGGCAACGTGATCCTGGACGTCGCGGGGCTCTCGATCGCCGACCCGCGCGCGCTCGAGGCCGAAATCGACCGCTGGCCGGGCGTGGTCACCGTGGGCCTGTTCGCTTGGCGCGGCGCGGACCTGGCGCTGGTCGCGTCGCCGCAGGGCATCCGGACGATGCTCCCGGCCTGAGCGCCCGGGCCGCGCGAGCGGCGCGCCGCCGTTTCAGGCCGGCGGGGGAACGTAGCCGGCCGGCTTGTCGGCCCCTTCGCCGAAGAAGAACTTCTCCATCTGCGTGGCGAGATACTTGCGCGCACGCACGTCGGCCAGGTTGAGGCGGTTCTCGTTGACCAGCATCGTCTGGTGCTTCAGCCACGCCTGCCAGGCGTCCTTCGAAGCGTGCTCGTACAGCCGCTTGCCGAGTTCACCGGGGTAGGGGGGGAAGTCGAGGCCCTCGGCTTCGCGCTGCAGCTTCACGCAGAAAACGGTGCGAGCCATGTCAGCTCCTGAGATTCGGGGGTTCGCGCAAGCCGCGCAGTTTATCAGGGCGGGCGCATCGCCCTGCGCGCGGTGCGGTCGTCGGGCCGATCCCGCGAAAAGCCGGGCCGCGCGCCGCGATTCCCTTCGACCGGCGCCCCGGCGCAGGCGCTACATTGGCCTCGGACGTGCACGCAGTGCCCGCGAAGGATCGAGAACACCATGACATCGAACGGCTCCGCCCCGGACGCGCTCGCCGAGGGCGAGTCCACCGCGCTCTCGGGGCTCGCGCGGCTCACCGCGTCGGCCTTCCAGGGAACGGACCTGACGCCGCTCGCGATGCGGCTGATCGCGCGTGCCAGCGCGGATCCCTCGGACGCGAACGCGCTGATGGACCTGTCGACCGTGCTGCTCCTGCAGGGCATCGACGACGTCGGGCTCGCGACGCAGGCGCACGCGCTGCAGGTCTCGCGCCGCTACCGGCTGCCGGCCGCGAAGCTGCCGTCGCTGCGGCTGCTCGCGTTCATGGCGCCGGGCGGCCTGATGACGAACGCTCCGCTGCCCTTCCTGCTCGACGGCTCGGACGTCGCGCTCGAAATGCTCTACCTGGTGCCCGGCGAGCCGATCCCGGAGTTCCCGGCGCACGACGTCGCCTACGTCGCGATCTCCGAGTCCAGCGCGACGCGCCCGCTGCTGCGCGCGCTCGACGCGGCGCTCGCGGAGCGCGGTGTCCCGGTGCTGAACCGGCCGTCGCTGATCGCCGCCACGGCGCGTGACGAGGCGTTCCGGCGCCTGGCCGGCCTGGATGCGGTCCGAATCCCGGCCTCGGCGCAAGTCGGCCGCGCGGACCTCGCGCGCGTGGCCGCGGGCGAGGTCGCGATCGGGGCGCGAGTCCCCGACTGCGAATTCCCGGTGATCGTGCGGCCGGTCGACTCGCACGCCGGCCACGATCTGGCGCGCCTCGAGCACGCGCGCGACCTGCGCGCCTACCTCGAGGCGACCGCCGGCGACGGCTTCTTCGTGTCCTCGTTCGTCGACTATCGCGACGCCGACGGGCTGTACCGCAAGTACCGCGTCGCGACCATCGACGGCGAGCCGTTCGCGGTCCACCTCGGCGTGTCGTCGCACTGGATGATCCACTACCTGAACGCCGGGATGACGGAGAGCGCCGCCAAGCGCGCCGAGGAGGAGCGCTTCATGCGCGACTTCGATTTCGACTTCGGCCGGCGTCACGGCGACGCGCTGCGCGAGATCGCGCGCCGCTTCGCCCTGGACTATCTCGTGATCGATTGCGCGCAGATGCCCGACGGCCGCCTGCTCGTGTTCGAGGTGGACCCGGGTGCGGTCGTGCACGCGATGGATTCCGACGCGATGTTCCCGTACAAGCGGCCGGCGATGCGCAGGGTCTTCGACGCGTTCCGCGCGATGCTCGAGCGCGCCCGCCGCGCGCCCTGACCCGGACGGCGCTCCGCCCCGGGGGGCTTGCGCTTCAGGCCGCCGGCTTGACGGACGCCGGGCCGCTGCCGAGTTCCTTGATCAGCACCTGCGACTTGCGCTGCCAGTTGTAGAGGTGGCGCCGCTCCTGCGGCAGCGCCTCGATCCCCGCCTGCACGAAGCCGCGCTTGAGGAACCAGTGCATCGTGCGCGTCGTGAGCACGAACAGGCGCGCGAGGCCCGCCGCGCGCGCGCGCTGCTCGATGCGCGTGAGCAGCCGCTCGCCGTCGCCCTTGTTCTGCGTCTGCGGGTTCACGGCCAGGCACGCCATCTCGCCGATCCGCTCGGCCGGGTACGCGTACAGCGCCGCGCAGCCGAAGATCACGCCGTCGTGCTCGATCACCGTGAAGTTCTCGACCTCGCGCTCGATCAGCGCCCGGTCGCGCTTGACGAGCGTGCCGTCGTCCTCGAGCGGGCGGATCAGCGCGAGGATGCCGCCGACGTCGTCGGCATTGGCCTCGCGCAACTCCTCCAGCGTCTCCTCGACCAGCATCGTGCCCACGCCGTCGTGCTGGAAGAGCTCGAGCAGGATGCTGCCGTCGAGGTCGAAGGGAATGATGTGCGCGCGCGCGACGCCGCCCTGGCAGGCGCGCAGCGCGTACGTGAGGTACAGCGCGCTGTCGGCCGGCAGCGCCCCGCCGGCGAGCAGGCCCTCGGCGTCGGCCTCGGAGATCTCGCCGATCACGTCGCCGCCCGCGCCGAGGATGCCGGGCGTCTCGGTGACGAAGACGAGCTTGTCGGCGTCGAGCGCGACCGCGGCGTTCGCGGCGACGTCCTCCATGCCGAGGTTGAACGCCTCGCCGGTGGCCGAGAAGCCGAGGTTCGAGATCAGCGCGATCGCGCCGCTGTCGAGCGCGAACTTGATCGTCGCGGCGTCGACCTTGCGCACGACGCCGGTGTGCTGGTAGTCGACGCCGTCGACGATGCCCACCGGGCGCGCGCTCACGAGGTTGCCCGAGACGACGCGGATCGCCGAGTGCGCCATCGGCGTGTTCGGCAGCCCCTGCGAGAACGCGGCCTCGATGTCGAGGCGCATCTCGCCGGACGCCTCCTTCGCGCACTCGAGCGCGACCGCGTCGGTGATGCGCAGCCCGTTCGCGTAGCGCTCGTCGTGCCCGCGCAGGCGCAGCTGCTCGTTGATCTGCGGACGCGAGCCGTGGACGACGACGATGCGCATGCCCATCGCGTGCAGCAGGCCGATGTCCTGGATCAGCGTGTTCAGCCGGCCCGCCATCACGAGCTCGCCCGGGAAGGCGACGACGAAGGTCTTGCCGCGAAAGCCGTGGATGTAGGGCGCGACCGCCCGCAGCCACGCGACGAACTGGGGCGGCGGCGGTGCGGCGGCGGGCGCGGCGGGAGGCTCCGCGGACGGGGGTTCTTCCTGCGCGTGGTTCGAGCTCATCGCGTCATTATAATTTCGGCGTGCCGCCCGTCCTGCGACCGCTCCCGCCGTTGTCGTTTCCCGAGTCGCTGCCGGTCAGCGGCAAGCGCGACGAGATCGCCCGCGCCGTGCGCGAGAACCCGGTCGTCATCGTCTGCGGCGAGACCGGCTCGGGCAAGACCACCCAGCTGCCCAAGATCCTCGCGTCGCTCGCCGGGCGCGGAACGCGCGGGCTGATCGGCCACACCCAGCCGCGGCGCCTCGCGGCCACGTCGGTGGCTCGGCGCATCGCCGAGGAGATCGGGACTCCGCTGGGCACGCACGTCGGCTACAAGATCCGTTTCAACGAGAAGTTCGTCGCCGGCGCGTCGATCAAGCTGATGACCGACGGCATCCTGCTCGCCGAGACGCTGCACGACCCCGAGCTGCGCCGCTACGACACGATCGTCGTCGACGAAGCGCACGAGCGCAGCCTGAACATCGACTTCCTGCTCGGCTACCTGCTGCGGCTGCTCCAGGGGCCGCGTCGCGGGGACCTGCGCGTCGTGATCACGTCCGCGACGATCGACGCGCAGCGCTTCTCGGAGCACTTCGCGATCGACGGCCGCCCGGCGCCGGTGGTCGAGGTGTCGGGGCGCCTGTATCCGGTCGAGATCCGCTACCGCAGCTTCGACGAGCAGGCGCGCGACGACGACGACGAGTCCGACCTGCCGTCGCGCGTCGAGGAGGCGATCGACGAGCTCTGGCGCGAGCGCACGGGCGACGTGCTGGTGTTCCTCGCCGGGGAGCGCGAGATTCGCGACGTCGCCGAGCACCTGCGCCGCGCGCACGCGCGCGCCGTGTCCGCACGCGGTCCCGCGTCGCTCGCTCGCGGGCCCCTCGAAGTGCTGCCGCTGTACTCGCGGCTGTCGGCCGCCGACCAGCAGCGCGTGTTCGGAGCCTCGAGCGGCCGGCGCATCGTGCTCGCGACCAACGTCGCCGAGACCTCGCTGACCGTGCCGGGGATCCGCTACGTCGTCGATGCCGGCACCGCGCGCGTCAAGCGCTACCGCTACCGGACCAAAGTCGAGCAGCTCCAGATCGAGCCGGTGTCGCAGGCGGCGGCGAACCAGCGCGCGGGCCGCTGCGGGCGGGTGTCCGACGGCGTGTGCATCCGGCTGTACTCGGAGGAAGACTTCGCCGGGCGCGCGCGCTTCACCGATCCCGAGGTGCTGCGCTCGTCGCTCGCCGGCGTGATCCTGCAGATGAAGGCGCTGAGACTGCCGGACATCGAGGACTTCCCGTTCCTCGACCCGCCGCCGCGCAAGGCGATCGCCGACGGCTACGCGCTGCTGCACGAGCTCGGCGCGGCCGACGAGACGAACGCGCTCACCGACGTCGGCCGCCAGCTCGCGCGGCTGCCCGTCGATCCGCACGTCGGGCGCATGCTGCTCGCGGCGCGCGACGGCGGGTGCCTGCGCGAGATGCTCGTGATCGCCGCGGCGCTCTCGGCCCAGGACCCGCGCGAGCGGCCGCTCGACGCCCAGCAGGCCGCCGACCAGCAGCATCGGCGCTTCGCCGACGAGAAGTCCGACTTCGTCGCGTTCGTGAAGCTGTGGGACTACTGGCAGCGGGCGCAGGCCGACAAGGAGTCGAACCGGCGCCTGCAGGCGCGCCTCGAGCGCGAGTTCCTGTCGCCGAGGCGGCTGCGCGAGTGGGCCGACGTCCACGGCCAGCTCGCCGACGCGGTCGCCGAGCTGCACTGGAAAGCCAATGCGGAACCCGCGTCGTACGAGGCGCTGCACCAGGCACTGCTCACCGGCATGCTCGGCAACCTCGGTTTCAACGCGGTCGACGAGCCGCACTACCAGGGCACGCACCAGACGAAGTTCTTCATCCACCCCGGCTCGGCGCTCGCGAAGAAGGCGCCGCGATGGCTGATGGCGGCCGAGCTGGTCGACACCGGGCGGCTTTACGCTCGCACCGTCGCGCGCATCGAGCCGGCGTGGATCGAGCGCGCGGCGCAGCACCTGATCCGCACCTCGTACAGCGAGCCGCACTGGGAGAAGAAGGCGGCGCAGGTGGTCGCGTTCGAGCGCGGCGTGCTCTACGGGCTGACGATCTGGGCGCAGCGCCGCGTGCACTATGCGTACCGCGAGCCGGCGCTGGCCCGCAAGCTCCTGATTCGCGAGGCGCTGGTTGCCGGCGACTGGGACTCGACGCTGCCGTTCGTTCAGCACAACCGGCGGCTGATCGCCGAGATCCGCAAGCTCGAGCACAAGATCCGCCGACCCGACCTGCTCGTCGACGAGGACGAGCTGTTCTACTGGTTCGACGCCCGCGTGCCCGCGAACGTGAACTCCGGGGCGGCGCTCGAGGCGTGGTATCGCAAGGCGGCCGCTTCGGATCCGTCGCTGCTGCAGCTCTCGCGCGACGAGCTGATGCGCAAGGACGCGTCGGGCGCGGGCAGCGACGCGTTCCCGCGCCGCGTCGCGATGCGCAGCGTGCAGTTCACGCTCGACTACCGCTTCGATCCCGGCACCGCCGACGACGGCGTGACGCTGTCCGTGCCCCTTCACGCACTGAACCAGGTCGACGCCGAGCGTTGCGAGTGGCTGGTGCCGGGCATGCTCAAGGACAAGGTCGCGGCGCTGATCAAGTCGCTGCCCCAGAAGCTTCGTCGTCACGTCGTGCCGGTTCCCGAGTACGTCGAGGGCTTCGTCGCGCGGCACGGGGAGAGGGCCGCACGTGCCGACGTCGCGTCGCGCGCGCTGATCCCGGTGCTGATCGACGACCTGCGGGAGGCCGCGGGCGTGCGCGCGGCGGCGTCCGACTTCAAGCTCGAGACGGTGCCGGCGCACCTGTTCATGAACTTCCGGCTCACCGACGAGCACGGCGGCGTTCTCGCGCGCTCGCGCAGCCTGGCCGAGCTGCGCGCCGAGTTCGGTGCGCGCGCGCAGTCGAGCTTCCAGCAGGCGCTGCAGGGGCTCGCGAGCCGGATGCAGGCGAGTGCGGCCGC
>Ga0268298_10001986_pt1 | contig 22996 bp, 16 predicted proteins | sample WWTPWeurt_MetaG_FD_194462 | JGI IMG/M metagenome (GOLD analysis project Ga0268298, IMG submission 194462) | Activated sludge microbial communities from WWTP in Nijmegen, Gelderland, Netherland - WWTP Weurt | ecosystem: Engineered > WWTP > Aerobic digester > Activated sludge | place... | reverse complement strand
AAATGGCAGCCAAAAAGTTTGCTTATGGGATGTGTTTGATTCTGTTATTTCAGGGTTGTCGCGCAGTATGATTTCATCATTTTCAAGTGCCTGTTGGCGTAGTTTGAAATTTTTGCTTTTTAAATTTTCATGTATATAGACATTGCATTGGTCTATCAATGTGCTCTCCGCAACAGACATCAGTTGAGCACAAGATTGAATGTAGAACGATCGCTTGATGTTGTCTTCCATTTTTGCAATTGTCGAAACAACATCTTTTACGGCACTTGATTTTAAAATTGGATTCGTACCGGCATTTTGAAGCAAGTACTCCGCCTTATACACTATACCATCCTTTTTATGATGTTCCAAAAGTCTTATGAATTCTTCACTACCATGTTTTCTCAGATAACTATCCGGATCATCATTATCAGGTATAAATAGCAGGTATGGGTTTATATTCTCTTTCACCAAAATGTCTAATGCGCGTAAAGCAGCTTGAATACCTGCCTGATCTCCATCATAAAGAATGGTGACATTTTCGGTAAATCTTTTTATTATATGTGCTTGCTCTTCTGTAAATGATGTACCTGAGGAAGCGATGGCATGATCTATTCCTGCCTGGTGAAGAGCCATTACGTCAGTATAACCTTCCACCAAAATAGCCATATTGCTTTTTCGGATTCCTTGTCTCGAGAGGTGCAAACCAAACAAGGTTTTACTTTTGTTGTAAACTTCAGTTTCTGGGGAATTTACATATTTGGCAACTTGCTGGTTTGTTTGTAGCACTCTTCCTGCAAAGCCAATAGTTTTTCCTGAAGCATTATGCAATGGAAAAATTACTCTCTCTCTGAAAAAATCCTTTTCATAAGAATTGGTGAGGCCGCATTTTCTGAGAAGGTCTATTGAATAACTTTGGGAGACAGCCGCCTTAGTGAGTCCATCCGGCAGGTCAGGAGTAAAGCCTAGTTCAAATTTTTTTATGGTGCTTTCAAGAAATCCTCTTTGTTTGAAATAATCCAATCCAATGTTCCTTCCTAGGTCAGTTTCCCACAATATCTTTTCATAATATTTTTTTGCCCAATCATTAATCAGGTTCAAACTTTCGATACTTTGCTGAGCTTCAAGGTTTTCTTTGGTGCTGGCCAGCTCTTCTAACTGGATATTGTATTTTCTAGCCAGAAATCTTACCGCTTCTACAAACGAAAGCTGCTCAATCTCCATAATGAATTTGACTCCATCGCCTCCTTTTCCGCAGCCAAAGCATTTGAAAAGATTTTTTGTAACAGAAACGGTGAAAGAAGGAGTTCTTTCCTTGTGAAATGGACATAATCCAATTTGGCTGTGTCCTCTGGTTTTTAATTGGACATAATCTTTGACAATATCTTCAACCCTTGCGGTCTCGATGACTTGCTGGATTGAAGCAGGTTTGATCATAAGGTTTCTTGAATTTATATAGTATTTAATACATCATTCATCGTAAAGATACCTGATTTGTTTAAAAGCCATTCCGCTGCGACCACAGCACCTAATGCAAAACCAGATCTGTTGAATGCTTCGTGTCGAATGAAGATGTGGTCAATGTCTGATTTCCAGTCAACTGAATGGGTCCCAACGACATTGTCTTCTCTTATGGAATGTATTGGAAGAATACCTTCACCCAAATTCAGATCAGACGATTCTTCCCATTGAGTATATTTAGAATTGTTTTCGATGATCTGCCTGGATAAACTGATCGCCGTACCACTTGGTGAGTCAAGTTTTTGTGTATGGTGGATCTCTTCCATTGAAGCTGAGTATGCCGGGTGGAAATTCAATAATCTAGCAAGTAAAATATTGATTTGAAAGAAAATATTGACGCCAATGCTGAAATTGGATGAATACAATAAACCGAGCTGGCTGTTTTCAACAATACTTTTGACATCGTTCATTTTGTCATGCCAACCCGTTGTACCTACCACTATGTTTTTTTTTAGATTAGAACACTGTTCAATATGTTTTAATGCAAGCTCAGGTTTAGAAAACTCTATGGCAATCTCGGACCAATCCAGAATTTCACCCATCTCCGTGGTGCTCGTGTTGCTGTTGATGTATTTGCATTCGTGGCCACGCTTAGTGGCAATAGTCTCAATGGCTTTACCCATTTTTCCATAACCCAGTAGGCAGATTTTCATATGAACTTCGTGTTTTTGTCAGGTTTTTTACACAATATTAACAGGAAATGCCGCAATACCCTAAATTTGCATAAGACGAATTACAAACAGGGCTATCATGAGTTGGTTTACCAGACTGAAAGAAGGCATTTCTACCGCCACAAAATCCAAGAAAGAAACACCGGATGGTGTTTGGTACAAATGTCCGGAATGTAATGAGACTACTACTGTGAAGCAGATGAAGGAGAATTTCTACAAGTGCCCAAAATGTAATTATCATAGTAGGATAGGTTCTGATAGTTATTTTGAATTGCTGTTTGATACCAAATGGGAGCTATTGTTTGAAAATTTAGAAAGCTATGATTTCTTGCAATTCACTGATCTTCAACCATATACAAAGAGGCTTCAGGATGCAGAAAAGAATTCAGGTAAAAAAGATTCCATTTCTGTAGCATTTGGGAAAATAAATAAAAAGCCGATCGTCATTGCTGCCATGGATTTCAACTTTATAGGCGGGTCAATGGGCTCTGTCATGGGCGAAAAGATCAGCAGAGGAATAGATTACGCAATTTCCCAGAATTGTGCTTTTATGATCATTTCAAAATCGGGTGGTGCTAGAATGATGGAATCGGCATTTTCGTTGATGCAAATGGCCAAAACTTCAGCTAAGTTGAGCTTACTTGCCCAGCATAGATTGCCGTATTTTTCATTCCTGACAGATCCGACTACTGGAGGAGTAACTGCCTCATTTGCAATGTTGGGTGATATCAATTTTTCCGAACCGAATGCATTGATTGGATTTGCTGGGCCCAGAGTTGTCAAAGAGACCATCAAGCGAGAACTTCCGGAAGGTTTTCAGCGTTCAGAGTTCTTGCTGGAGAATGGATTTCTTGATTTTATAATAGATCGAAAAGATTTAAGAGAACGTTTGGGAGATTTGCTCGAAATCTTTCATTCTAGTCCTGTTGCTTCAGAATAAAGCCAGTATTCAGCAACTTCCGGTTGATAGACTTGTATTAATTTTTCAAGTAGGGTATCACCAAATTTGAAATAAAAAATCAATCCGCCTTGGACTCTTTCTTGTAAATTATCTTGCGGAAAGATTTGTTTATGAATTTTCTCGATTTTTTTTAGTTGTATGTCGTGTTTTTCCTGGACGGATTTTAGAAGTTTGTTTTCAAACTGATGAAGTTGATTTTGAAGTTTTTTCAATTCTATTTCAAAAGTTTGTTGCTGCGGCCCTGATTTTATTTCATCAGATTGAGATAATGCGTCAATGGATTGTTGTAATTGATCTTTAAAAGAATGAATATTTGAAGGAAATTTTGAATGTGTAGAGAGGTATTTTTCTTTGCTTTTTGATTCGCCATCAAGGAAATCCTCAAAATTCAACCCCAAAGCAGAAATTTGTTCATTCAGGTTTTTGTCTAAATATTGTGCGGATAATCGTCTTAATAAGATTGGAAAACTGATGTTTTGAGATTGAAATGAAAGTCTGAGTTGCATCCAATAGCTGATCTCTGCACCACCACCAACAAAAGCTACATTGGGTAAAATGAACTCTTGATACAATGGTCGTAATAATACATTCGGGCTGAAATTTTGTGCTTCTTTTGAAATTCTTTCTTTTAAATGTTCGAGGGTTCCAAAATCTTGTCCTTCAGTAGTGTGAAATCTACCATTTGTTTCAATAATTCTAGTTCGGTCATCTTGCTCATCAATATAAAATAGATTAATTTCTCTGTGACCTGCTTGAGGTACAATGCCCATTTGGCTCATTATTTTTTCAGTGCGCAGAACATTATTTTGAGTGAATCTTGCCTCCACTTCATTGCACATGATCGGAGAAAATAAATGCTTACAGAAAGTGTCGTCCGGATTAAAAAATAAAAGTCCATAATGACCAAACATATCATTGATCATTTCCCTGTAAAAGTCTGCATATTGATTTTCTTTGAGCGAACTGAAGTTTCTTAATTTTTGGACGAATAACTGACTATTGAGCTCAAATTTGAAAATAGATTCTAATTGATCTATTATTTCATCAAGACCGTCTAGGTTTTGTCTTCCACTTACTTTGTTTACTTCTTGCCTCCAACTTAGTTTTTGTGAAAAGAAATTTACCTCATTGATTTCCAGTAAGTCATGATCTTCAGCGCCACAATAAAAAACGGGAACAAAATGATAATTAGGAAATTTATTATTCAATTGTTTACTAACTGATATTGTAGAACAAATTTTGTAAATAAAATAAGCCGGCCCTGTCAACAGCAAAGGTTGGTGTGCACAGCAAATAGAAAACGTTCGTTCGTCAGATAATTTTTCTATATTTTCCTTGACGGCATCTGAGACCTTTGTATTGCTGTATTGTTGATTGAAAATGCTACTGATGTGATGTCTGATAGAATATGTTTTCTGTTTGACGTTGATTTGGTTTTCTATATGTTGAAAATTCGGTTTTTGTTCAATCAAAGGGTCGAAATCAATGGATTGTAACCAATACTCAAGGTCATTCTTTTTAAAATATGAAATCTTTTCTGCCGGAAAGGATTTAAAATGTAGTTCTTGATTGTCCAATCGATTTGATATTTTTGCAAAAGTAGGTAAAAATTTACCATAGGATGAGCTGACAGATTATGAAGTACTTGATTGATCAATTGGTCTTTGCTGTTTTGACTATGCTAGCGGCAATTGTATTGATTTCTGCTATCATTTATCAAGCCCCGGTCGACCTGTCAAGAATGTATTTTGGACAGAGGACTGATGAGGCTGCGGTGAATCAAATGAGGAAACAGATGCATTTGGATGAGCCCGTATCCAAAAGGATAGCCTATTACTTAATAGGGCTGAGTCCGATTCGATGGGAGGGGGTGAGTTCTGGTGAAAGCAAGGGGCAGGGTAAAGGAATTAAGATCTATAGCGGAGAAACCAAAGTACTGTATCTTTCATTACCGGATTTGGGTACTTCTTATTCAACGGGAAGATCTGTATGGGAAATGCTCAGGACAGCAGTGCCTCCGACTCTGATTCTGGGTTTGATTTCAATGATAATTGCCAGTATTTTTGGTATTGGCCTTGGATTGCTGGGAGCAGCTTATCAAGGAAAATGGCAGGATCAAGCTATCCTTAGCTTTTGTACACTTGGAATCAGTGTCCCAAGCTATGTTTCCGCTATTTTTTTTAGTCTCCTGTTCGGTTTTGTTTGGTCTGGGTATACGGGTTTGGATGTTCAAGGGTCATTGTTTTCTTTGGATGATTTTGGAGAAGTGAGATTCACACCACAGCATGTCATATTACCTGCATTAGCTCTAGGTACCAGACCGGTGGCTATGATCGCTCAAATGACCAGAGTCGCTTATTTAGAAGTAATCCGGCAAGATTATATCAGGACTGCACGCTCAAAGGGAATCGCAACTGCCCAATTGATCAGAAAACATATACTGAAAAACGCTATGAACCCCATTTTTACTACAATTAGTTCATGGTTTGCGTCTGTATTGACAGGTGCTTTCTTTGTAGAATATGTTTTTAACTACAAGGGCCTTGGAGACCTGACCATCACTGCTTTAAACGCCTTTGACATACCTGTGATTTTGGGAGCTTCATTATTTACTATTTCAGTGTTTATAATGATCAATACAATTACCGATATAGTCTATCACTACATCGATCCTAGAGTAAGGATATAACAGAACAGAATTGACTAGAATTTATAGGAAAGCGAGAATATCAGGCGAGTCGGTCGAGAACCATATTTTACCTGGTCACCAAAATAACTGATGTGATCAGCAAACTCAGTAAAGTTGCCTTCGTGGCGTAGATCAAGCATGAGAGAACCGACATCAAAACCAAGGCCCAGCTGATAACCAAATGTCATGGTTTTAAACTTTTCGTCAAAGCCATTGACGTCTGTTAACTCTGAATTGCTCGAAATATGAATATGCCCTACGGGTCCTGCCATCAATCTCAGGACACTTATTTTTATACCCAACATAACTGGGATGTCTAAGTTGAAAAATCTCTCCTTCTGGATGCTGTCTATTTGAGATACAACCTTGTTTTTCAGTAACTTATAACTTACTTTATTGGAATTGAAGATCAACTCTGGTTGGATAACATAATTTCCTTTCCTATATCTCATTAAACCACCGAAGTGAAACCCATAGTTGGCATCTGCAAATATAAATCGAATGGAGTCAGCCGAGGTGGAGCCACTTAATATTTGCTCTTTTTGCTTTACATTCATAGTGCTGAGCCCGCCGATTATGCCAAAATCAAGTTGGGAAAAGAGAGGTGCAACGCAACAAAAACTTAATATTAATATATGAGTTATTTTTTTCATTGGTTTTGATTTTATTACAAAAAAACGACAAAAATGTAGAATTTCCTTGACGGGGATACCATTTATAGTTTTATTAACGACCTTTGCGCTTCCATGAGCAATATACAGTTTCAGCTGACCGAGTACATGAGCTCATTTGGTGAGTATCGTCAAATTCCAGAAAATGAGCTACCTGAGTTTTGTTTTTGGGGAAGGTCTAATGTTGGCAAAAGCTCCTTGATCAATTTTCTTTGCCAAAGGAAAGAATTGGCTAGAACATCATCTGTGCCTGGCAAAACACAAACTTTCAACCTATATGGACAAACAGGAAAATTTCATTTTATGGATTTACCCGGTTATGGTTTTGCCAAAGTCAGTAAAAGTGTGAGAGAAAAATGGGACAAGGAAATACCAAAATACTTAATGGGCAGAAAAAATCTACGTGTTGTGTTTTTGTTAGTAGATATATCCATACCTCCTCAAAATGCCGACATGCTCAAAATCGATTTTATTGGATCTCAACGTATTCCTTTGGTCATCATATTTACAAAATCAGATAAAATCAAAGCCGGGCAAAAGAAATTTCATATTGAGGAGTTAAAAAAAATTATTAGTCAAAGTTGGGAAAAATTACCTGTTATGGTAGAGACCAGTACTCAAATGAGAACAGGAAGGGAACAAGTTTTAGATATTGTCGAATCGATCATTCAAGTTGAAAATTGAAATTACGATGCCTGAGTTAAATTCAACAGAAAAAACTGTATATGAACATATATATCCGGATTTGCATGATTGGCCAATCTATAAATTTGGCCAGCAGCGAAAGGAGTTTATTCATCAGATCAATCAGGAAATTCTTCGGGATCTTTCAACACTAAAAGATTCTGAACTCGATCAGATACTTGCTAAGGCAATTTATGCAGAACGGCAGAGAGTGAAAACAAATCCCTGGAAAGCTGATCCTCCCAACCAAGCAATATTTTTTAGAAAATTACTTAAAGAGTATCATGAAAATCAGATTTCAGACGAAAACAAAAAATCAAAAAATCTGGAAACTGCATTTCGTTTGGTCAAGCGGTATTCCGAAGAAATAGCAGGTAACTTTAATATAAATACTTTCCAGTTTGTTCGGAAAGTTTCAAATGCAGTATTTTATGTTTTATTGAGTAAGCCAAAACTCTTAAGTCTTTTTTCTCAAAAGAAGATGAAAGCTGCGAATTTAAGCAGATTGAAAGTATTGGGAAATTTAGAAAATATACGTGCTCTTTTTCCTGAACATACCATAGTATTATTGCCAACTCATTCAAGCAATCTGGATTCCATATTGGTTGGTTATACCATTGACCTCGCTACAGGAATGCCGGCATTTTCTTATGGTGCCGGACTCAATCTTTTTGATTCGGAGTTTTTTGCATTTTTTATGAATAGACTCGGTGCTTACCGTGTCGATAGACGAAAAAAGAATTCAATTTACCTCAAGACTTTGGGAGTGTTTTCAAAAAATTCCATCAAGAGAGGTGTGAATACAATTTTCTTTCCCGGAGGTACCAGATCAAGATCAGGAGAAGTGGAGATGAAGTTGAAACTAGGATTGTTGAATTCTCTCATTCAGGCTCAACGAGAGCTGTTGGAAGAAAATGACAAACGAAAAGTTGTCATCGTACCTGTAGTGATCAACTACGAAAGTGTTTTGGAAGCGAGAGACTTGATGATTCAGCATCTCAAAACTACCGGACAGGAGAAATTTACAATGAGAGATAAATCACCCTCTATTTTCGAATATGTAAAATTTGCAAAAAGATTATTGACAAGGGAAAGTAGTGTGTATTTGACATTTGGTGATCCCATTGATGTATTTGGAAATCAGTTAGACAAAGATGCAAATAGCTTTAATGTTCACAATCAACACATAGACCTGAAAGATTATTTTGTACACGAAGGTAAAATCGCAATTGATACACAACGCGAATCTATTTATACCAAAGAATTGAGTGAATGTATCGTCAAGCAATTTAGGAATTACAATCTAATTTTACCATGCCATATTGTTGCCTTTGCAGCTTTCAGATTATTGGCGAAAATGAATCCACATCAGGATATGTACAATCTGGTGCAGATACCTGAAGAAGAAGTTGTATTTGGGGAAAAACAATTCCGTCAGTACATCATTTGGATTTGGACATTTCTCAAGAAAATGAAAGTATCAGACAAGCTTAAGTACATAAACCAAATTCCTGATGACATGGATGAGCTTATCAGTGAAGGTTTAGAGACTTTAGGTTGTTTTCATAATTTAAAACCTTTAACCAGAAATAAACAAGGACAGCTTTGTAGTGAAGATTTTATTACCTTGTTGTATTATTCCAACAAATTGAATAATCTATTTGCTGACGAAGAGATCAATTGGCAGGAAATTCATCTTGATCTTGACCCGCAAACCAAGTTGACATGATTTTTATTATTTTTGACCTGGAAGCTACATGTTGGAAGGATACATTTGTGCCACACCGACAAGAAGTAATTGAAGTAGGGGCCTATTCCGTTAATAGTTTCGGAGAATTTTTGGATACATTCCAAAAGTTTGTAAAACCGGTAAAATCACCCGTACTTTCAAGTTATTGCAGGAGTTTAACTGGTATAGATCAGAGAGATATTGACAAATCCGCTCGCTTTGACGTAGTCATGGATCAGATGCAGGATTGGGTCTTTCATTTTGAATCTGAATTTGTTTTTTGTAGTTGGGGAAAGAAAGACATGAGTTTGCTGTCGGCCGACGCGAATGATCTCAAACTTGATTTGAGTTGGATAACGCATTACATTGATCTCAAAGAGCAGTATAATGAGATGAAGGGGAATAACAAGCCACTTGGTCTGGCGCGATCGTTGGAAATGGAAAAAATTGATTTTGAAGGTAACGCACACAGAGCTTTACCTGATGCTTTTAATTTGTCTAAACTCTTTATTAAATATCTAGATCATTGGAGATATTAAATTTTCTGGAATTGTGAAAATCATTACACCGGATGAATTATATAACATTTCGAATGATAGGTCTATTATCATTGACGTAAGATCACCTTCTGAATTTACTGCAGGACATTTTCCCGGAGCAATTAATCTTCCCTTGTTTGGCGATCAGGAGCGCATACAAGTAGGTATACTATATAAAAAATCAGGTAAGCAAGCTGCGGTAGAGCTTGGATTAAAATTTGCTGGGGCCAAATTAGCTCAGTATTTTGAGAGAGCACAGGCTGTGTCGAAGGGGAGACATGCCATTATTTATTGTTTTCGTGGTGGGATGCGATCACAGAGCATGGCATGGTTACTTGACTTTTGTGGTATGGATATTTCAATAGTAAAAGGTGGTTACAAAGGCATTCGAAGGTGGGCACGGTCTGAGTATGAAACTCGTAATTATAAATTAATTTTGATCGGTGGAAAAACCGGGTCGGGGAAAACAAAACTTTTACAAATATTACAGAAGAAAGGTAATCAGATTTTGGATCTGGAAAATCTCGCCAACCACAAAGGTTCTGCATTTGGATGGATAGGAGAACAAAAACAGGTCAGTGCAGAGCAATTTGAAAATCTTGTTTTCAAGAGTATTTTTGCATTAACCACCGAAAAGGAAATTTTTATTGAGAATGAAAGTCGATTGATTGGATCGGTAGCTATACCAGTAGAATTATGGCAAAGCATGTTGACATCTCCTTTGGTAGTAATGGATGTTGAGTTCAATACAAGACTACAACACCTGGTAGAGGTTTATTGTAATTCTCATGAGAGTAATGACGAAAATTTAATTTTGTCGTTTAAGAAAATTGGTCGTAGAATTGGATCTGAAAAAATGAACTTAGCTATTAATTCTATAAACCAAAAGAGATATAAAGATGCCGCGGAGATTGCTCTAGATTATTATGACAAATGTTATGCTTATGATATCTCCAAAGTAGCCACAAGAAGTATTCATCAATATACAATAAAAGACTTAGAGTTTGAAAAATGGATTGATGATTTTATCGATTTTTGTAATCAAATAAAGGATGGAAAAAATTAGATTGACTCAATATAGCCATGGAGCTGGCTGTGGTTGTAAAATTTCACCTGCAGTTTTGGATGAGATTTTACAAAGCTCAATCAAGAGAGAAAGTTTCAAGAATTTATTAGTTGGATATGAGTTTAAAGATGACGCAGCAGTGTTTGATAATGGAGATGGTACAGCCATCATCAGTACCACGGATTTTTTTATGCCTATAGTGGATGATGCATTTGATTTTGGCAGAGTGGCGTCCGTCAATGCCATCAGTGATGTTTACGCAATGGGGGGAAAGCCTTTGATGGCAATTGGAATCTTAGCATGGCCTATAGAAAAGCTACCTGTACATGTCGCGGCTCAAGTACTTGAAGGCGCAAGATCAGTGTGTCATTTGGCGGGAATTCCACTAGCCGGAGGTCATAGCATCGATGCTCCTGAGCCCATTTTTGGATTGGCTGTTACCGGTAAAATTGATATAGAAAATATCAAAATGAATCGCGGCGCCAAGCCGGGTGATTTGCTCTATCTAACCAAGAAACTAGGAGTGGGGATTCTCACAACGGCCGAGAAAAAGTCATTGTTAAAACCCCAACATCAGACACTGGCATTGGATTCTATGTTGAAGTTAAACAGCATAGGAGAAAAATTTGGAAAATGCTCAGGAGTGCATGCGATGACCGATGTTACAGGATTCGGATTGGCCGGTCATCTTTTAGAAATGTGTACGGCATCAGGTGTTACTGCAGTGGTTTACGACCAGGCAATACCATTGCTTGACGATGCTGTGAAAGATTACGTGAGTCAAAAAGCAGTTCCTGGAGGAACCAATCGCAACTGGAAAAGCTACGGGTACCGTATCAGATTTGAAAACATAAGTGAAGACTATAATATTATAGCAGATCCTCAGACGAGTGGAGGACTATTGGTCGCTGTCAGTAAGGACTCCCAGGACGAATTTGAAAAAATTTGCAAAGATTTTCAAAACGAATATTTTCTGATTGGGGAACTGGAAAATCACTTATCGAATGAGGATGTATTCTTAATCATACGAAATTGATTTTCAATAATTCCTCATTATTGCTTCTTTATAAGATTGGTTGTACTGATTTTTAAGATCAATTTAAATTTTGATTGGTGCGATCGAGATATTGAAGATTAGAAAATTTGCCAATTTATTTCTGGCAAATTGTTTTTTCTCAAGTACTCATTGGCAAGGATAAAATGCCGATTGCCCATAAATTTGCCGCCGGCCAAAGGAGAGGGATGGGCGCTTTCCAGAATGAGGTGTTTGCTAGAATTTATGAGTTCCTTTTTGGAACGGGCGAAGTTACCCCAAAGCATAAAAATAATATGATTTGGTTGTTCGCTGAGTTTCTGGATTACCGCATCAGTAAAGGCATGCCATCCAATCGATTTGTGGGAGTTGGCTTCTTTGTGTTCGACTGTCAGCGAGGCATTGAGTAGAAGTACGCCTTGTTTTGCCCACTCGCTCAAATCGCCATGATCAGGTTTGGGATATCCAAATTCTTGATTCAGCTCTGCATATATATTATTCAATGAAGGAGGGATTTTGATACCTCTGGGGACTGAAAAGCAGTATCCCATGGCCTCACCTGGACCATGATATGGATCTTGACCAAGAATGACCACTCTTACACTTTCCACCGGCACTGAGTCAAATGCCCTAAATATCCATTTTCCGGGAGGATAGATTACTTTGCCCTTTGCCTTTGCTTCTCGGAGGAATCGGATTAATTCCCTAAAATACTCTTTTTCAAATTCAGGGCCGAGTAGTTCTTTCCAACTGCTTTCAATACGGACTACCATTTTTATTACAATTTATCCCGACAAAAATAACCGTACATTAGAGAAAGGTATTAAATTTGCCCTCCTTTTTAAGCTAAAAGGACTTAGCATAAGAAATTTTCACTTTTGCTTTGAACATTGAGTGGGTTCCGTAGCTCAGCTGGATAGAGCATCTGCCTTCTAAGCAGAGGGTCTCAGGTTCGAATCCTGACGGAATCACTTTTTTTGCTCCCTTATTATAAAGTTAGTATAATTTGTGTTTTTATAACGGGAGAATATTATTGTTGAATGACTTAAATATTCATTACCTGAGCACCTTCGAGAAATGATATTTACTTTTAATAAGTTACGATATTTCGGAGTTTTCTGGATTATATTTTTGAAAGTGAGTAACATTTTAAGTTCTCAGTGTATTGAAAAAATCCCTCTTGAAATTGATCATGATATTAATCCAATAATTGGGAATAAAGTAGTTCCCAAATCAGGAAATTTAAGTTTAGCTTCTATTTATTTTGATGTGGATATCAGTGCATTTTCAAAGTTATCTTCTACATTAAATGAGGGGATCATTCATTTCAAAATTTCAAAAAACAAATTCAAAACAGATTTATTTGATGTAGAGATAATTAATGATTCGATTTTTAAATTTCAAGCTAGTATTTATAATAAAGTTTCCTTTGAATTTAATAAGCAGCATATTTTGAATATTGCTTGTGGAAATAATCTGATTGAGAATGATAGCATAAAATTTTTGATCAAAGTAAATCGGCTATCAAAGAAGAATCATAGTGTTAATATTGTTCCTCTTGCCAACTTCAGTTTAACTTCAACTCAAATTGATAGATATAAATTACGATATGATGCTGTGTTTAAAAAATTTATCATTCATAATTTAGTGGATACAGTGGCTTATGAATTATCTGAGCCATTTATCGTTCAGAACAAAGCATATTATTTTGATTCGCTGGATCTTTCAAATAGAACCATATGTCTTTTTTTATATCCGGATTCATTAAAATTGTTCGGGCATAAAATTGGATACTATGTGAATGATGTTTTGATGGAGAAGATAAAGAAATTTGGAAATTTACAAACGGAACTTTACGTTCTTTATTTTTGGGGGTCATGGTGTTCTCCTTGTCTGAAAAATTTAAGTAAAATCGTTAGTTTGGAAAGAATGTTGAATGTGGCCAATTCAAAAATCAAATTCATCTCAATAAAAGTGATCTTGAATAAGGATAATCGTGAATATCATCTGCCTGATTACAATGCAAATTTAAAATTCAGTTTGGAAATTGAAGAATTTGTTGGCAAGTTCATGTTGGATAAGAATCGTTCTTTCTGTAAGGGTCTTAATTGTTATTTTTTTCCCACTGCTGTTTTAGTTGCAGGGAATGGTAAAATAATGCAAAGAATTAATAATGATTATGAGAAGCTTTGAGGATTATTAGAATGATGTTTTATGATGGCAATTAAATGTCATTATATATGAATTTAATAATAATCGGATGTCACATAGGGCAATTTTGTTTCAATATTATTTTCTTAAACTTTAAGTCTGGTCTTCCATTCGGCTATTTTCATCATACATTCGATGGGAGTCATCGTCTGCACATCAATTTTTTGAATTTGTCCGATGATCTCACTTTCCTGGCTGCTGTTGCTGTCAATCAATGAAACCTGTACAAACTTTGTTTCTGCTGGTCCGGGCAAATGACTCCCAGCTTCTGTTTTTGATCTTGCAGCTTCCAATTCTTTTAGAATGTATTGAGCTCTGGAAATGATAGACTGAGGCATTCCTGCCATTTGAGCGACATGAATACCAAATGAATGTTCGCTACCGCCCTGTACCAATTTTCTGAGAAACAATACCTTGTTGTTAATTTCTTGTGTAGTCACGTGATAATTCTTAATTCCAGGAAAATGTTTTTCCAGTTCATTTAATTCATGATAATGTGTAGCAAACAGTGTTTTTGGTTTTTTATCTGTTTGTTCGTGTAAATATTCTGTAATTGCCCAAGCGATTGAAATTCCATCATACGTACTTGTCCCGCGTCCGATCTCGTCAAGGAGTACCAGAGATCTCGGCGATAAATTGTTTAAGATGGATGCCGTTTCATTCATTTCCACCATAAAAGTTGATTCACCTGATGACAAGTTGTCGCTCGCTCCAACTCTTGTAAATATTCGATCGATTACACCAATCCGGGCATGCGTAGCCGGTACATAGGACCCCATTTGAGCCATCAGACAGATCAATGCTGTCTGTCTAAGAATGGCAGATTTGCCGGACATATTCGGGCCGGTAATCATGAGAATTTGGTGGTCTTGTGGATCTAAGTAAATGTCATTTGGTATGTAGTCTTCCCCTAGTGGCAGTTGCTTTTCGATTACAGGATGTCGCCCATCTTTGATGTCAAGTGACATGCCCTCATCCAACTCCGGTTTGCAATAGTGATTGCGTATTGCAACCTGCGCAAAAGATATCAAACAGTCTAATTCAGCTATAGCCTTGGCGTTATTTTGAAGTGTGTTTACGTGCTCTTGAATGTTATCCAGGAGTTTCTGGTAGAGTTCTTCTTCTAATGTGAAGCTCCGCTCTTCAGCACTTAGGATTTTTACCTCAAGATTCTTGAGTTCTTCAGTGATATAGCGCTCCCCATTTACCATGGTTTGTTTCCGAATCCAATGTGCAGGTACCAGATTTTGATTTTTGTATTTATTTGTTACTTCCAGAAAGTAACCGAATACAGAATTGAATCCAATTTTGAGATTAGCGATACCGGTTTTCAAAGATTCCTCTCTTTGGATATCCAGGAGCATATCTTTCCCATTTGTCATCATGTGACGTAGCTCGTCCAACTCGCCGGAAACCTCCGGATTGAAAATTCCACCCTTGGATATTGTGTTTGGCGCTTCTTCTTGGAGTTGTGTAGCTAACAATTGCTCAAGATCAGTACAATCCTGCAACCCCGATGCTACTTTTTTTAAAAGTTCACTGTTAGTATGATGGATCGTATTTCGAATTGGACTGATTTTTCTCAGACAGTTCCTTATATGTAATAATTCTCTGGGGCTAATTCTTCTAAGAGGAATTTTAGAAACCAACCTTTCCAGGTCTCCGAAGGACTGCAGGTGCTGGTTGACATCTTCCACCAATTCGCTGTGGTTAATAATAAAATCTACTGCATCTAATCTTTGGCAAATCTGGTCGGGATGTATTAATGGCATCAGAATCCATTTTCGCAACATTCTGCTTCCCATTGGAGTCTTTGTCTGGTCCAGTACATGAATGAGCGCCGTTCCTTCCGGATGGATGACATCCACCAGTTCGAGATTTCTGATTGTAAATCTGTCCATCCACATAAATTGGTTCGAAGCCAATCTACTGATCTGGGCAAGGTGTGCAGGATTTTTATTCTCAGTACTTTCTAAATAATAAAGGATAGCACCGGCAGCAGTCTGACCTGTATTCATGGATTCAACACCAAATCCTTTCAGTGTTTGAACGTGAAAATGTTTCAGTAATTTTTCCCGACCAAAATTGAATTGAAATATCCAATCTTCCAGTGAATATACATAGTATTGGTCCCCAAATGTAGATTCAAATTTGTCTTTTATCGATTTGGAAAGAATTATTTCTGATGGCTGAAAGCTCTGAATTAATTTGTGTATATATGGAGTGTCACCTTCTGCAATGTAAAATTCTCCGGTTGAAATATCAGCAAAAGAAATTCCAATGTTCTCATTCGAAAATGCAATGGAGCACAAAAAGTTGTTCTTTTTTAAGTCCAGAAGTTTGTCATCTGTGGTTACTCCGGGAGTGATGACGTCTGTGATTCCACGTTGAACTACTTTTTTACCCTTGCTCGGTTTTTCTAATTGTTCACAAATGGCAACCCGATATCCAGCGCGAACCAATTTGGGTAAGTAGGCGTCTAGAGAATGAAAAGGGAAGCCTGCTAATTCTATATCATTGCCACCATTATTTCTTTTTGTCAGTACGATTCCCAATGCTGCTGAGGTTTTGAGGGCATCTTCACCAAAAGTTTCATAAAAGTCCCCCACGCGATATAGCAGTATTGCATCCGGATGCTTTGCTTTCATCGCATAGTATTGCTCCATTAAAGGAGTCATTGCAGGCACCTCAAACAATACATTTTGCTTCTTCACTTCCTTAGGATTTGGTCTACAAAAATACATTGCAAGTTACAATTATTTGATATTCAATCCAGAACCAATGTTTTTATTAGTTTCCATATTAGATTTGATTTTGTGAAAAAATTATAATTTTAATTTTATTTTTCTCAAGCGAATCCATTTTATGATTTTGTGCTACATTTGAGCATAAGAATTGAATTATGGTTCCAGTGGCATTTCGAAATCTTAATGAAGAGCAGTATCAGATGTTGCTTGACGCTGTACCTAATATTGTTGTATTAATAGCAGGTGCGGACGGAAAAATTGATCTAAAGGAGAAAAAGTTTGCCGAAAAAATCATCGGTATCAGAACTTATTCAAATCATTTTGAAGTCAAGCCGTTTTATCAGGAGTTAGACAAAAATTACAAGAATAAAATAGAAGATTTGATTACTTCACTTCCTGAAGATACAAAAAAAAGGAACGAACAAATTTCAAAATATTTAAGTATAGTCAACGCAGTCATTGCTAAATTGCCATTGAGACTTGCAGCACAGATGTACAGCTCATATTTATCTCTTGCAGAACACGTTGCTAAAGCTTCAGGAGGGATTTTAGGAATGATGGCAGTCAATGTTGATGAAAATGAATGGGTAGGTTTGCCTATGCTTGATCCTGTATTTTATGATGAGTACGAAGAGGAATAAAATCTTTTGACCACTTTAGTATTGAAATTAAATAAATATATTTTGGACGGTGCATGTTAAACTCCACTATGCATTTGATCTCAATATTCCAACTTCAATAATGCTTTATTTGATATTGATAGCCAAGATCTGATGATGAATTTGCTCATCATGAGACCATTGGGCAATATATAAGCCGGGCTGAAGATGACCCACATAAACATCGCTTTCAGGTTGAAGCACTTGCAATATGGTGCAACCTGAGCTGTTGATTAACTTGAAATTTGAAACAGTTTCCTTTCCAGAATATTTTATATATGAATCAGCTGGATTTGGATACCAATTTGCGACTTCCTTGTCCACATCTTTTGAAGAATTCAAACATTGAGCATCCAGTAACGTGAGTAAATACTCACCTGGAAAATAGGGTCCGGGATATTTTACAGTGACGGGGAATAATGTTGTATTGATGGTCAATGTTATTTCCGGTTTATAGATACCTGGAATAGCATTGTTGCTTGGAGTGCCATGCAAAATGATACAACCTGTTGTTTGCTTTGCAAATTCACAATTTGGTGGATTGCAACTGTAACTGATGCCTTCAGGCAAATTTAAAATTGCTCCGCTGGTGTCTATTTTAGCTGATTTCAAATGCAATAAAGTTGGAATTCCTGGTACTGTCAGTGTGTCAGGGATATTTACAGTAAATACAAATTCATAAGGTTTGCCAATACATGCAATTTTGTCTATCCCTCCGTTCGGATTAGCAGGGGTAATTGGTTTTGGGTAAACTCCTGCCGATGAATCTCGATAAATGCTGTCAGGTTGGCAACTTTGAGAATATGCCAATTGGAGGAAAGAGGAAATTAGAATTCCCAAAAAGATAAGAGTTTGAAATTTTAAGCTATGAATCATGCCTAAAATTAATGATTATTTGCCTTCTGCCAAAAAAAATGAATAACATTGCATTAGTAAGATTCTAAAATGCAGAAAGTGTTTTCATATAAATTGAAAGTGTGCGGTTTGGCAATGCTTTTTTTTCATTTTGTCGGACTCCTCAGTTTGTTTTCACAACAACTAATCAGAGGTGTAGTGAAGGATAAATATACAAACCAGAACTTAGAAGGGGTGGCTATAGCGTATAAAGATGGAGCTGGTGTTTTTACCAATCGCGAAGGAAGGTTTGAAATTCCCATGGACAATTCCGGCAAGGACTTGTATGCAAATTATTTGGGATACAAAACGATAAGCATCTCATGGAGCAATCAAATCATTCAGGATTTGGTAATTTATTTGGAAGAAGAAAGTTTGACACTTCAAACATCAGTCATTACCGGATCAAAATTCGAAAAACCTCTGGCAGAATCAACAGTAAGTATAGATGTCCTTAAACCTCGTCAAAGAGACCAATTGAACGCCAACACGGTCAGGGATATGATAGAGCGTGTTCCCGGTGTTCAAATCATTGATGGACAACCGGTGATCAGAGGAGGTGCAGGTTATAGTTATGGAGCCGGAAGCAGGGTCCAGCTATTGATGGATGATTTACCCATTTTACAACCAGATGCAGCTTTGCCATATTGGGATGATCTCCCTGTTGAAATAATAGGCCAGGTTGAGATACTAAAAGGAGCTTCTTCAGCTTTGTACGGGTCTTCCGCAATGAATGGCATTATCCATTTCAGGTCTCAAGTTCCTCTATCCAATCCTGTGACTTCACTGCAGACGAACGTTCGGGTATATCATTCACCAAGGGGATCGAATCAATGGTGGAACAATAAAAGCATACCATTTGAGCAACAGCACCAGATCACCCACCTCCAAAAATATGGAGATATTGATGTTTCAGCGGCACTTTCCTGGACGGATAAAAATTCCTTTCTAGAGTCGGTCTCGAGTGAAAATGCAAGAGCATATCTATCACTAAAAAAAAGATGGAATGACAGATTTACAAGTTCCCTCGGATTAAACGCAAATCGAGGAGAGAGCACTTCGTATTTTTATTGGGACGGTGAGGGATCATTTGTTGGGGAGGTCGGTAGCTATAGTACAAGCAAAAAACTAAGATTTTCGGTGGATCCCGGCATCAGTTATTTTACCCGGACTGGGTTCAGGCATAGGATATTATCGAGGTGGTATTCCATTACAAACCAGAACGACAATGACCAATCGAACAAAAGCCAAAACGTTTATGGGGAGTATCAATGCTCTAAAACAATGGATTCAATAGGTTTGCAAATGGTTGGAGGGATTTTCGCTGCGGGCAGCTTTGTCGATGCGCCATTATATGGTGATACGATTTTTAAAACTTCCAATTTAGCAATGTTCTTGCAAGCCGAGAAGAGAATGTTCAAGGACATTCTCATATCCGCCGGTTTGAGATGGGAAAGATTCGGAATTCAAGGCCCAAGTTCGATTGCTGGCAAGAACATTGATGCGCATAGTTCTGAAAGCAAGCCTGTATTTCGCTTTGGTATCAACGCCAAACTCAATAAGGCAGGATATTTGAGAGCGAGCTGGGGTCAAGCCTACAGGTTTCCTTCTCTTGCCGAAAAATTTATCAGTACTTCTGCAGGAGGATTGAAAATTAAAGCTAATCCTGAACTTGCTTCAGAAACGGGACAAACAGCAGAAGCCGGTTTTAAGCAAGGTTTTGTGATTGGTGCATGGAAAGCTGTAGCTGATGCTTCCATTTTTTGGCAAGAGTATAGAGATATGATGGAGTTCAATTTGGTCTTTGAGGAGTTTCAACTTTCTTTTCAGTCTCAGAATGTCGGAGATACAAGGATTACCGGCCAGGAGCTTAGCTTTCAGACACAAGGACCGCTGGGACCATTGACTTGTACAATATTGGGAGGAATGACCTGGATAAATCCAAAATTTCTGGAATGGGATACCACAGGCAGACAGTTACCAATAAACGAATGGTCGACTGCAACTCGAGGTCAGTTAAACGTCATTGGAAGTAGTGCTTCATACAATATCTTAAAGTATAGAGCCAAACAAACTGCCAGAGGAGATATTACACTGACATACAATAGCTGGTCGCTGGGAATGGATTTACTCTATTCGGCGGATGTTCCGGCGGTGGATTATTTGTTTGAGACCGGAGCTATAATCCAGGGAGTCAAAGAATTTCATGAAAAACACGATAAAGGATATATCATCCTGGGTGCTAGATGCTCCAAGGTATTTAAAAAGTGGGAGATACAGTTGAATGTCCACAACCTCACCAATCAGACATATTCAGTTCGTCCTGGGCTCAGAGAAGCACCAATCAGTACTAGTTTGAGAATTCAATACAGAATACAAGGTAGAATAAATAGTTAGAAAAAATTATATGTATGAAATGAATAGTCAGTATCTTACAAATTATTATTACTTCTATCAGAAAAACGAAACATTTGTTAATAAATAAGCCTTAATCGGTTTTCTTGACTTATATTTGCGGATTCTAAAAAAACATATCATTTTTTTTCATTGTAAATAGAATATGGAACAGAAAGGACTAGTAAAATGGATATTGTATGCCCTTTTGGCAGTCTGTTTAATCCAATTGCTCTTTCATATACCAACACTCAGAGTAGAGAGGGAAGCAGAAGAAGCAGCTCAATTAGCAGGTGCGGGGATACAGGATGAAAACCAAAAATATATGGCTGAAAAGCAAGCGAGGTTGCATTTTTTGGATTCCATTTCCTCCGAGAAGATACTTAAGGTTCCCTTACTCAAAGATTATACGTATACGGACTTAAAGAAGCAACAATTGGCCTTGGGTCTTGACCTCAAAGGTGGTATGAGTAGTGTGCTCCAGATAGATCTTAGGGACTTGTTGGTTTCTCTATCCGGGAATAATAAAGACCCTCAGTTTATTCAGGCTTTAGATAATGCTGAAAAACAATTGCAAAACAGCCAGGCAGATTATATTACATTATTTGTCAGTGAATATAAGAAACTGAATACTGGAAAATCCTTGGCTTCCCTGTTCTCAAAATCTGCAACACTCAAAGACAAAATTACCTTTAATTCATCGGACGCAGACGTACAGGCTACCATACGAACATTGGCAGATGAAACGGTCGATATGACTTTTACCAGAATCAAGGATAGAATAGACAAGTTTGGTGCCACACAGCCGAATATCTCGCTGGATAAAGCAAGAGATATGATCGTGGTGGAACTGCCGGGTGTTGACAATCCTGAGCGAGCAAGAAAGTATCTCCAAGCTTCTGCAAAACTTGAATTCTGGGATGTTTACAGAATTTCGGATCCCGGTGTTTTCAACGGTTTCGTCAATGCGGATACCAAGTTGAAGGCAATGATGGCAGGTGATACCGCTGCAGAAACAAAGCCGAAATTCAGATTGCAAAATCGCTACGACTACAAACGCGATTCTCTAGGAAATGTGACTGATTCGACATTGGCCGGAGTGGACACGATCCCCGATGCCAATGATCCTAATCGAGAAGCTGGACCACTCTTCAAGATATTTTCTCCCAATCAAAGCAATGGGCAAAATTTTGCTTTCAGCGAAGCCGTTTTGGGGGTTGTTGACAAAGCCTATAAATCCAAAGTTTTGGATTTGCTGGCAAAACCAGAGGTAAAAGCTCTTTTCCCTCCGGATATTGAATTCAGAGTAGCCCAAAAAGCTACAAAAAATTATGAAACCAATGAATTGACCAACTTATATGACATCTATGGTATCAAGAAGAAACCCGGTACCAATGATGCTCCTTTGGACGGTTCTAGGGTAATCAGAGCTCTGACTACTTCAGATCCCCTGTCAGGTGAAGTCGTAGTATCGTTGTCAATGGATAATAAAGGTGCGAAAGTTTGGGGTGATATGACAACCCGTGCTGCGAATGATCGCAACCGTCCGATAGCTATCGTTCTTGACGATGAGGTTGTTTCATGTCCCAATGTTAATGACCCGATACTTGGGGGAAATTCCCAAATTTCAGGCCGATTCTCTATAGATGAAGCAAAAGACTTGTCTAATATTCTACAAGTAGGTAAATTGCCTGCACGGACAAAAATTGTACAAGAATCCCTTGTAGGTCCTTCCCTGGGTAAAGAAAATATCAATAAGTCATTATGGTCAATCCTAGGAGGTTTCTTCCTTGTATTGTTATTCATGGTGCTATACTATACAGTAGGCGGATTCGTATCCATCATTGCTCTTGGATTGAATATCATATTTATTCTTGCCTCTTTGGCCTCATTTGGAACCGTTCTTACCTTGCCTGGTATTGCCGGGGTGGTATTGACCATGGGTATGGCTGTTGATGCGAATATTATCATATACGAAAGGATCAAAGAAGAAATCAACGCAGGTAGGTCATATCTTCAATCAATAGCGGAAGGATTCAAACATTCATTATCGGCGATTATCGACTCGCACGTCACAGCATTGTTGTCCTCAATTGTATTGTTTTATTATGGTCTTGGTCCTATCAAAGGATTTGCTTTGGTTTTGATCGTAGGTATTATTTTCTCAGTTTTTACTTCTGTCCTGGTTTCTCGATTGATCATTGATTGGTGGTCAAGCAAAGGTAAAGAAATGAGCTTCTTCTCAGATTTTACGAGGAGAATGTTCAAGGACATTAATTTTGATTGGGTAGGCAATAGAAAGTATGCTTATATCTTTTCGGGATTACTTACAATTATCGGTTTGATTTCATTTTTTACTCGAGGATTCGAACTTGGTGTGGAATTCAAAGGTGGGTATTCGGTAAACGTCCATTTTGATAGAGATATAGATGCCGAAACTTTGAGAAATGCACTTAATGTTGCTTTTGAAGGTAACCCGATTGTAAAAAGTGTAGACACTAAGAATACATATAATATTACAACATCTTACCTCATCAATGACCAATCA
>Ga0268298_10001985_pt1 | contig 23006 bp, 18 predicted proteins | sample WWTPWeurt_MetaG_FD_194462 | JGI IMG/M metagenome (GOLD analysis project Ga0268298, IMG submission 194462) | Activated sludge microbial communities from WWTP in Nijmegen, Gelderland, Netherland - WWTP Weurt | ecosystem: Engineered > WWTP > Aerobic digester > Activated sludge | place... | reverse complement strand
TTTCAGGCAGGAGAAAACAAGGAAAATGATGCGGTCAATTGAATAGCGTCCAGTATGTATGACCCCATTGCTGTCATAGATAGTGAAACTGATCGCATGGACGATCTCCAGCCCGTCTTGTGCCATTGGCATGAGATCCAACATAGCCCCCTTTGCAGCATATAAAAAATAATACCGTCAAAGCGGCCGCCAGCTTGCACTGAAATCCTCGTTAGAGAATCGGTGTGAGCGGGATGTTTTCACGCGCAGAAAGGAGGCTGCTTGTAAGGAATTTGCTCAACATGAAGATCGAATGTACGTTTGCCGCGGGAATTGCCTTGTAATCTGCGAACAATATTGAAACGCATATTTCGCGCAAGAGAGAAAAAATTATAAAAATAAGGAGAGATATATGAAAAAGAAATTCAGGATCCCGGGGCGCGTCATCCTCACTTTTACAGGGGCGCTGCTTCTATTGGTGGCAATGCTTTCCTACTCCAGGCCGCAGATCGGGAAGGCTGCCCCTGGTGATTTAAGCAGCGCCGTGTCCAAATATCCGAACCTTTCTGGCAGCAGCCTTCAGAGTTGCGATCTCTGTCATACCGCAAGCATTCCGAGCCTTAACCCCTACGGTTCGGCATATAAATCAAAAGGTAGGAGTCTGTCTGCTTTTGGGGCGATTGAGAACCTTGACTCCGATGGCGATGGTGCTACCAATATTCAGGAGATCAACGCTCTGACCTTCCCCGGGAACTCTGCCAGTAAACCGGTTGTTCCTACTGCGACTAAAACTCAGGCGCCTGCACCTACAAATACACCTGTACCGGTTTCTACGAATACACCTGTTCCTGCTTCAACAAATACCCCGGCTCCCAACCCAACCAATCTGCCAAATTCTACGAACACTCCCATCCCTCCGACGGCCATTCCGCCCTCTGGAACGAGTGTACCTAACTCTGCTTCGGTTACTACCAGCCTTTCCTCGGCAAATATTGCAATTGGCAATTTCTCCATCGTAACGGTCACTTTGAATAATGTCCCCGCCGCAGGGATCACCAGTGCTGAATTTGCCTGTACTTTTAACATGGCAGTCGTTGAAGTCTCAAATATCACCGTTACCGGTCTATTCGGCGCGGATTCCGTTACAGCGATTAATGGTCCTCAGAATGGAAGTTTCATTGTTGCGATTGCCGGCAGCAACGGCAACCGCGCTTCCACCAGCGGCCCAGTATTTACTTTCTCTGCACGAGGCCTACAGGCCGGGCAATCTGCAATTGATTGTCAGGCGCGCATCTCAACGGGTAATCTCGCCCTTGCAAACGTTCCCTCCACACCGGCCAGCCTCGTTGTTGGCAGCACCCAGGGCGCTTTTGCCGGACAGGTCCTCGCTGGTAAGCCTGTGACGGTCATGCTATATGGCGCGAACACTACGGTCACTGGTTCTGTGGTCGCCAATGCAGATGGAACGTTCAACCTTGCAAGCCAGGCAGGCAACTATACGGCAGTCGCTGTTGCACCGGGCTTTCTCAAGGCCCAGGGCCCTGTCACCATTAACAATGGCGCTACCACGACCTTCCAACCCATTACCTTGATCGCAGGTGATATTGATGGTAACGATGTGATCGATCAATTTGACGCCCTGACGATCGGTATTAACTACAACGGTTCTGCACCTTCCGCTGCCGACCTGAACAATGATGGCACCATCAATGTCCTTGACCTGGAGATCCTGGCGCTCCACTATCATCAGTCGGGCTCACAGGCCTGGCACTAAAAAGACCAATGGACAGGGCGCATGAACACATACGCCCTGTCTCAGGAGCCTTTATGAAAAAGATTTCCGGATTGATCCTCTTTGCAGTTCTTTTCCTTACCGTTGCAAGGGTTGTCCATGCTCAAGCCGCAGAGTCTCTGTGGATCCAGACCGATCTCACATCCCTTAAAACCAACGAAATTGTTACGGTTACTGTAAATGCTGTATCCGCGACTCCGGTCTATGGATTTACCGCGCAGATTCGGTATGACCCGGCTTGTTTTCAACCGATGAGCGGTACCAGTCCAGTCCCTGGCATGAACGGCCTGGCTGTCCCACAGGAAGCGGGGCTGGCGGATGTATCTTTCGCAAGCACCACTCCGCAGACAATTAACGGAGTCCTGGCCGAATTAAGTTTCACCGCCCTCAAAGGTTGTCAGACCGGTATTGCCATTGAATCTGCCGCCTTGGTGATTCGTAATGAATCAGGGTTTGCCACTCCACTCACTGGCGTTACTGTAATCAATGATCCCATTGCCTTGCGCATTGATAGTGCCATTGGGAATGCCCAATCGGAACAGCCCGCAGGAAATGTATTGGAACTGGCCCCCGGCACCTCCCCCATATCCAATTCGTTTGATTGGTGGACGATCGGGTTGTATTCTTTGGGTGTTATTCCCATCGCGTTCATGCTCTTCGCCATGTTCAAATTATTAAAGCCCGCCAGATCATAGCCAGCCCGAATTCCATTTCAACACCCTTGCCCCACCTCGAGTTCGAATCTTGAGGTGGGGTTTGTTTTAGAAACAAAGATGGAAAACGCATCATACAAAAAATCGCCAATTGACAAAACCGGCATGATATTCAATAATTTCCAGTATACGTTATGCAGTTCTCTTGAAGACCAATTCTGAGATACGGGAGCGAATACATGGAACAAAAAATGGGAACAGGCGGTCCCCTGCCAACGCAGGCGCAGGTGGTCATTATTGGTGGCGGGGTGATCGGATGCAGCACGGCCTATCATTTGGCGAAACTTGGTTGGCGAGATGTCATTATCCTGGAACGCAAACAACTGACTTCCGGCACCACCTGGCATGCCGCCGGACTGGTCGTCTGCGGCGGCTTTGCAACAGAGACCATGCTAACCCTGGCGCATTACACCCGTGAACTGTATCGTAACCTCGAAAAAGAGACCGGTATCTCCACCGGCTTTAAACCGGTTGGGTATGTGCAAGCTGCGAGTTCAGAATCCCGTTTGCGAATGTTGCGCAAGAATGCTGCCTTTGCGCGCTGGCTTGGCATTGAAGTGCAGGAGATCTCCCCGTCTCAACTTCGTGACCTTTGGCCTTTTGCCGACCCCACCGGCATTTCGGCTGGATTTTATTTCCCCGATGATGGGCGCGCCAACCCTGTGGATGTGACCATGTCCCTTGCCAAGGGAGCCCGCGATATGGGAGTGCGCATCTTTGAAGGCGTTGAAGTTGCCTCCATCCAGAAAAAGAAGGGCTACGCTGTGGGTGTGACCACAACGCGCGGTGAGGCCATCTCGGCAGAGATTGTGATCAACTGCGCCGGAATGTGGGGCAGGAAAGTCGGCGCTCTAGCCGGAGTGGATGTCCCCTTACAAGCAGCCGAACATTATTATCTATTGACCGAGCCTATCGAAGGGGTCAAGCCTGACCTGCCCATCCTCGAAGATGTGGATACCTACTCTTATTTCCGCGAAGAAGTTGGCGGAATGATGCTGGGGCTGTTCGAGCCGGTTGCCAAACCCTGGGGTATGAACGGGATCCCAAAAGATTTTTCCTTCGGAGAGATCCAGCCGGATTGGGATCGCATGATGCCGTATATCGAAGCCGCCATGGAGCGCGTGCCGGTCTTGAAAACGGCGGGCATCAAAAAACTGTTTTGCGGACCGGAGAGTTTCACCGCCGATATGACCATGCTGGTGGGCGAAGCACCGGATTTGAAGAACTTCTATGTAGCTGCCGGAATGAACTCGCTCGGAATTTTGCTGGGCGGCGGGGTCGGCCACACCCTTGCACACTGGATCGTGGATGGAGTTCCACCGCTCGATGTGGGCGAGATCAACATCGACCGCATGCTACCTTACCAAAACAACTCGCGCTATTTACAAGACCGCACCGTTGAGATCCTTGGCATGATGTATAAGGAAACCTTTCCCAACTCGCAATTGCAAACCGCGCGGAACGTACGCAAGTCCATTTTGCATGAAAAACTAAAAGGACATGGGGCTTTCTTCGGCTCATCTGCAGGGTGGGAATATGCCGATTGGTTTGCCCCTGAAGGAAAGGAAGCCAGGGTCGAGAACTACAGTTGGGACCGCCAGAATTGGTTCGAATACAACGCAGCGGAACACAAGGCCTGCCGCGAAGGCGTGATCGTAATGGATGTTTCGATGATGTCCAAATTCCTGGTGCAGGGGCGCGACGCGCAAACGATGTTGAACCGCCTCTCCACCAATGATCTTGATGTGCCGGTCGGGAAGATCGTGTACACCGAATGGTGCAACGAGCGCGGCGGCGTCGAAGCCGACCTGACCGTCACTCGCATTGCAGAAGAGTCTTTCATGGTCGTCTGCTCCGATCTGGCCCACCGCCATGTAGAAACGTGGATGAAGCGGCATATCAAGGATGAGGAACAGGTCTTCATCGTAGATATGACCTCAGCCTATGCGCTGATCAACGTACAGGGACCCGGATCACGCGAGTTGCTCGGTCGCGTTTCCAATGCGGACCTTTCGAACGAGTCCTTTCCCTACATGTCCATGCGCGAGATTGATGTGCATTATGCGCGCGCGCTGGCTTTTCGTGTGACCTATCAGGGTGAGTTGGGCTATGAATTATATATTCCCACTGAGTTCGCGCCAACCGCAATGGATGCCTTGCTGGAAGCAGGCAAAGATCTTGGGGTGAAACTCGCGGGCATGCAAACGCTCAATACGTTACGTATCGAAAAAGGCTACCGGGATTATGGACACGATGTCGATTGCACCGATACCCCTCTTGAAGCGGGGCTGGGTTTTATTGTGGACTTCAACAAGCCAAACGGATTCATTGGTCGCGAAGCGCTGCTCGAACAAAAGCAGGCTGGGTCGCTAAAAAAGCGCTTTGTTCAATTTATTTTGGAAGACCCGGAGCCATTGCTGTACTATGGCGAAATGATCTACCGTAACGGCGCACCCATTGGATATGTCCGCTCGGGAGCCTATGGATTCACGCTCGGTGGGGCGGTGGCACTCTCCATCATTGAAGCAGATGAACCCATCACCGAGGACTTTATCAAGAACAGCCGGTTCGAGATCGAGGTCAACAATGTGCTGTACCCTGCACGTGCCTCCCTGCGGCCCATGTATGACCCGAAGAACGAGCGCGTGAAAATGTGATCGGCGTTTCCCCCCGCTTCTGGTTAGAGTCAAGATTGGGCGCGGAAAGAAGCGGATGAAAGTCACATGACATATAAGGTAAAGTATGCAATAATTTCGCAATAGCAAGACCAAGTAGGAAATTTTCTGATCGATCCCGGAGGAGAGATGTTGAGGTCAAAAAATGTTTCGTTGGTTCTTCTTGTTGTTCTGATCACTGCCAGCCTGTTGGGCTGCCAGTCGAACGCAACCTCTGTCCCCGCTTCAGACGAAAAAAATATCACCATCGTTATCGCTGAAGACCCGCCATCTTTCAATCCGATTATTGCCGATACCGGATATGATGCTCTGGTGATGGAATTGGTCATGCTTGGGTTGAGCGACATTGACCCGGATGGGAATATCTTTCCTGAGCTTGCCGCCGAATTGCCGACTGCCGAGAATGGCGGGGTGGTGTATGACGAAGCCACAGGTGGAATGACGGTGACATGGAAGATGCGGCAGGATGTGCAATGGGCGGATGGAGAGCCGGTCACGGCGGACGATGTGATTTTCACCTACGACGCCATCGTCAACCCCGAAACCGGCGGCTGGATCCCCGGTATTGATTACATTGACCGTGTGGAGAAGGTGGACGATTACACTTTTACCGTTTATTACACTTCGGTCTATCCCGGCTATCTGACTCAGTTCGGGCGTGAGCAGGTGGCGATCTGGCCGGCCCATTATTGCGATGCGTCGCAAGGGTTCGCCGCCTGGGATTGTGCCCGCCAGCCGCTGAGCGACGGTCCGTTTGTGTTGAAGGAATGGGTCAATGGGGATCACATGACCTTCGTGCGCAACGAAAATTATTTTGAAGATGGCAAGCCTGCACTCGATACCGTCACTATTCGCATCGTGCCGGATCAATCCGTCCGCAAGACCATGCTGATCAACGGCGACGCCGACCTCGATATGTGGACGACAGAAGCGATGATCGCTGATCTGCAGAATCAACCGAACGTCAGTGTGGACCCAAGCCCGACCAATCGCTGGGTGATGCGCATCTTTTTCAACCTCGCAGAGAAAGGCACCACCGACGCTGCCGCCACGCCGCACCCGATCCTCTCGGACCTGAAAGTGCGCCAAGCCATTCGCGCAGCCATTGACGTGGATACCATTTCGAAGGAATTCTTCCTCGGTTATGCCAAACCCGTGTGGACGGAATTTTTCCGGCCGCCCTATACCTGTGACATCTCCCGCCCCAAATTCGATATCGCTGCGGCTTCTGCGCTACTGGATGAAGCCGGTTGGACGGACACGGATGGCGATGGAGTCCGCGAGTGTCATGGTTGTGCCACTGCCGAAGAGGGGTACAAGATGGAGATGGAGTTCATCACGTATTCCGAATTTGGTGAGCCGCTGGAATTGACCCAGCAATTCATCGCTGAACAACTGGGGAAGATCGGCATCCAACTCAACCTGACCGTGGTCGAGGGCAGCGTCCTTTGGGCAGCTGCCACTGACGGCGGCATCGAACAGAACGGTAATTTCGACATGGATCTTTGGGATGATGGTTATGCCGGCATCGACCCGACTGACTTTATCTATAGCTATTATTCCGAGACCTCGGCTACGCCGGATATGGGTTACAACTTTATGCGTTGGATCAACGCTCAATTTGAGGAACTTCTGAACGGGTCTTACACCCTGGATGAGGCTCAACGCCAGAGGAACTTCTGTGAAATGGCACAGATCCTTGACCAGGAACTGCCCCAGTTGCTGCTCTTTACCGTTGTCAATGCAGATGCGCATTCGGCGCGCTTGCAGAATGTCCGCTCAACCACGAACGACCTTGTTACGTGGAACGCCGCCGACTGGACCTTGAAGTAACTTGGGAACTTACATCCTCCGCCGATTGATCCAAACCGTCGGGCTGCTGGTCTTATTGAGTTTTTTGCTATTCGCGCTGGTCAACCTTGCGCCGGGCGGACCACTTGCAGGTCAGGGCCAGAACCGGCACACCGACCCGGAGAAGGTCGAGTTATTGAAGCGTCAACTAGGACTGGATAAGCCCCTGCCCACCCAATATCTCATCTGGCTGGTGGGTAACGATTGGATGCAGATTGATAAGAACGGTGATGGTGTGCTGGATAGTTACGGGACCCGCCAGGGAATTTTTCGTGGAGATTTCGGTTTTTCCTTCCGCACCCGCCAGCCAGTCTTGACCGAGATCGGGCAGCGCCTGCCGAACACGATCTACCTGACAACGATCACAATGGCGTTCGCAGTGTTGATCGCTATACCCATCGGTATCCTTTCGGCCATCCGCCAGTATTCCGCCTTTGATATCACCGTTACCACCTTTTCTTTTGCGGGTCAGGCCATCCCTGAGTTTTGGCTGGGGCTGATCATGATCCTTGTCTTTTATGCCTGGTTGAAGAATCCATTCACTGGTGACCCGCTTCTTCCGTCGGGAGGAATTGCAGCGAACCTCGGCCGGTTCGACCTGTGGGATCGGGTGGCGCATCTCATTCTGCCGGTGTTGACCGGCGCGCTCGGCTGGATCGCCTGGTATTCGCGCTTCCTGCGTTCGAGCATGCTGGATGTTGTTCATCAAGATTACATTCGCACTGCGCGCGCCAAAGGCCTCCCCTATGGGGTTGTGCTTTACAAACATGCCCTGCGGAACGCGTTGATCCCCCTGATCACCTTATTGGCATTGGACCTGCCGTATATTTTCGGCGGCGCGATCTTTATCGAGATTTTGTTCTCATGGCCGGGCATGGCGCGTTTGTATTATCAAGCCGCACTCGACCGGGATTACCCCATTCTGCTGGCAGTCCTTATCATTGGGGCGGCGTTCATCATCCTTTCGAACCTGATCGCCGACATCGTCTATGCCTACCTCGACCCGCGCATCCGCTACGAATAGATTATGAACCAGTCATCGCTCGCCAACGAATTCAAAACGCCGGTTCTTACCGCCGAGAATACCAGCATGGGTGCCGGGGTCTGGAAGCGCTTCCGTAAACACCCGGGCGCCATCTTTGGGTTCTTTGTGATTCTAACCCTCGCAATACTGACAGTACTGGCGCCGCTCTCGCCCTATGATCCGGAAGCCTCCAGCATCTCTGAAAGGTATAAAGCGCCTTCACTAACCCACATCATGGGCACGGACGCGCTCGGGCGTGATCTGTTCACTCGCATTCTATATGGCGGGCGCATCTCCCTTACGGTCGGCTTGCTCGTGGTTGTCATCTCCATGGCTATCGGGATTCCCATCGGCGCTCTGGCCGGATATTACGGCGGGTGGTTGGATGCCATCCTGATGCGCCTGACCGATTCATTTTTATCGCTGCCCTCCTTCCTTGTGTTGATCCTGCTCAGCGCCATTTTACGCGAAGTGGAAATTCCCCTCTTTGAACGCAATAACGTTCTGACCATCAGCCTGGTTATCGGGGTGTTTGGCTGGACTACATTTGCGCGGCTGATCCGCGCTGCCTTCCTCACGATCCGTGAAACGGATTTTGTCTCCGCCTCACGCGCTTTGGGCGGATCGGACCTGCGCATCATTCTCGGCCATATCCTGCCCAACGCCATCGGCCCCATCATCGTGGAAGCGACTCTGGAATTCGGTTATGCCATCATTGAAGAATCCGGGCTGAGTTTCCTCGGCTTTGGCATTCAGCCACCCACGCCCTCCTGGGGGAATCTCCTGAGTAACGCACAGGAACACTTTACCAAATATCCCTGGCTGGCGGTTTTCCCCGGCCTGATGATCTTCTTCAGCATCATTTCCATCAATTACATCGGCGACGGATTACGCGACGCCTTCGATCCCTATAAAGTGCTCAATAAGGTCGGCGAAGTCTAACCAACTAGATCGATCTACCCTGCCGTTCTGCACGGGTGAACTTAATTGAATAGAATCTTTCGAATGGATGATCGATTCAACTATTTAACCAAGGAGAAGATGTCATGATCAGTGAAATCGTCCGACCCGCCCTCGAGCCGCTGCGTTCCCCGTACCGTATCCAATACCTGACCGATGAACAACTCGACCAACTTCAGGATGCCACGCTGGAGATCCTTGAGAACGTTGGCATTAAATTCTCCTCTGAACGGGCGCTGGAGGTTCTATCCGGCCACGGCGCTCAGGTGGACAAAGCCACCCAGGTTGTCAAGATGAAGCGCGACCTGGTCTTTAAAGCGATGAAGACTGTGCCGCGATATTTCACCATGGGCGCACGCATTCCTGAATATGATCTAAATCTCGAAGAAGGAGTCACTTACTTCACCACCGATGGTTGCGGCGTGGAGGTGGTGGACCTCGGCTCCACTCAACCACGCCCATCCACCAAGGCGGATGTTGGCATGATGGCCCGGATCGCAGATTACCTGCCCTCGATCGGGTTCTACTGGCCGATGGTCAGCGCGCAGGATCAAGGTCGCACCTCCCCGCTGCATGAGTTGGAGATCGGCTGGAATAACACCGTCAAACATTTCCAATCCGAGACCATCATGGGCGGGCGTGAGGCACAGTACGCTGTCGAAATGGCCGGTGTGATCTCCGGGTCGAAGGAAGCGATCCGCAAACGCCCACCATTGTCTTCGCTCATCTGTACAGTATCGCCCTTGATGCAGGATAAGCCTGGCATCGAAGCAGCGATGGTATTCGCGGAAGCAGGCATCCCGGTCGGTTTTTTGGCAATGCCCACGCTTGGAACGACTGCACCAGTTACCCAGGCTGGAGCACTGGCCATGGGCGATGCGGAGATCATCAGTGCCACTGTGTTGATTCAGCTCATGTTCCCGGGTGCTCCTGTCTTCCATTCGATGATGCAAGCCTGGGCGGACATGCGCACCGGCGGGTATGTCAGCTATCCACGCGATGCCCGTGGCCGCTACGGGGTGGTGGAGATGGCCCATCATTGGGGCATGCCTTCGCTTGGTGCATGTTACGGGACGGATTCCGTCCGGCCCGGCACTTGGCAATCTGCTGCTGAACCCGCATTGGATACTTTTTTGGCGGGGTTGGCCAGCCCGGAGATCGTGACGGGTATGGGACTCTCACGCACATATACCCGGCTCTTTCCTGAGCAGATCATCCTCGATGACGACCTGTATCAACGCGCGCGCGCTTATTTGCAGCGCATGGATGTGAACGAAGAATCGCTCGCACTCGAATCGATCCGTAATGTTGGGCCGGGTGGACATTTCCTTGGACAGAAGCATACCCGCAATCACATGCGTACCTCGCTCGTCCGCGCTGTGACCCATCAGCTGGATGAACAGAATAAATATCGCGACCCGATCGAAGTGGCCCGCGAAAAGGTACGTTGGATCATCGAAAACCATCACCCTGAACCTCTTGAAGCCTACCAGCAGGCGGAACTTGCGCGCATTGTCGCTTCCGCCGACCGGGAACTGGCTTAACTCAAATCCCAATTGCATATGGAAACCGACCTGCGAGTCCTATCGGAGAACGAGATCGCCCAGATCCACGAACGAACCTTGTCCATTCTTGCCACGACCGGTGTACGAGTGGACACAGCCAGGGGACGAAAGATCCTTAAGAAGGCTGGGGCCGAAGTCAATACCAACACTAACATTGTGCGTTTTTCGCGCAACATGGTCGAAGACTGTCTCAAACAGGCGCCGCGTAATGTGGTGCTAGGCGGCAGGCGCCCGAATTGGGATCTGACATTGAACGCCAATCGCTGCTCGTTGGTGGCCGATGGAGGCGCCTCCTACGCCATTGATGAATTGACCGGTGAACGACGTGAAGCGAACTTTCAGGATTGGCTGGATGCCACCCGTATGATCGATGCGCTTGATGAAGTGGGCGTGTACTGGGCCATGGTCGAGCCGGGTTTCTTTCAAAAATCCATTGGCGATTATGCAAGTTACCTGCATCACATGATGCGGAATTTTTCCAAGCACATCCAGGATTGCACCCACACGGTGGAAGAATCCCGCTGGCTATTGGAAGTGTTGGGAGCGGTCTTCGGCGGCAGGGAAAATGTCCGCAAATTGAATCCGTTCTCTTTTTTAGTCACCCCGATCTCTCCGATGGTCTTCGAAGCAGAACATACCGATGCTTATCTCGAAGTTGTCGATTGGGGCATTCCTGTGGCGATCATGCCCATGCCGCTCATGGGTGGTACCGCCCCGGCCAGCCTGATCTCCACCCTGCTTCTGGCAAATTGCGAAACACTGGCGATGTTATGCCTTGTGCAATCTGCTGCGCCAGGCACGCCTGTGATCTATGCTGCCAGCCCTGCCATCATGGATCCGTACACGGGTCGTTTCACTGGCAGCGAAGTGGAACATGGCTTGATGGGCGCAGCCGTGACCGAGATCGCGCGTTCGTATGGTTTGCCCGTCGAGACGTCCGCAGGCAGCACTGGTCACTATGAGCCGGGGGTGCGTGCAAGTTATGAGCGTGCCTTGAACTGGGTGATGGCTACGCTCTCCTGGCCGGACCTGATCGTGGGTCCCGGGCAATTGGGCGGATCCATGCTCCTGAGCCTCGAACAATTGCTGATCGATGTGGAGGTTTTCCACCGCTCCTCACGGCTGGCTTGGGGCATCAACTCGGATGTTCGCGAGTGGCTTGAAGTGGATATCGCCTCTGTGGGACATGGCGGCAACTTCCTCAAGCGCCGCTCCACCCGGGATGCATTGCGAAATGGCGAGGTCTACATGACGGACTATGACGCGCGCAAATCCTATGAAGCGTGGTCTGCATCCGGCAAACCGAAGTTGACACAGGAGTTGAAACAAAAAGTGCGGGATATCTTGAACTCTCATGTGCCATTACCGCTTGAAGAAGGGATCGAACGGGAATTGGAAAACATCGAGAGACGTGCGCGAATTGACAATCAGATCGTACAAGGCTGAGGATGGGCTCCATGCAATTTCAGAACCGGGTGTTGAACGATGGCGAAAAAGAACAGGTCCATACAGAAACGTTGCGGATCCTGAACGAGGCGGGCGCGAAGTTTCATAGCGTCAAAGCATTGAAAATGCTTGAAATTCATGGTGCCCGCATTGATTGGGATAAAAAGGTTGCATACATTCCCAGGGAACTTGTGGACCATGCCATTCAAACCGCACCTTCCTCCTTTATCTTGGGCGCGCGCAATCCACAATACGACTTTCCTGTTCCCTCTCCCGTAACCCGTTTTTCCCTGGATGGAACCGGGTCCTTTGCCCAGGATTTTCAGACCGGCGAACATCGCTACGGGACCATGAAGGATAACGAGAATGGTCTGCGTGTCTTCCAGTCTGTGGATATGGGCGTAATGGCCTGGCCGCCTGTTTCTGCCGAAGATCAGCCGGATTATTCTCGCCCATTACATGAGTGGTCCGCCTTGATGCGGTTTTGCTCAAAGCACGGTGAGCACGAGATCCATAATATCCGTCAGGCGCCGTTTTACGCAGAGATGCTCACAACGGTTTTGGGGAGTGAAGAGGAAGTCCGTTCGCGGCATGCTTATTCCCTCACTTATTGTCCGGTCTCCCCGCTTGTCCATGATGGGCCGATGATGGATGCTTACCTTGAAATGGGCAGTCTTGATGTGCCCATCATGGTACTGCCCATGCCGGTCCCCGGCATGACCGGCCCTGGAAGTTTGTTCAGCACGATCTGCCTTGCCAATGCCGAAGCGCTCTCGTCCATCGTAGTCTATCAAATGGCACACCCGGGACGACCGATTTTGTTCGGCAGTGCCACCGGCACCATGGACATGCGCAATGGGGCCTACCTTGGCGGCACACCCGAGATGGGTTTGATGTCTGCAGCGCTGATCGAGATGGGGCACTTCTATAACCTCCCGGCCACCTCTGCAGGTTGCACGGCGGATGCGCGTCAGCCCGGAGCCGATGCGGTACTGGAAAAAATCCTCTCTACGCTTCCTCCGCTGCTGGCTGGTGCGGATATCATCATCGGCATGGGGGTGATTGAAAGCGATCAACTGCTCGTCCTCGAACAGATCCTGGTGGATAATGAGATTGCGCACTTGTGTGAGCGCCTCTTCAGCGGCGTGGATACAAAGCCAGATCGCATCCTCACAGATGACCTGTTACAGATCGGCCCGGGTGGGAATTTCCTCTCCCGTAAATCGACTCTCAACTTTGCACGCAGCAAGGAAGTCTACTTTGGGAATCTGCTTGACCGGCATACTCTTGACCAATGGACTCAGCTTGGCAAACCCAGTATGTATTCCAATGCACGCCGGAAGGTCGAGGAGATCCTTGCCGCGCCGATTCAAGATCCTCTGGCAGAAGATATACAGCAAAGGCTGGATAAGATCCTTGCGCAGGCGGATCGGGAATTTGCAAAAGCCTGAAAAAAGAACGGGTAGTAAAAACTATCATCATTTGTTAAAAGAATTGCAGGCCGCCCTCGAATCGGGCACAATTTATAATCCCTGAAAAAAGCGCAGGAGCACACAATGACAGAGCAGTATCGCCACCTTGGGATTTTCAGCGACCTGGTTTCCGCTGCGAAGCAAAAGACACCTTTGTATCCGCTTGCCAAACCCGGCGAGCAGACTCGCTCTCGGTTGCGTGATGTACTTGGCTTTTATAGTTCCGACGAATCCCCGCAGGATGTACACATCGAAAAAGAGTGGGCGAAAGATGGCATTGCCGGGCAGGAAGTGTCCTGGTCCGTTGGCTACGGTCCGCGGACACATGCGTATGTGTTGAAGCCAGCTGGGGTCACAGAACCTTTGCCGGGCATGCTGGCCTTGCATGACCACAGCGACTTCAAGTTCTATGGCAAAGAAAAGATCGCTGACGGCGCGGACGAACCCTCTGACGTGTTAACCGAGTTTCGCAAACTACCATACGGCGGCAGAGCGTATGTCAATGCTTTGGCGCGTGAGGGATTTGTTGTAGTGGTCCATGATGTTTTTTTGTGGGGCAGCCGTCGCTTCCCATTGGAGACGATGAAGGACATGATGGGGGAGAAGACTTCCTCTCTATTGGAACGAAGCGACGAGACTTCTGAGATCGAGCGTTATAACCAAACTGCCTATTTCCATGAACATTGGGTTTCTAAATATTGCAATGTGCTCGGTACGAGTATGGCGGGCGTGGTGGCATATGAAGATCGTGTGGCGTTGAATTATTTGCTATCCCGCGCCGATGTGGATTTAACACATGCAGGTTGTATCGGTCTTTCAGGTGGAGGCAATCGCGCTGCTTTGTTGAGCGCCTTGCATGAAGGTGTTTCTGCCACGGTTATCATCGGTTTGATGACCACCTACGAAGCCTTGCTCGACCATAACATGTCGCACACATGGATGTTATTTCCCTTCGGTTGGGCGCGCTATGGAGATTGGTCTGATATCGCCGCCTGTCGTGCGCCGTCTCCACTGTTGGTTCAATATGATCTGCAAGATTATCTTTTTTCGGAACAAGGCATGCACGATGCCCATCTGCGATTACAGGATCACTATGCCAGTGTTGGCAAGCCCGAAGCGTACATGGGTCAGTTTTACCCAGGCACGCATAAGTTTGATCTGGAAATGCAGGCGGCGGCGTTCGATTGGTTGAAGGGACAATTAAAGTAAAGACGGATCCCATTCATTGGGCGCAGGCTGCAAAACGCCAATCGCCTTGAACCCATCGCGGATCATGGCGTCAATCGCGGCTTGCATTTCGATCTCGCCGCGTTCTGAAGGTGTCACTTTCGCTACATAGCCCCACACTTGTGGCGGCAGGATGAACAAGATCGAAGCCGCATAGGGACTCATGATCTCTTCTCGTTTCGGCTTTTCAATGATGCGCTTCACCTGCCATTCGGCATCCACATCCACGCTGGAGCGGGCGCTCAATTCTTCAATGGGGCATTCTTTCAAACTCATCACGATCTCTGCCTGGCTTGTTTCATGCGCGCGAACAAGTTCAAGCAAGGCATTCTCTTCCAAAAGATAATCGGTGGCTACTACCAACACTGGTTCATTGTTTATCCACTCTTGCGGCACAGACATCAAGGCATCACCATTGCCATGCAATGATGATTGATGCGCGAAACTCGCCGCAAGATTCCATTGTGAGCCATCACCTACATATCTGAAGATTTTTTCTTCCAAATGGTTCGTCACCAGGCAAACACGTTCTACACCGGCTTTCGAAACGGCGCGCAACACAAAATCCAAGGTGGGGCGTCCGCGCACTTCCAGCAAGGGCTTGGGCGTTATATCCGTATACGGGCGCTGACGTTTTCCACGCCCCGCTGCCAACAACACGGCGGAGCGTATCATTGCAGCCCATCTCCTGTTTCTGCTACAAAAACATTTGAAGGCAACTCAGGATGAAGCGCCGAAAATTTTTCCGTGATCTCTGCGCAGGCTTTCTCTGCTGTGTCTCGCTTTGCCAACGCGACCACACAGCCGCCATATCCGCCGCCGCTGAAACGGCTGCCATAAACTCCGCTAGTGCTGCTCATAATTTCATGCAGTTGAATCAATACTTCGCTGCCAACTTCGTAATTCTTGATGGATGATTCGCAGGACTGATTCATCAACTGACCAAAGCGCTCCGCATCAGATTCCGCCCATGCCTGTTCACCCGATCTGACACGTTCTACTTCGCCGAAAAAGTGTTCCGCCCGCTTGCGGAGATTCTCGGGCAACGATTTTTTCTGTGCCTCAAAAACATCACGCGGAACATCGCCCAGTTTTTGCGCACCTGCTTGCATCAACTCTGCCGCTTCATGACATTCTGCCACGCGTACGTTGAATCCACTTTTGGTGAGTTCGCGCGAAATGCCTGAGTACGCCACGATCCATGCCGAGTCGTTTTCAGCGGAGTCGAAGACTGGAGAAACAGAACCAGTCACCACGTCCATGAAAAGAAGCGCGTTCTTCTTTCCATAGACAATGCTCATCGGGTCGAGCAGTCCGTTTTGCAGCCCGAGTTGTTCATGTTCCAATTCAAAATCAAGTTGAATGAGTTGCTCAGGTGTGAGTTCGATGTGGTTTACATCGGCGAGCGCTTTGAGATACGCCAACCCCACCGAAGCGGAAGAACTCAGCCCGGCTCCGATCAGCGAGCCATGGACATGCGCCTGCATTCCAAATGTCGGTTTCAGCACCCGCGCCGCCGCTTGGGCATACCGCGCCCAATGCGAAAGGTCGAGGTTGCCGATGCGAAAGGTGGTCTCTCCGTAGCGTTCACTGGTGAGATGAATTTCTTGCGAAGAATTTGGTTCATACATGAGCGTGGTGCCAAGCCGAATGGTACGCCCCAAAACCGAGCCGCCTTGATGGTCAATGTGCGCGCCGATCGGGCAGATACGATACGGTGAGAATATGCTGGTTGCCATACCGCGGCGAGTCTAACATGAAAAAAAGAGCATCCTTGTGAGATGCTCTTTGCATTTATATCTTTCCGAGTCCTTTCAAAAATTTCTCTTTGTTTGCCGAGCGCGCTGTCTTGCCGCTGGATGTTTTGAGGATCCATTTTTCATCGACGACTTTGACGTGACGCAGGGCAATCGCGGAACTCTTCGTCACATGCTTGCGGATAGCGTTCGCTATCGCCTCCTGCTCCAACGGGACAGTTGAATCTGCTTCGGCAATGATGACGACTTCTTCCGTGCCTTCTTCTTCGTCATACATGCCGAAGGCGACGACCCTGCCTTTGTGAACGCCGTCCACTTCACTGGCAAGTGATTCCAAATCTTGCGGGTACACATTCTTGCCGCCGACGATGATGAGGTCTTTCTTGCGCCCTGAAACATACAGTTCGCCATTTGCGATGTACCCGTAATCACCGGTCAGATACCAGCCGTTCTTGATCGCGGCTTCCGTCGCGTCCGGGCGGTTGAAGTATTCGGTCAGCATACAGTCGCTTTGCACAGCGATCTCGCCGACGGTGCGATCTGGCAGGTTGTTGAAGGACTCGTCCACAATGCGGATTTTTACGTTAGGAAGCGGATGCCCGGACGAGGTCATCTGCATGGAGGGTGAATCAGGCTTGGGCGGAGTCGCGAGGCGCTGAGTCATGAAAGTCTCGCGGTCGATCTCATCTACAGCAGGGATTCCATCCAGCGGACTTTGAGTCACGGCGAAGACGTTCTCTGCCATGGCGTAACACGTTTGCAGCGCGGACTTCTTCAAACCGTACGCCGCAAATTTTTCATGAAAGAGATCGTGGCTTTCGACATGCACCGGCTCGGAGCAATTGACGATGGCGCGCCATGAAGACAAGTCTACATTTTCAAGGTTGCGCTCGCGGATTTTGTGAGCACAAAAATTGTAGGCAAAGTTGGGCAGCCAGGTGAGCGTGCCTTTGTACTGCGAAACGGCTTGATGCAGTTTGTACGGCGCGCGAACCCAATCGAAGGGCGACATGTTGATGAGCGGAATGCGCAGCAGCACAGGCATGAGGAAGCAAGCGATGAAGCCCATGTCGTGATAAAGCGGCAGCCACGAAACGATGACATCTTGCGCGGGGTCGATGCGCAGGGTTTGGCTGTAGGCGTTGAGTTGGTTGAGCACGGCACGATGTGAAAGTGCCACGCCTTTTTGCAAACCGGTCGTGCCGGAGGAATGTTGCAGCACGACGATATCTTCGGGCGACGATTTGAAACCTTGCAGGGTTTCAAAATTCGGTTCGCTCTCGGCTTCGATGGTGTTGGCAAGAATCACATGCTTGACTGAATCGTCTTCGGTCAATGCGCCGCGGACTTCGGCTTCGAACTCCGGATACGTGACGATGGTGGTCGGCTTGGTGATGGAGATGAGCGAAGCGAGGTCAGCGCGATATTTTTCGGGCGCGAGTTTCTCCGTCAGGAACGGCATGATGGACGGAATCGCGCCATGCAGAATGGCTCCCCAGAAGGCATAGACCAAGTCCTCGCCATGTTGGAGGATGAGGATGACCACTTCGCCGGGTTTGATTCCTTCGCGGGCGTAGGTGAGGGCATAGCGATTTGCACCGCGAATCAGGTCACGGTAGGTGAGAGGCTTATCCACTTGACCGGCGTGCTGCAGGATGATGCTGGTCTTGTCGGGAATGTCTTGGTAGGAGTGTTGAAGGAGGATTGGTAAAGTAGTCATGTTTTTAGTACACGGATTTTCACGGACAACACGGATTCTTTTTTAAGAACGGAGAAACCGTGAAACTTGGGCTGAGCTTGCCGAAGCATCCGTGTTTTTCCGTGTACAAAATTACTTGCGGGATGAAATTAGTGCAGCCAGTTGAGTGAGATTATCAAACGTCTCTGCATTCAATTCGGTATCTTCCACACGGACGCCGAAGGTGTCTTCGATGAAGAGCGCGAGGTCCATAAGGCTGAACGAGTCGATCAATCCACTCGAGATGAGGGCTTCATCTGCGGAGACGATTTTGTTCGGCTGCTTGAGGATTTTTTCAGCAATAAATTTTGCAATGGGGGTGATGATTTCGGTTGTCATGAATAATTCCTTTTCCTGTGTTTATTTATTGCGCATTACTTTTACTGCTCTTGCAACCCCCGCCTTACAGAGTCCAATGCCTGCAAAGCAGTGAGATTACGCCAGGGCCAGCCGCTGAGCATGTTCTTGGGCTTATCGAAGAAATTGCGCGAGAACGAGAGGTGGAAACCATCGTTCAGATCCGTGTCATGACCCTGATTGGGCAGAGGCTGAAGTGCCGCCCACAGATTCCATAACGGGATATCGTATTCTACAGCAATTTTTGCGATTTCTGCATTGATACTGTTATCGCCTTCCACATTGTCGCCTTTGGTAGCGAGGATGGGAACTACACCCTGTTCAATCGAGTATTCAATGATCGTGCGCATATACTTGCCGTAATCATCTGCCGGGCGGTCATTGAAATTGGTCTCAAGGCTGATGATGGCAATGCTCGGGTTATGTAGGCGGAACTCACATTCAATTGGGTTCTCACCTTTATTACATTTCTTAGGGTCTGCGCGGAGTGGGGTAAGTATAGCGGCTACATTATAGCCATCACGCATGGCAAGACTGGTGCGCGAGAATGAACCTTGGTAATAATCGATCGTATCTTGCAAATAGGAATATTCGCCAAGGCTGTATGAGCCTTCATTATCAAAGTCCACGAGATAGAAACCCGTGTTGGTTTGGCAATCGCCAACTTTGGAAAAATGAGTTGGATCACGCCCAAGTTCTTGTCCGCGTGCATAAATTTCGCGGGCGGTATCGGTCACTTCGGGAACGATGGGCAGAGTCATCCATTCATCGGGTCCAAGCGTGGGGCGTGGAGTCGGCGCGGATTCTTCGGTAGCGGCTATGGCTGTTTCGGTTTCAGTCGCTTCGGGCGTGGATGTGGATTGGCTTTCAGGTTGGGGTGTTGCCGTTGGTGCCGTGGTGCAGGCGGCAAGCAACAAAATAGATAAAAGAAAAAGTTGACGTACTTTCATTTACACTCCTATTACAAGTAGGGGCGACCCGCCCATGATGATGAATGTACTTGCTCATCCAAGACGGGTCGCCCTTACGATTATTTACAATTTTCGAGAATATACGGCGCGAGATTTTCCGCCAGCATGTTCTCTCCCGCAGGCGTGAGATGAATGGCGCTGTTGGTGAATTCATTTGCGGGCACGATGTTCCACAAATCTATATATGTCCAGCCATTACCTTGGCTCAACGACGTCATGATCTCACGGTAATCGTCATACGCCCAGCGCGGGTAGAAAAAATTATAGCGGATGTCGCTGTTCGCGCCCGAACTTATTAACATCGGCTCATTTACGAGCAGCATAGGCGTCTCGCCCACCACGCGAAAACCAGTCTCCAACGCATTGATGGCAAGGTCATCTTCGCTCAATGGCGCGGTCAGGTCGTGATAACTTTTGTCCGCTTCAAAATCGGTTTGCGCCTTTTCATAATCAGATGGATAGACCTGATCAATGCCTGTGGCGGACCACATCACGCCATAGATCTGCAAGCGGAAAAAGTCCGCCCACACGCGACGATTGCCAATGAAGGTTCTTTGCCAGAAATTTTTGACTTCGAAATTAGAATCATCCGCCTCGACTCTTAACTGGTAGCTGGTTGCCAGTTCCCGAACCTTTTCCTCGTTGTTAGCCACCAGCGGCGTGGACGTTTGCTTTTCAAGCGGGAACGCGTCGAGCGTGGTCATCCAGATGACGAGGTCAGGGTCGTATTGCTTGGCATACGAGAGCAGCATGACATCTTTGGTAAGGGAGATGGTCGGGTATCCCAAGTTATACGCGCGGACAGTTTTTCCGCAGGCGTTGAGAACATCCGCGTTGAGTTGACCTGCCAGCGTTTCTTCTGGCTTGAGCAACGTGCCCCACACCGATGAGTCACCTACGATGACGACACGGAATTCATCGTCCGCTTTTGGCGTGCCCGCAATGACATGCGAGGCGAACATCGCGTCGAGGTCGAAGAGGCTGAGGTTGTACGATTGCTTGGGGTTTTCGCCGAAGGGCAATCGCTCCCGCCCTGGGTAGAGGACGTTGTAAAGGGAAAAATGTCCAACTCCCGGCTGCCATGCTGCGATGACGAGGTTGAAGAGAAAGAATAAGAGCAGTCCCTTGATGAGGACGTTGAGGGGTTTGATTTGATTCATGTTTAATCGTAGGGCGGGTTTGTAACCCGCCATGTATCCAATTTCAAAGAGCGTCAGGCTAAAAGCCTGACCTACAATCCGAATAGCCTCAAAATCACCAGCCACGAAGTGACGGGCGATGATAATGCAAAGAATATCCAGCCAATTGCCACGAAGTGGAAGGTGAGCAGAATGCCGCTGATGTTGAGCACGGCTTGTTTTGTAGGTGTGGTTGCCCAGGCAGCGGCTTTGGCTTTGGTAGCGTCATTCCAGCGGTTGTGGATGAAGAGTCCCAGCCCGTGCCATAAGCCCCAGAGGGTGAAGTTCCACGTCACGCCGTGCCAAAAGCCGATCAGCAGCATGGTGGCGACTTGGGTGAGCAGAATCATCATCGGGATGGACATCGGTTTCTGCCATGAGCGGAGCCAGCGAGTGATGGGATTAAAGAAGTAGGCGCGGAACCACTGCGTGAGAGTCATGTGCCAGTTGTTCCAGAATTGGGTCAGGTTAGGTTTGAGGTAGGGCGAGGCGAAGTTCTCTGGCAGTTTGATCCCGAGCAGTTGTGCGATGCCGAGAGCAATGTCGGTGTAGCCGCTGAAGTCGAAGTAGATCTGGAAAGCGTAGGCGTAGACGATGACCCACATCCAAAACGTAGAGGTGACTTGGGTTGCGTTGGTGTCGTTCAGGGCGATGAGAGCCAACACGTCGGCGATGACAAATTTCTTGAACAAACCAAGCAACAAGCGTTGACCTGCAGAGTAGAAGGTTTCGAGGTTCAGGCCCGCAAAGGGAGCACGCAGTTCTTTGATGAAACGCTCCAAACGGTCAATAGGTCCCGCGGTGAAGGCGGGGAAGAAGATGACGTAGGTGATGAATTCACCCACGTCTACGGATGGGAATCTTCCAGACTGTTTATCGCGTATGGTGTGGATGAGACGGAAAGCGACGTAGGAGAATCCGAGCCAGCGGAAGTCGTTGATGGAGACGTTGGTCAGGGATTGACCGGAGAGTGTGCGCAGGAAAGAACTGAGCCAGAGCGATAGGGCGGGAATCTTGAGGAGTAGAAAAAGCCCGATGGTTAGAAGCAAACCAAAGGTCAAGAAAGAAGCGCTGAAACGTGTCAGACGAGATAAAGCTAACAGCGTCAGTCCAGTCACCAGAAAGATGAGGAGAGGCGTTGTCAGTTGCGGCGGACGCGAGGCGGTGAGGAGTTGAAGGTCTGTGGGGAGGAAGCGGGTGAGGTTGAGGAGCAGGACGACGCCTGCGACGATGGCGAGGATGATGACGTTCTTGCGCTGTTTGCGGGTAGCGTCGTCGGCGGTGATGAACCAGGTGAGGACGACGAGCGCGAGCGTGGCGATGGGTGTGAAGAAGTCGGCGCCGCGGATGGGTAGGGCGGGTTGCAGCCAGAAGATGACGACGACACTGGCGATGAGCATGAACCACGTCCGCCCGTGGTTGCGAAAGGTGGCTGCCCAGAGAAGCGAGGCGGCGGCGAGAATCAAAACATTTTCAAGCGCCATTTAGAAGCCTTGATAGATCCACGTGGGGCTCGAGTCTGCGGTGAAGATGACGAGGGCGACGAGGATGAGGCAGAGGAGAAGGGCGAGGAGGTTTTCGCGGGTGAAGATTTGTTTCATTTTTTTAACCACGAAGGGTCACGAAGGTACACAAAGGAAGAACTTAAAAACCTTAGTGACACTTGGTGACTCTTTGTGGTAAATGGTTTTTTAACGTACTCCACATACAAGCCAATTGCCGTCTTGCTCAATGACTTCGTAGGTGCGAGCGGCGAGGTCGAGGGATTGGGGTTCGCCGTTGTAGCTCATGTTGAGCATGCCGGTGCAATCGACGAGGGTTTTGTCGCCGTCTGTCCCTGCTTCGGTGCAGGACATTCCGTCTACGGTGACTTCGACGAGGGCGAAGGAGTCTAGTTCGATCAGGGCGTCATCTTCCCAGTCGGCGCAGGAGTTGGAGATGAGGGCGGCTTGGTCTTTGCTAGCCAGCGCGGTGATGTAGCCTTCGACGGCGGTTATTGCTCCACTTGAGGTAGATGTTCCGCAGGCGGCGATTAGAATGCTCAAAGCGAGCATAAGTATGGTGAGTTTGGTACGCAAAGGTTGTTCCTCCATGATTTGGGTCAAACGATTGGGGATTATAGCATGGGGATAGAAAGGGGTATCCACGAAGGACACAAATATTCACGAAGCAAAACCTTCGTGCCCTTTGTGTTCTTCGTGGATAAAATTTCTTGAAAATCCCCTTGACTCATTCCCCGCCCCGGCATAGAATACCGCCCAACATGAACAACAAGTCCGCGCTCAAGCACCACCATCATCA
>Ga0268298_10001984_pt1 | contig 23011 bp, 17 predicted proteins | sample WWTPWeurt_MetaG_FD_194462 | JGI IMG/M metagenome (GOLD analysis project Ga0268298, IMG submission 194462) | Activated sludge microbial communities from WWTP in Nijmegen, Gelderland, Netherland - WWTP Weurt | ecosystem: Engineered > WWTP > Aerobic digester > Activated sludge | place... | reverse complement strand
ATGGTGCGGCCTTCCTGCACTGCTGCAACAATGGTCGCGAAGTTATCATCGAGCAACACAAGGTCAGACGCTTCCTTGGAAACATCCGTGCCGGTAATGCCCATCGCCACGCCGATGTCCGCTTTGCGCAGGGCGGGCGCATCGTTCACGCCATCGCCGGTCATCGAGACGATGTGACCTTTTTCTTGCAGGGCTTGTACGATCCGAAGTTTATGCTCCGGCGCCACCCGGGCAAAGACACTGACCTCATCCACTACATTTTTCAATTCGGCAGGGGAGAGGTTTTCGATCTCAATGCCGGTCAGTGCCCGGCTGTTTTCTGTGATGCCTAATTGGCGTGCAATTTCGATGGCTGTCAACGGGTGGTCGCCAGTGATCATGATCGGGCGAATGCCTGCACGCTTGGCCACGGCCACGGCATCCTGTACTTCAGAACGCGGCGGGTCGATCATGCCGAACAGGCCCACCAGGGTGATGTTCTGTTCAAGGTCGGTCTGGATGATCTCAGGGATGGAATTCATCAAACGGAAGCCGACGCCAAGGACGCGCATGCCTTTTTTGGCAAGGCGTTCATTCGCCGCTTCAATTCTGGATCTCCAGCCTGCATCCAGAGGAAAGGATTTCCCCTCCACCCAGACATGGCTCGTAATATCCAAGAGGCCGTCCACACCACCTTTGGTAAAAGCGATATAGCGTTTATCGCCGATGTCCAGTCCCGAAAGCACGGTGGGATCGTATTGGGTCAAGTGATGCACGGTGGTCATGCGCTTGCGTTCCGAATCGAAGGGCAGTTCCGCCGTGCGTGGAAAGGAACTGTCGAGCGTGGATTTCCAATAACCCATCTTGGCGGCGGCCACCACCAGTGCGCCTTCGGTCGGGTCGCCGAGGGTGTGGAAGCGGTCGTCCCCTGCGTCGATCAACTGCGCATCATTGCACAGGCTGCCGCCGATCGCTGCCAGCGACAGAGAGGATTGGACCGGCGTCCCCAGGTTGCGGGTGGCACGAAGCGAGCCGCCGCGTTCCACTTCTTCCGTCAGGTCGAGGGCATGTTCCGCCACATCCAGCACCACCACGGTCATGCGGTTTTCGGTCAGTGTGCCGGTCTTGTCGGAGCAGATGACCGTGACCGAACCGAGAGTTTCGACAGCGGGGAGCTTGCGAATGAGCGCCTGGCGTTTCAACATGCGTTGGGCGCCGAGCGCAAGCGTGATGGTGACCACGGCTGGCAGGCCTTCCGGTACGATGGCAACGGCCACGCTGACGGCGGTCAGCAACATGTGACGAAGTTCATCACCGCGCAGGAGACCCAATACAAAGATAAGCGCTGCAATGGCAACGCCGATGACTGCCAGAGTCTTGCCAAGCGAGTCGAGCCTGCGCTGCAGCGGGGTCTGTTCCTGCTTCACCTGCTGGATCATGTCCGCGATCTTGCCGAGTTCGGTATGCATGCCTGTGGCGACAACGAGGGCCAGTCCGCGTCCCTGCGTGACGATCGTGCCCATGTAAGCCATATTGCGCCGGTCGCCCAGCGGAAGGTCTTCGTTGGAAAGGGCCACGGTATGTTTTTCAATGGCCTCGGATTCGCCTGTGAGCGCCGCCTCTTGAATGCGGAGGTTGACCGCTTCGAGCAGGCGCAAGTCTGCCGGGATGACATTGCCCGTTTCCAGTTGGATCACATCGCCGGGGACGAGGTCACGCGCAGAGATTTCCTGCACCTTGCCGTCGCGCAAGACGCGCACATTCGGCACTGACATTTTCTTGAGCGCCGCAATGGCCTGCTCAGCGCGGTATTCTTGAATGAAACCGAGCAGGGCGTATAAGGCCACAATGGACAGGATGGCAACGGTATTCTTGGTGTCACCCAGAAGCCCCGCCACCACTGCCGCGCTGATGAGGATCAGCACCATCGTTGCAGTGATCTGTTCCCACAGGATCTGCAGCGGGGTGCGTCCGCCGCGCTCGATCAGTTCATTCGCGCCATGTCTGGCTTGCGCCTCGCTGACTTGCGCGGAATTCAGCCCCGTCTCAGAAGATGAGCCAAGTTCGTGAAGTACTGTATTGGTTTCGAGGGTATGCCAGTTCATGGGTTTCCTATGCTTAATGGTTTGAAGCGCTGGTATCGCGCCCCTTCGTTAAAGTCCGTTTATCGCAGTGGCTGCCTGTCGCAGCGCCGTGCGGATCATCAAATACTCGGTGATGTTTTCTGCGGTAATAATACCAACCAATCGGCCGGAATGGGTTACTGGTAGGGCCGGAAACCCGGATTCTTGAATGCGCATCAAGGCTACTTCGACCATATCGTACGAATCCACTTCGGGCGGGGTGTTGCGCATCACCGCAGCAACCGCGATGCTTTTTCCATGCCGGGTGAGGGCGCTGAGAAAGTCGTCCCGCGTTACCACGCCGACCACACGCTCATCCCCGTCTATTACTGGGAAGTCATGCTGGGTACCCGCCAGGATCAACTGCGCCATGCGCTCAAGTGGGTCACGCGGCGAAAGACTTTTGTAATCTGTCAGCATGGCGCGTCCCACCGGTATGCCGCTAATAACATTCTTCATTTGAACTGCGCTGGCTTCCTGGGATGCGCCGATCCAAATGAAAAAGGCGATGAACAGCAGTATGGCATTTCCGAACAGGCCGATCAACCCGAACAATAAGGCCATGCCCTGGCCAATGCTTGCCGCGACTTGGGTTGCACGTACATAATCCATGCGCATGGCAAGGAGCGCTCGAAGCACCCGTCCGCCATCCATGGGAAAGGCTGGAAGGAGGTTAAACAATACCAACGAACCATTCACCGCCATTACACGTTCGAGGAAACTACCCGAAGCCACGGTCAGGTCACTGAGCGGCACCAGCTGCCCGGTCAGGTTTAGATACGTAAATAGCCCTACTGCGATGACGACATTTACAGCGGGTCCCATCAATGCAACCCATAGTTCTTCGATGGGCCGTTCCGGCATCCGCTCGAGGCGCGCCACCCCGCCAATGGGGTAGATGGTAATGTCACGCGTCTTGATTCCATACTTGCGGGCGGTGAGGGCATGTCCATATTCATGCAAGATCACGCAAAGGAACAATGTCAGGATAAAGCCCACACCTTTCAGGGCTTCAAACCAGTTCTGGTGTTCCAGCCAGTGACTGTAGCCAACCCATCCGATCAACAGTAAAAAGGTGGCATGAATATAAACCTCAATGCCGGCAAATTTTCCTAATTTCCACTGCCATTTCATCGTAGTCTCCTTAATAAACTTGGACGGCATTGTACAATGAATATATTAGAAAAATGTTATAAAAATTCTATCAGAGACTCTCAGGATGAGAACGCCTCACACACCGCTCAGAATGGACTGGCCTCTCGGTCCTGTGGCTACTGCCGAATAAAAAATTCCGCCGATAAGGCGGAATTTTTTATTCTTTTTTGTGACGAGTTACTTGATTAATCCCAATTTCTTTCCAGCGGTTCCAATGACGTCCATCGCGCGTTCGATCTCGCTCGATTCATGCCCGGCGGTGACGGTGGCGCGCAGGCGGGCCAATCCCTCGGGCACTGCAGGGGAGACGACCGGCAGCACGAAGACATCGTTGTGTTGGCTTTCACGCGTCATGGCAAAAGCCACATCATCCTGTCCGCACAACACCGGCACAATGGCGGTCTCGGTCAGCATGGTATCGAAGCCCATGCTCTTCAACCCGCCGATGAATTGCTGGGTGTTCTGGTTGAGTTTTTCGAGGCGCCAGGGTTCATCAAGGATGACCTTGAAGGCCTCATTGGCGGCGGCGGCCTGAGCAGGCGGCAGCGCCGCCGAGAAAATGTAGGCGCGGCTGGCATGACTCAGGTAGGTGATGATCTCCTTGTTGGCGGCCACATACCCGCCGACGGAAGGAATGGTCTTGCTCAGCGTGCCCATTTTGATATCGATGCTGCCGAGCATATCGAAGTGTTCTTCGATGCCGGTGCCGGTCTTGCCAAGCACACCCACCGAGTGTGCCTCGTCGATCATGAGCCAGGCATTGTACTTCCGGCTCAGTTCCACGATCTTTGGCAGGTCAATGATGTCACCATCCATGCTGAAGACCGAGTCCGCGACCACGAGTTTGGCCACATCGGCCGGCGCGTTCTTGAGCAAGCCTTCGAGGTGCTCCATGTCGTTATGACGGAAACGGCGAAACTCCGCGCCGGACATCAAACAACCGTCCACAATGGAAGCGTGGTTCAATTTATCTGAAAATACGTAGTCGCCGCGTCCCACCAGGGATGAAATCACGGTCAGGTTGGTGGCGTAGCCGGAGGAGTAGGTTACAGCGGCCTCGGCGTGTTTGAAGTGGGCAATGGTCTCTTCGAGTTCCTTGTGGATGCCCAGGGTTCCAGCAAGCATGCGCACACCGTTCGTGCCGGTGCCATATTTGTCCACAGCCTTTTTAGCGGCTTCGTTAATGCGCGGGTGACCGACCAGCCCCAGGTAACTGTAAGAAGCGTACATCCCCATTTCCCGCCCGTTCACCCGCACCTTCATCCCCGGCAAAATGTCGCTCACCGGCATGTTATAGAAGTGCAGGTCGTTTTCTTTTAATCGGGTCACTCTGTCTGTAAACGCCCGGACCCGGCGGGTCACGGTATCGTTGGTATTATGAAAATCCATTTAATGCCTCCGAGATTAGAATGGCACAAGTGTAGCCGAGGGGTATGGTTCTGTCTAGTTGGGAATTAAAGAAGCGACTCCAACGTCTGGAGATGTTGGAGCCCATGCCGTCAACCTGCCAATTTTTTCAATTCGGCTTCATCAATGATCTTGACCCCCAGCGACTTTGCCTTTTCGAACTTCGAACCAGGGGCCTCGCCCAGCACAAGATAACTGGTCTTTTTACTCACACTGTCGGTGACCTTGCCGCCGTTGCTTTCGATGAACTCCTTGGCATCGTCGCGGGAGAAATTGGGCAGCGTGCCGGTGACCACAAAGGTCAGGCCGGTAAACGCCCCTTCTTTTTTCTTTTCATCTTTTTGCATTTGCGGGTCGAGCCCGGCAGATTTCAACTTTTTCAATAATTTTTGATTGGCCGGGCGCGCAAACCAATCCACAATGGATTCGGCGATGTTCGGTCCCACCCCTTCGATCAGTTGTAAATCGTCTGCTGAGGTTTTGGATAAAGCGGAAAGATTGCCATACGTCCGTGCGAGATCGCCTGCCATGACTTCACCCACGCCGTGGATTCCCAGCGCAGTGATAAGGCGGTTCAAACTCTGACCCTTTGCCTGCTCAATGGACCCAAGCAGATTCTCCGCCTTTTTATCGGCGAAGCCCTCCAACTCCAATAGTTGATTCTTTTTCAAGGCGAACAGGTCCGCCACATCCCTGACCAAGCCTGCTTCGATCAATTGCTCTACGATCTTTATGCCGAGGCCTACAATATCCATCGCCCCACGGGAGACGAAGTGCTCCACATTGCGGACGAGTTGCGCCGGGCAGGCTGCGTTGACACAATACCAGGCCACTTCGCCCTCGATGTGCTCCACATCCTGACCGCAAGCCGGGCATTTTGTGGGAGGTTTGTAGCGCTTCTCTTTGCCGGAGCGGGCGTCCACCGCAGGGCCAATGACGTAGGGAATGACCTCGCCTGCGCGTTTGACCAGCACACGGTCGTTGATGCGAATATCCTTCTCTTCGATGTAATCGAAGTTGTGCAGGGTCGCATTCCGGACGATGACGCCGCCGATCTCCACAGGTTCGAGGGCGGCGCGCGGGGTCAGCACGCCAGTGCGACCCACTTCCACATCGATGCCGAGCAGAGTGGTGGTCACTTCACGAGCAGGGAATTTAAAGGCAACGGCTCCACGCGGGTCCTTGCCTACGAAACCCAGGTCTGCGGCGAGGGTCAGGTCATCCAGTTTGATGACCATGCCATCGGCTTCGTAGGGAAGCGTGTCGCGGCCTTCGTTGAAAGTTTCAGTGTAGGCGATGGCATCATCCAGATCATTGAAGCGCCTGGCGATATCGGTCACCGGGAAACCCAGCGACTTGAGATATTCCAGGATCTCCCATTGTGAGGTCGGCACCTGGGCGCCTTCGGAGTGGACGATCTGGTAAACAAGCAGGGTGATGGGGCGCGAGGCGGTGAGCACCGGGTCAAGTTGGCGCAATGAACCTGCTGCCGTGTTACGCGGGTTGAGGTAGGTCTTTTCACCCGCTTCTTCCAGCCGTTTATTTAAGGCTTCGAATTCTTTGATGGGGATAAATGCCTCGCCGCGAACGACAAGATAGGGCGGCGGTTCGATCTTCGACTTTCCGCTTTCCACCGGAATGCGTAGAGGGATGGCCCGCACGGTCCTTAGGTTTGATGTGATGTCTTCTCCCACTTCACCGTCGCCGCGGGTGGCCCCCTGCACGAATTGCCCATTGCGGTAGTGCAGCATCACAGAAAGACCGTCGATCTTCGGCTCGACCACGAACTTCGCTTTTTCCACGCGGTCGTCCAGTTTTTTGATGCGCTCGAACCATGCCCGTGCATCGTCTGCGCCGAAAGCGTTGGCCAGCGAAAGGATGGGTGCAGGGTGGCGCACCTTTTCGAATTTTTCCGAAGCTTTTGCGCCCGCACGTTGGGTGGGCGAGTCGGGAGTGATCCAATTCGGGTGTTCGGCCTCGATCTTCTTCAATTCATTGAGCAGGCGGTCGTATTCGAGGTCGCTGATGATGGGCGCATCCAACACATGGTAACGGTAATTGTGGAAGTTGACCTGCGCCTTGAGTTCTTCGTATCGGGAAATCAGTTTGTCGGCCATGCTCGCATTATACCCAGCCCGGTGACTTAAAACAAAACCCCGCAATCATGGCGGGGCATGCAGTTAATCGATCTTCTTCCACAGGTCTGTGGGCGGCCGCGTGAGCGGGCGGGTCATTGCGGAGAGGCGGGCCATATAGACCGGTTCCCCGGGACTTTCGGCGAACAGTTCGAATAGATTTCTTTTGATGAGCAGGTCTGCCAGCAGTTTGGTTTCTTCTCTTGTGAAAGGCAGGTTGGCGGCGAACTCGGTCAGGCTGAAGCGTTTGAGATGGATGACCGCATTGAGCGCGGTCCGCAGCGGCTCGGAGAACAGGATGATATCCGAGGGGCGGATATCATCTTTACGCGCCTCCAACTCCTTTCGAATGGAATCAAATAAAGGACTGCTCATCACTCTCTCCTCTGAATAAATTATTTTTTGATCTGTTCGACGAGTTTTTGTAAGCCCTTGGTAATGGGGTGGTCGGGGAATTGGATCGAGAAAATGCCGGAGCTGGCGAGGGTCATCATTTCATCGGCATGAGGCAGGACGGCGCCAACCTTGACATCATAGGTCTGCTCGACGCGTTCGCGCACATCGTCGAAGTCGAAGGCGCTGGGGGTCTTGTTCACCAGCATGACCATCTTGGGTACATCGAGTTTCTTGGCAACATCCACAGTGACGGCCGTGCCCTGGTAATCCTGTGAGTCGGGGCGCAGGATGATGACCAGGATGTTGGAAATGGCGATGGAGAGCAGCGTCTCGTCGTTCAGGCCGGGATGCGTATCGATCAGCAGGTAGTCCAGTTTGAGTTTGTCCACCACGTCGCGGAAGCCGTCGTTGAGCAGACCCACATCGTATCCGTCTCGCAGGATGCGGGCGATCTCGCCCGGCTTGATGCTGGATGGGATGAGCAGGATCTGGCCCTTAATGTCACCGCCGATGCGACCGGTCACATCGTGGGCGGCTTCTTCGATGGTGCATTTCTTCCAGAGATAGTCGTTCAGCGAGTGGACCATATCCGAATCATCGAGGTTGAAAAGCACATGAATGCCGGGGGAGTTGATGTCGGTATCCACCACGCAGACACGGGCGCCGTCTTTTGCGAGGAGCGCGGCGATATTGGCTGTGGTATTCGATTTTCCCGTCCCGCCGCGAAAAGAGTGAATTGAAATGATCTTGGACATACTTTGCTCCAGTTCTATGTTTGGCTTGCGGTGTTCAGAGTGTTGATTGGGATTATAGCCCAAGGCACTTGAAAGTCAATTCCCCCGCTTTTGATCCCTTCGGGTGTCCCTTCCAGTTATGCAATGCTTGAAACAGGCCGGCCTTTGAAGGTTTCTCCGGTATTTTGCTGGATTAATTCGAACAATGGCATGGGCCGTTCCTTTCCTTTCAGGGGAATTTCACCCATGGACAAGCACTCGTAATTGGCCTCAATGACTTTTTGCACACATTCCGAGAGGACGATTTGGTTCTTCATGGCCAGATTCATCAAGCGGGCGGTGGTGTTGACCGTGTCGCCCAGCAGGTTGTATTCACGCCTGCCGCGCGGTTCGCCGATCTCACCCACGAAAGCGGGCCCCGAGTGGATTCCGATCTGGCAGTACACCTCTGGCTGTATCTCCCCTATGACGGGTGGGGAGATGCTTCGAACGATCTCACGGATGGCAACCGCGGCCGAAGCGGCGCGCATCTCATCATTGGTGTGTGCGGTCGGCGCGCCAAAGTAGATGACCATATCCGAGCCGGAGAGGTGATAGGTGACCTTTTTCAGCACCCCGCCGCGCGCTTCCACGGCTGCGTTGATGAGCGAGAAGACGCGCGAAAAACTCAGCGCGAGTTTACGCTCCTCGCCGGGCAGGGCGCGGTCGGCGCATTCGGCCAGGCCGACAATATTCACGAATAGGATCGTCGGGCGGGGAAAATCCGGGCGGATGGCGCGGTCGGCTGCGCTTTCGATAAGAAGCGTCAGCACCGGGCCTGGGATGAAGCTTGCCATCGGTTCGATGGAGTCTAGCAGGCTGACAATCTGCTCCAATACGGCGCTTTTGTCCATTTCCAATAAAACCTTGCTGGCTGCCCTGCGTCTGGCCGGGAGGATCTCATATTCCCCTAATTCAGCATCGCTCAAATCGTCGATCACCAGATGGCAGCCCGGCTCGCCATTTTCAACACGGAAAAGATGTTTGACCCATTCATACGCCTGTTCAGAAAGGTTCACCCGTTCGTTGCGTCCAAGGCTTTCAATGAGTTTGGCCTGATGCACATCCCGCCCAAGCAGCACATGCTCCATGCGACGCGGGGTGCCGATATCCGCAGTCAGGAAGCGGCCACTGTGGATCCCAATACGCATCTTGAGGTTGACACTGCCCGCCGCCGTTTCAATGGCCGCAATTTCCTTCATGGCTCTTTGCATCCGCAGCCCGGCCCGCACCGCGCGGACGGCATCGTCGTTTTTCTCCGTTCGTGGAAATATAACCAGCATCGCATCCCCTGTGAACTCGACCAAATCGCCGCTTGATTTGCTGATGATCTCGATCATGGCTGAAAAATATTTTGTCAATTGCTTCACCAGGTTCTCAGCCCCCTCGCGCCCGTACAGGGAATTTGCCTCCATGAGTTTGGTGAAGCCTGCCAGATCGGTGAACATCATTGTGCCCTGCTGCCATTCGGTGCGCACATCTCCCGGCTTGAGCCTTGCCATATCCACCTGTCGTGCGGTGTAGTCGTGCAAAATTCGCTGCAGGGTCCGCAGGTGTTTATGCACTTCCACCATGACCTCCAGAGATGGGTTGCCCCACATGGCCACGTACATTTCCGCGGGTAGCAAATACCTCAACCGGCTTTCGATCGTCATGAGCGGGGACTCGGGCAGCATGGCAAAATTATACATGAATGCTTTGGAGCAATTCCAGCCCGTAAGGCAGTTGCGATATACTACCGTCCATGCTCAAGAAAAAGATCGGACTTTTCGGTGGCACCTTCGACCCGCCGCACATCGGACACCTCATTCTTGCGGGCGAGGCTGCCCGCCAATTTCAACTTTCCCGCCTGTTGTGGGTACTCACACCCGATCCCCCGCATAAGCAGGAGAATCCCATCACGCCCCTCGATCATCGCCTGCCCATGTTGCAAGCCATGATCGAACATGAACCGGGCTTTGAACTTTCGCGCATCGAGATTGACCGGCCCGGCCCGCATTACACCATCGATACGGTGAGATTGCTTATCGAACATGAGCCCGATGCGGACATCCACCTTTTGATCGGCGGTGACTCATTATGGGATCTGCCCACGTGGCGCTTCAGTGCCGACCTCGTGGCTGCGGTTTCCAAAATCGGTGTGATGCGCCGTCCTGACGATTTCTTCGACTTGACCCCGCTCGAGTCCAGACTGCCCGGTGTGACCGAAAAGATCCAGTTTTTGGATGCCCTGCTCCAGCCGGTTTCATCGCGTGAATTGCGCCGCCGTGTTGCAGCGGGGGAGATGTATCGCTATTATCTTACTCCCGAAGTATACGCGTACATTAAATCCAACCATCTATATCGTTAATTCAACCGCCACCCTCCTTTCCCATGCCTATCTTCACTGACTCTCTTTTCATTTCCGTGGCCCTTAGCCATTTCATTGTAGATACTTTCAACGCCAGCCGCCCGGTGTTGTTGACCTACCTTGGCTTGAGCGAATCGCAGATCGCCCTGTTTTCTACGATCTATATTTGGGCCTCATCTCTAACCCAGCCCATTTTTGGCTGGATCTCTGATCGCGTAGGTCCGCGCTGGCTTGCAGCGGGGGGCGTGCTGTGGATGACGGTTTTCTACTCAGGTGCGATCTTCTTCCCGGGAAATGTCGGGCTGGCCTGTCTCATTATTGCCGCTTTAGGTTCCTCTTCGTTTCACCCGGTGGGGACGGTGCAAGCCAATTTGCGCGGTCGGCACCTGATGAAAGGACGCGAGACAACCTCCACATCCTTGTTCTTCATGGCTGGGCAAATGGGACATTTTGCAGGACCCATCCTTACTGGTTTGATTCTTGCAACCCTTAAGGTGCCGGGTCTGTATATTCTGCCTGTCATGTCCATCCCCATTGGCATTTCTGTCATGGTGCAATTGAGAGATAACCATCCACACCCCAAACCTGCCCAATCTTCCGTATCGGACCGCACCCGGGCAAGCCTGGGGTTCATCCTTGTATTGATGACGGTGGCAGCCCTGCAATCATGGGCGCAAGCGAACATGGTCAACCTCATCCCAAAGTACATCAAAGACCTGGGGCAGAGTGCCACTGTTTATGGCAGTATGGCCGGGCTTTTTATGGGCGGATCTGCTCTTGGAAATGTGATGGGAGGTACATTGGGAGACCGATATCCGAAGCGGTTTATCGCGTCGGGCGTCCTGCTATTGGCCTCCATCCCCATTTTTCTAACGGGTCGTATTGGTTGGTCAGGCTGGCTGTTCGTGCTGGTTCCTCTGGCGGGGCTTTTCACGGGGGCTGTGCATAGCATCATGGTGGTTTTGGCTCAACGTATCATTCCTGGTGGTATGGCGCTCGCTTCCGGCCTTGTACTGGGGTTTATCTTCTCTTCAGGCGCATTGGGATTGCTTTATACAGGTCACCTGGCAGAGGTATATGGTTTTCCCTTTGTCCTGGCTTTGACCACCGGCATGGTGCTATTGGCTTCCCCTCTGGCGTTGCTGTTGAAAGATATGGAATAAAGATCACATTACGATCAAGCCGAATGAACTGGCCATTATTACGATAATGGCCAGTTCATTTAAAACCCGGCGGCTTTCAAAGATGATAGTAAGCAAGGGGCCATTAATCCTGTTTTAAGTCCCTGTTAGACGATGTTTTCAAAAAAATAAAATTATCTTTCTTAATTGTTAGGCTGTCACAGTTGTAGGGTGATTTTTAGGGGGATTGGTACCCAAGTCCTATTCTTGTATTCGCATCTCAAAACCATAATGCGCCGCATCCTTAACAGGACTGTAGTTGGACATTCATAAAGATTGAATTGAATTGTCCGAAAATGTCAGCAGGTTATGAATGCAAGAAAGGATAAAGATGAAAACGATATTTCGTAGAATGATCACTCTATTGGTGATTTTTACAACTCTTTCCAGTCAATTGGATACCGTGAAAGCTTTAGGACAGAATGAACTTGCGGTTGCCAATACTCTTATGCCTGTGCAACAGGCGGTGATTTATCAGGCTCAAACTGTGCCCTATGATAATTTCAATGCTGCAATATTCGCTCAGGGCCAGATCAAGTCTGAGGCCTCCAAACTTCCAGCGGGTTCGGAAATATCCTTGTATGTTGATACAGACAAGATCAACGGTCCCGCCGGTTTGGTGCTTCCTGGCGTACGTTGCACAACCGCCCAGGCGGGTGCCGACTATTATAAAAACACCATTACCATGGACAAACGTTTTTGTTCGGATATTAATGATGCCATTCTGGATGGAAGAAGCGTATATGGAATGGTTCCGACCGAGACGGTCTTTTTACACAAATCGAACGGCGAACGTTGCTATGCGCCTGGGAATGGGGGCGGTGTATATATGATCAATCCCGCCTCCCTGTTTATCCGTAATTATCTGGCCAAGCGTGGCATGGAAAAGATGACAGAGCTGGGTGTCTCTACGTTTTACCTGGATGATCTTAGGGTTGGTTCAGGTTCTACTCAGTCCAAATGCGGCGGGAATCCCGTTGAATACTCTAATTTTGATAATTACCTTTTACAAATGATGACGTTGGCAAAATTTGTCACAACCAATACACCCGGATACCATGTCCAGGGGAACCTGGCGGGTGCATCTGCGGAAGAATGGGATCAGTACTCTTTCTTGAATGGTGCCCTATGTGAAAGCTGTTTTTCGGATTGGGGTCGTGCCTGGCCTAGCGCTGCTCAAATGCTGGAAGATCTTTCCGTGCTTGATAAATGGGTTAATCAGTATGGTCGTACGGTCTATATCGTTACACAGGCCCCGGATATCGCAGATGCCTCGAATCGGTTTGCTTTTGCGGCCTCTCTGCTGATCGCACGCAACGATGGCAAAGGTGTCTATTTCCATTTTGGCGATGATTACGGACAGACCTATCTTATTCCTGAATATCAATACACCCTGGGCCTTCCACTTGGCATTCGCTTTTGCACTGGCAATGTGTGCGCCCGGAACTTCGAATACGGTACGGTCACCGTGGATTTTGCGTCACGACAAGCAACGATTTCTTTGAATGGCGCACCGGTAACGCCGGCGCCCTCCGGTGTGACAAAGGTGAATATCCGCGTTTCAGCGGGAAGAAATGATGCCGAGGAAAGTTCTGCGGGGACGATGTCCCTGCGAAGCAGCGATCTCGAGCTGATCAATGATGGTGGGATTCAAACGGTGGGTGTCCGTTTTGTCAATGTAACGGTCCCACAGGGAGCGTTGATCACAAAGGCATATATTCGTTTCAAAGTTGATTCCCCAAGTTCAGACGTAGTTACGCTAAATATCTACGGCGAGCGTAAGGCAAATGCGCCAGTATTCACTTCCCAGGTTAATAATATTTCTTCCCGGGCAAAGACTGCGAAATTTGTGAAATGGTCCCCCCCTGCCTGGACAGCCGGAGGAATAACCGGCCGGGCCCAGACCACCTCGAATCTTGCGGGAATTGTCCAGGAGATCGTCAACCTGCAAAATTGGAAGCCTGGTAATTCCATGGTGTTCATTTTCACTGGAAATGCCGGGCAGAGAGTAGCGGAGGCATTTGAAGGAGATATTGCAGGAGCTCCGCTGTTGCATATCGAATATACCCTTGAGACGGCAAGTTTCTCTCAATTGTCTGATGGATCTTTCGCAGCAACAACGATACCCACGGTTATTTCCACGGAAGTCGTGATACCTTCGCCTGTATCTACAGATACACCCACTGAAGATGTTGAGCCCACGGAGACTCCCTCTCCAACCCCTGCTTCTGAGTATCCGGTAACACCGACAGAAGAAACTTCGCCAACAGACGCCCCATCGCCCACTCCAACCCCATAGTTTTCAAACAGTCTCCCGAAATATTCGAGAGACTGTTTTTTTTTACGCATTCAAATGATATGTGTGGTACATGTTCTGGCAAGGGTTGCCCCAGGTGATGTGCATCTCACGCGAGGTCAGGTCAATGACCAGCGCGCTGATGGTCTTCTCGCGGTCGAGCGGATCGGCCCACTCAATGTTATGGTTGCAGATCGAGTTCGGCATGTTGACATGGTCTTTTTGAATGGACTGCAGGCTCTTAATAGTGTGTTTGTCCGTTTCGTGGATGAGGCGTGAGGCACGGAAATAGCGTACCCGCGAAGAGATCAATTCCTCGGGATCTTTTTCGACCTGCTTCATTTGCGGATCAAGGTAATGATTGGTATGGACCATGTAGCCGTCGTGAGCGTAGAGGATCTCCGATTTGCGCGAGGAGACCTCCACGGAGTAGATCTCGCCACTCTCATGGATGATCAGATGGTTGTAGCCAGCTGCGCGTTTTTGAACAAGGGCGCGTCCAATGGCACCCGAGATGCGGTGTGAAGAAAGCACGGCGCGAGCCACCACCAGTCGGGGGATTCCGATGCGCGAATCGTTCGGGTAGACCGAGTCGATTAATTGTGCAATGCCATAGGCGTTGAACCCGACATTGGGAAGGAGTCCGCCGTAGGTCATGGCAAGGAACGGAGGCTCCTTATCCGGCGTGGCGTGGATCACCATGACATCATCTTCGTCTTCAGGAATCCAATCTTCATTGTGTGCGGCGAGAACATGACCATCAGCCGTGCGCTGCTCATTGACTGCCATACTGGTGCAGCGGGTAAGGTGGAGCGCATCGCCGGTGACGGCTTCCATGGCGTTGAGCACCATAATGTCGTCAAGTGAAATGTTCGCGCCTTCGGCCATGCCGCGCAGTTCATCTACATACTGCGGATAACTTTCCTCGGCGAAGGGCAGGTATTTGCGGGCCTGTATCTTGGCTCCATCCCAGGTGAGTTCGAGAGTGTCGTAAGCGGCATCGATCAGGGTGTGGGCGTTGGCAATGCTGTGTTGGATCTGGTTGCGGGCGGCTTCGCCGATCTGACGGCCCATCTCGCGGTGAGTGCCGGAGACTTCAATGTATAACGGGGGAGTTGGATGAATGGGAGTATTTGGGATCTCGTGCTTGAACATGGACTTCCTCCAAAAAGTAAAACAAAACCGCCCCGGGTTTCCCCGAGGCGGGCGGATTATATCACGGTCGTTTGGAGGTCAGGATGCGGGGGGTATTTCCACCATGGCAGGCGCAGGCATTTGCCCGGGTGGGTTGCGCGTGCCGAACCATGTCATGACCACGCCGCCGATACCCATCATGGTCACGGCAAAGACAGGCAGCCAACCGATGCAGGGGATCAGTCCGACCAGTCCGGTGAGCAGCATTAAGAGGAACGTGCCGAAACCGGTGGATAGGACTGGTGCCCAACTCTGATTGATGGCGCGGGTGAAGCGATCGCCTACTTCCTGCCCAAGAGCCACCATGCCAAAGACCCATACCGCCGGTACGACGAGGAATATCACCAGCAGCGAAACCGGAATAAGGATCAACGTGATGGTCATGATCAGGACCGCAACCGGTGCGGCGATGACAGCGAGCAATCCGAACCCTCCCGCAGCGAACGGCTGATGCACAACGGCATCCCCGGTGCGCTCCAATTGCGGCTGGAGGAAGAGGGCCAGTAACATACCAATGCCAGCCACCACCAAAGCCCTGCCAAGGGCCCCTGCAACCTTCCAGAAGGGACTTAAGGATACATTGACATCAGGCGATGATGAGGGTTGATTCGGCTGTGAAGGCACATTGGGAACCTGTGGCGCTTCGATCGAAGGCGGAGCATTGTTCGTGATCTCACCCGTGACCTTCGCCCCGGGGTCTTTCTCCACATTCCCGCCGATGGTGGCAATGTCGCCATTGACCACGGCAGTTTCTGTCAGGCTGGCCTGACTGCCGATGATGGCAATATTTCCATCCACAGTGGCAGCGATGAGCACATTCCCGCCAATGACAGCCATATCCCCATCAATATCGCCGTTGATTGTGATGTTCCCGCCGATCACGGCCACATCGCCGTTCACCCTGGCGCCTTCCTCGATCGTTACATTTCCGCCGATCACAGCCAGACTGCCGTTCAGCGTATCATCGCTTTTCAGCGTGTAATCCTGCCCGAACAACACAACATCCCCACCGGGGCTTTGGGCATGGACATTGCGGGTTGGCAATATCAGCAGCGCCAGCAGGAGCAGGATATGGGTTAAACGAAATTTCATCTTCATGCAGTGACTCCTTGGGGTCTGCGCGCGAAGCGCCAGATGGATACGATCCACAACAGGCCGATCCCCGCCAGACCAGAGAGGATGACCATCCATGCATAGGGCGGAAGGAAGTTCGGCAGCATACGGGCGAACATCCCCATCACCTCGCCGATGGCCTGGATGGAAGTAAATACAAATAGAAAATAACCGAGAGCTGTTGTCAGCCATTCAACGGGCGCGGAGACGAACGCCACGATGTACGGAACAACGAACAGGCCGATCAACCCGGCCGCGCTCAGGGTAAGTACGATCAGTCCCCACAAACGGCGGCGGCGTTCGGCCACTTTTTGCGCAGCGAGGCGCTGCTGAAAACGAAGGGCGAAGCCGGGCGCAGGCGCCAACGAGCGTGCCGAGCGAAGTGCCAGGCCTGTCTCTGCGATGGCGGAACAGGTCTTGCAATCCCGCAAATGCGCATCGAGATCGCGCTTCTCCACGGGGGTGAGGACTTTATCGTCCAACAGCCAGGTTTCAAAAGGCTGGTGATTCATGTTGTCTCCTTTCCATTTCGGCAAGCAAGTCGTCTTCCTCTTCTTCCTGCCACATGCCTGCCAGTTCCTTGCGCGCGCGGTGCAGGCGGCTCTTCACCGCGCTGACCGTCAGGTTCAAGGACTCAGCGATTTCCTTTTCTGAATAGTCGTACCAATATCTCATGATGATCGCCGCCCGGTCGGTGGTGTCCAGGTCTTTGAGCATGGCATGGATGCGTTCCTGCATCTGCCCTTTGATGGACTCCTTCTCCGGGTTGGGCGCGTCGAGATCAGGCAACTCGATGGAATTGCCCTCCTCATCCTCCGCGTCCATCGAAAACATCGAGAACTTGCGGCGGCGAAGGCGGTCAATGCAGTAATGCGCCGCGATCGAAAGCAACCAGGTCGCAAACGGGCGTTTTTGATCATAGCGGTGCAGGTGCTGATAGGCCCGCAGGAATGTCTCCTGGGCAGCATCCTCCGCCAGTTCGGGTTCACCCAACATGCGGTAACACAGGTTGAAAACGGGGTTTTGGTAGGTTTCCACGAGCTTGGCAAATGCCTCGTCGTCACCTCGTTGCGCCTGGAGAACCCAGGTCTGTTCTTCGTTCACGTTTCTCCTCGGAAGGCTTTCTACCTTCTCTTACGTATTCACATGAGGAAAAGTTTCAAAAAATCTGACTAAACAACTGCTGACTGTCTCCATTAATGGTGATGCCCCTCCCCGCTTCCTTCGGGACCGAGAACCTGCTCCCATTTCTCGAGCGATTCGGCCCTTTTGGCAAAGAAGATCGCCACCACCGTGGTAAGTGGGACGGCAGCGATCAGCCCCAGCGACCCGACCAGGGTTCGCACGATCTCCTCGGCGATGAACGAGAAGTTGATGATATAGCCGTAATCGCCGCGCCCCAGGGAGAACATCAACAACATGGGTAGCGAGGCTCCAGCGTAGGCTAAAACCAACGTGTTCACGGTGGCAGCCACATGGTCCTGACCGATGCGCATGGCCGAGCTATAGAGGCCGCGAAAGCCGAGGTTGGGATTCGCATGATGCAGTTCGAACACAGCCGCGGCCTGTGTCGTCACCAGATCATCCAGCACGCCTAGTGCCCCAATGATCAAACCGCCGAGAAATAATCCGCGCAAACTGATGGGTGTCTCGCTTAATTGCATCAGGAACATTACGTTCTCGTCGCCGGAGCCGTTGAGTTTTGCGAAGACAACAAACAGCCCTGCCAGAGCGCCGGTGATGAGCAGGACGAAGACCATACTGATGACCGCTGCGTGGGTTTTGAGGGTCCAGCCATAAGTAAGGTATAGGCTGACGCCCAGTAGAATGGCAGAACCGATAATGCTGACGGTGAGTGGATCGTCGCCATTGAGGATGCGGGGGATGATGTAACCGATGATGATGTAAAGACTGAAGGCCATGCTCAACATGGCGCGAATGCCCTTCCACTGGCTGATGAGTACGATGGCGATGGCGAAGATAAGAGTCAGCCACAAGATTGGCGTAGTGCGGACGTAATCCACGAAATAGGCGTTGACCACATTATCGGGTGTTTTGGAAATCGTAACGATGATTTGGTCCCCAGGCCTGAGCAGGTAATCATCCGAGCGTATCTGCCGCCTGCCATAGTCGATCTCCATCATGATGCCGCTGTATTCCCCTTCCAGAATGTTGATGCGAGCGATCTGATAGGTCTGCGCTCTGCCCCCGAGGTCGATCTGACCTTCTTCGATAATTTGCAGCACCTCCGCCCGGACTGTGTCTGCGCCAAAGGTGGAGAAGCCTTCACCCGGAAGTTGGACCTGGGTAAGCCAGGTGTAAGCCATTGCACCGATCAGCAATAGAAAAGGAAAGAGCCATGAGGTTTTCTTCATGGCTCTGATTATATAACGGTCGGTCGCTTATCTCCCGTATGGATACCAATAACTCTTATCCTCCATATTGAAATCCCAATGGACATGTTTCGTCTCGCGGAACTGGTCGAGTCCCTCCTCGCCGAGTTCGCGCGCGCCGCCGGAGTATTTCATCCCGCCGAAGGGACCGGCATAATGGTCGGTGAGCGGGTCATTGATCCAGATCGTCCCGGCTTTGACATCATCGAAGAATTGCTTGATCTTTTTGGCGTCATTGGAGATGAGCACTGCACCCAAACCGTATTGACAGTCATTGGTCAACTTCACGGCCTCATCGAAAGAGGTGTACTCCATCAGTGGCACGGCGGGACCGAAAGTCTCATCGCGCATGATGACCATCGAATGATCCACGCCAGAGAGCACAGTTGGTTCGTGGAAGAAACCTTTGCTCAAATGCGCCGGTCGCCCTCCGCCGACGAGGATCTTCGCGCCGCGTGCTTTTGCGTCCGTGATGTGGGTTTCAAATTTTGCGCGGTAGGGCTCTCCGATCATCGGCCCCATATCGGTGGTGGGTTCCAAGCCGGGGCCTAATCTCAACGACTTGACGTGTTCTACGATGGCTTCGGTGAATTTCGCCGCACCCCGCCTCGGGATGTAAACCCGCTCTGTCGATGTGCAAACCTGCCCGGCGTTGATCAGAGCCGCATAAGCTACAGCCTTGGCCGCGATCACCGGGTCGGCATCTTCAGCGATAACGGTCGCATCCTTGCCGCCCAATTCCAGATGAAGTTTCTTCATCATCGGTGCGGCGAGAGAAGCGATCCTCTGGCCGGTGGCTAAACTGCCGGTGAAGGCGATCACTGGCACATCCGGATGCTTCACCAACGGCTCGCCTGTTTCCAAGCCATAGCCAGTGACCACATTCACAACGCCAATAGGGAGATGATCGAAACAATGCTCCGCCATGTAAAGTGCCGTCAGCGGGGTCATCTCGGAAGGTTTGATGACCACAGTGTTTCCTGCTGCGAGCGCAGGCGCGACCTTCCATGCCATGAGCAGGAGCGGAAAATTCCACGGCACGATACAGCCCACCACGCCATAAGGTTCTTTGATGATGAAATTGAATTGCGAAGTTGTTGCCGGGGCCAGCACACTTCCGCGATGGTGCCGCCCCAACTCAGCATAATAGCGGAAGGTATTCAGCACCCATTCGATCTCTTCTTCGTTTTCAGAGACGGGCTTGCCCTGTTCCAGGGTTAACAAGCGCGCGATCTCTTCACGATGGGCGTGGACCTTCTCCGCAACTTCATGCAGAAGGTTCGCCCGCTCGAACGATCCCGTCTTACGCCAGGGATCAAAAGCGGATTTTGCCGCAGCCACCGCCGCTTCAATATCATCCGCTGTTCCGCGCGGGACGCTGTCCAGTATCTCTTCGGTGGCGGGGTTTTGTACTTCGATGACCTCCCTGGCATTTCCGTTCGTGAACTTGCCGTTGATGTACATTGGACGCATGCGATGACTCCTTTGGCGGGTTCTATTTTTATTCCATCTATCGTTACTTGTTCAAATCCTTCGCCAGCGATTCCATTTGGGCAAGGATGGCAGCGACCTGGCCACTGGCCACGTTGACGCGATACATATGGGCGAAGCCATCACCGAGCATGATCTTGACTGTGCGCCAAGAGCCAAGTTGCGGCTGCATCTCGCCGAGGGGGATCAAATCCACGGCCTGCCGCCACTGGGGGTGAGTCTTCTCGTAATCGCCGAGCAGGTCCACAGTCGAAGTGCGAAGCGGAAAGAGATGGGTTGCCTCCACCCAACGGGCATCCTGTTCTTTTTCCAGCAGCCATTTGACGAACAACCATGCAGCAAGTTGCTCTTCATCGGTGGTTTTGAGGACAACATAGGATGACCCGTACACGGCGATCAGGCCATCTTCGCCATTGGGGAAGGGCAGCACTCTCCATTCGTCGCGATTCTCTGCGGTTAGAAATGCCCGCGAGACCTGCGGTAGGTCGCTCAGGTTGGCAGTGATGAACAGGGCCTCGCGATTGGCGAACGAGGCTAGCGGGTCGCTGGAATTTTGCCAGGCGCAATTGGCTTCTGACAGTTCGCGCAGGAACTTGAAGGCATCGATATTGCCCGGGGCCAGGAAACGATAATTGCCCTCTTCGGTCACGCCGCCGCCAAAGGCCAGCATCCATGAGTATGCGGTCATCGTTTCAGCGTTGACCAGCCATCCGCCCATGCCATCGTTTTCGGCGAAGGCATCTTTGCGCTTGGAGTCGTGAGCACGGCAGGCTTGCTGCTTGAAATCGTTTGTCGAGGTTGGTGCGGATTTCAGACCCAACTCATCGGCCCAGGTTTGATTCCACAGCAACACCTGTGCTGTACGTTGTGCCGGAATACCAACCCGTGCACTGCCGGAAAGATCCTGATTCCAAAATGCATAAGGAATATCTTTCGCATCCAACCCGTACACCGGGTCTTTTACATAATCGGTCAGGTCGGCCACAACGCCATCGGCGAACCAACCTTGTGCATGTTCGGGCAGGGCGATCACCAGATCTGGCTTGTCCGCAGTTGGCAGTGACGTGGTGGTGGTCTCATACAAGTTGGTGAAGTTCACCTGACTCTGCATCGTCACATGGATGCCCCACAGGTTGGAAGCGTTGAACTCATTGACAAAAGTTTGAAACAGACTGGATTCCACACCAGACCACGGGGTCCAGACTGTGATCTCCAACCCATTCAGCGCATCTGCCTGGCTCTCGAAGTTGCTTGCCACTGCGATGGTGGGTTCCACCACCGTGGGGCCGGTCGGCGTAGACTTGGTTGCGGCAGGTTCCTGCGTGAGCGGCCTGGTCTCATAACTCTGACAGGCGGATAACAGAACGGCAGCGATAAATACAAAAGAGAAAAGTTTTTTCATGGATGTTTAGGGTGTCATCAACGCGAATGGGACGGGAGTGAACACCAGGATGAACACGAGGATCATCCCGAAAGCGAGCGCGCGGCGTGCCGGGTCGAGCGGGGTGATCTGATCCAGCGGCTGCGCATGGACGCGTCCCAGCCAGAAGAGCAGCACTGCCCATAGAATCCATCCACTCCAGAATAGGCCAAGCACGATCAACAAGCCGATGATGAAGGGGAAGGCTTTCTTCGCCTTTGCGCCGAAGAGAGAATAGACCACGTGTCCGCCATCGAGCGTCCCGGCTGGGATGAGGTTCAGCGAGGTAACGAGGATACCCGCCCAACCCGCGAACGCGACGGGGTGGATGAACACATCCTGCCCGCCGTAGGGGATGGGATGCCCCGTGAAGAAGTAGCGCAGCCAGTACAAAATTCCCTGCGGCTCTACAGGCGCGGGCAGCCACTTGCCAAAGGTGATGAACTTGGCCAGAAGGTAGAGAAGTGAATTGCCCTCAATGAACCCGTTTGGGCTGGGATCGATAGTGCCGAGGTTGGAAAGTGATAACCCCAAAAATAAAACGGGAATCGCCACGATCAACCCGGCAATAGGTCCTGCCACGCCAATATCAAAAAGGACGCGCTTGTTCTTTGGTGTGCCGCGCATCAAAATGGCCGCCCCCATCGTTCCCAGCGGGCTGAAGGGGAACGGGATGAAATAAGGCAGGGTGGCCCGCGTCTTGTGGTAACGGCTCATAAAATAGTGCCCAAGTTCATGCGCCAGCAAAATTCCCAACAGACTGAGAGCGAATGGCCAGCCTGTGAAAATGCTTTTTGCGAGCATAAGCATTTGCCCGATCATATCGGTTGGCACTGGACCTTCAGGTTGGGCGCCAGCCAGCATCACGCTGAACACCGTCAGCACGAAGAGGATAATATTGGTGGATACCTTGTCCTGTGCCGGTTCAGCCTGTTTTGGCGCAAAGTAGATGACATGACGATCTTCCTCGACCCGGAACAGGGGAGTGAGGTTATAGGGGTCCAGCGACCCGGCTAAAAGGTCGTAGGCCGAAGCGGTGTCTTCATGCAGGAATTGGCCGCGGTAACGCAAAAAGAATCCCTTGGCGGGATCCATGCTGGTGACATCATCGATTCGAAAGACACGCGAGACGATACGGGTAAGGATTTCAGTTTCTGGCAGCGACATAACTCTCTCCAATGTATAGCGAAAGGACTTCGGACTTCCAATTCAAAAAGGATATCCGAAGTCCATGAACAAGGCGGGAGTGGATGGGAGACGAACCCACCGCGGCCCGCAACGCGACCCGCCACAGGTTTTGAAGACCAGGAAGCCCACCGGGACTTAACCACTCCCGCCCGCAAGGATACCCGAGAGAGATGGGATTGGCAAGTTGGAGGTTAAGCGCGGCTTAGATTTGGTAGTTCTGTAAAATGGGTGGAAGCAAGTCTGGCGAGAAACTAAAAAGGGAGGCGATGGCGATCACGAGACAGAGCATGCAAAGAAAAATAAAACCGCCCATCAGGATGCCGCTCCATGCCATGGATGACCCGCTCTCATTGCTCTTGCGAATAATATTCAGGGAGATGACACCATAGATGAGAGCGATGAATCCGATGATGGCGC
>Ga0268298_10001983_pt1 | contig 23020 bp, 13 predicted proteins | sample WWTPWeurt_MetaG_FD_194462 | JGI IMG/M metagenome (GOLD analysis project Ga0268298, IMG submission 194462) | Activated sludge microbial communities from WWTP in Nijmegen, Gelderland, Netherland - WWTP Weurt | ecosystem: Engineered > WWTP > Aerobic digester > Activated sludge | place... | reverse complement strand
TCATGCCTTATGGTATTTTGTTGTTGACACGTATGGAGAATCTCAGATACCTGCCATACTTTACATGACAAAAGCATCTCGTTCTCCCGATGCTGGCTTTATCTGGGTATTGGGTACTTCTCAAAGCAATCTGGTTTACGAAATGGTTGATGCACAGAACCGACACCTCTTCTCGTTCAAGGACTCATCAAGAACCTCTCCAATAAAGAACAATAGCATTCTTACTAAATACAAAACCTTTCGGCATTATTATCAGCCCAGAGTGAGTCCGGATGGAAAAAAGGTCATGTATGCCGTGAACGAACTCAATCAAATGCGCGTCTATGTGAAAGATGTTGAAAGCGGGAAACAAAAAAGGATCTTGAAATTCGGACCAAAGGTTGAACAGATAGATGATTACAATTATCCTATTTTGGATTGGCATCCGAATAATAAAATCGCAGGAATGGTCTATGAAAGAAAAGATCAATTGATCCTTCACACCATCGATCTTGAATCAAAAGAAGTAGTGAAAAGGAATCTACCAGGATTCGAGAAGATCAATTCCTTTGCCTTTAGTCCCGATGGAAAAAAATTAGCGATCAGTGGGGTAAAGAAAGGAAAAGGTCAGTCTGATATCTTTGTCTTTTCGCTTAACAGCAGTGCAATAGAGCAACTCACCAATGATATCTGGGACGATGCCAATCCTGTATTTGTGAAAGGAAACAAGCACATTGTATTTGAAAGTAACAGGGTCAATGATACGATCAAAGCAAAAGATGATGCGAATGTATTTGCAAAACTAACTCGTAACAGGGATCTCTTCATGGCCAATTACCCCTTTACGAGCAAGGTACTTGTGCGAGTAACCAATACACCTGAGACGAACGAAACGAAAGCACAGGCGTATAAAGGAAATTACATAACGTATCTAGGCGATAAGAATGGCGTTTACAACCGTTATCTGGCGGAATCTGATAGCTCTATCTCTTACGTTGATACAACAGAACATTACCGTTACTTTTTTAATTCAAGACCGGTAAGTAATTACGACAGAAATATTCTCGATCAAAACATCAATTCAGAAAATACATTTGTTGCCGAAGCAATTTACGCAAAAGGAAAAGACATGCTATTGCTGAGTCCTCTTCCAAAACTGGAAGAAGTGAAACAAAAAGAACCTGTGAACACCTGGTACAAATATGCACCTCGGCCTATCGTTATGGATCCTCAGGATTATGTCGAATTAAAACCTTCCGAAACGAAAAGCCCTTCAAAGAACGATAACGACAAAGTAGATGGTATCGATTTTGATAATTATAAATTCACCGGTGAAAACAGCAATCCTGTAAACAAGGCACCTGACAACAATATTTCTTCCAAACTACAAAAAGACTCCCTTTCAAAAAACAAGAACAACAATGCGTTCCGATTCCCAATCCAGAAGAATTATTATACCTCCTATTACAGTGACTATGTTGTTACGCAATTTGACAATTCATTTTTAGCAAACAACTATCAGTTCTTTGCCGGTGGTGGTTCTCCGGTCTATTTGAATCCCGGTTTCAACTTTCTGACCAAGATCGGCATCAGTGATCTTTTCGAAGATCAGCGGATAACGGGTGGATTCAGGATCAACCCATCCCTCGATAATGAGTTCATGCTTTCGTGGGAACAGAGAAAAAAACAATTCGATCATCAGATCCTGGTAGACAGACAAACATTTGCACGTGTACCGGTATTAACCGATGTGATTGAAAATGTATTCGCCAAGATCAACACCCATATTGTCAAATACTCCATCAAATATCCATTCAGTCCGGTTGCTGCCACTCGCCTCTCCATCATGTACAGAAATGATAAGGCTAATTTTCTTTCCAATGGTGATATCACGCTTCCGGTGAAGCCTGTATTTCAAAACATGGCCGGAGTTCGTTTAGAATACATATTTGACAACACCAGAAAAGTGATGACGAATATTTACAACGGATGGAGAGCAAAAGTCTGGACAGAATACTGGGGATTCTACGATACCATTCCACGTGATCTATTCACTTCCGGATTTGATGTCAGGCATTACCTGAAAGTACACAGGCAGATCACCTTCTGTAATCGATTTGCCGGTGGAAATTCATTGGGCACTGATAGATTGATCTTTTATTTAGGAGGAGTTGATAACTGGGTGAATCCGAATTTCAATACCAACATCAATATAGTGAAGCCGGAGCAATATGGATTTCAGACCCTGGCAACGAATATGCGTGGCTTCAATCAGAACATTAGAAATGGAAATAATTTTCTTGTGTACAATTCAGAAATGCGAATTCCTATCGTTCGATATTTTACCAATCGTAATTTAAGATCAGATTTTCTGAATAATTTACAGGTGAATATCTTCGGAGACCTTGGAATGGCATGGTATGGCACCAATCCTCTAAGTGATGAGAACACCCGAAACGTAAAAACCTATTACCAGGAAGGAACAGGAGTGATCATGACTGTTGTAGATCCAAAAAATCCACTTGTAGGTGGGTATGGATTTGGTTTCCGTTCGAGATTACTCGGTTATTTCTGCCGACTTGATTTTGGATGGGGTGTTGACGCACTTCGAATTCAGAAACGCATCGTATCCTTTTCACTTGCTACCGACTTTTAAAATGAATGAAATGATCATATTGCTGATCGTTGGATTGATCGCCGGATTCTTCAGTGGACTGGTTGGAATTGGTGGAGGGATCATCATTGTACCTGTTCTGGTTTATTTCCTGAACATGGATCAGAAAATGGCACAAGGTTCCACTTTATTCATGTTCCTATTTCCGATAGGCATCCTGGGAGTTTACAATTATTATAAAGGTGGATATGTTGATTACAAAAGTGCTTTGATCATAGGGATCACATTTATCCTTGGAAGTTATCTCGGAAGTAAACTGGTTATTGGAATTGATACAAAGATCGTAAAACAAATCTTCGGCGCTGTACTTGTGATGGTGGGAATAAAAATGCTCTTTAACAAATGATCCAGGCTGTTCAAATAAAAAAACTGGCACAGAATTATTTCTTACGCATCAAAGAAGTTCGTCGTCACTTGCATGCAAATCCTGAATTATCCTTTCAGGAATACAAAACGAGCGAGTTCATTCAAAAACAACTTGAGGGCGCAGGAATTGAGTTTACAACAGGACATGTAAAAACAGGGATCATTGCTTTGATAAAAGGAAAAAATCCGGGAAAAAAGACCATTCTGTTACGTGGAGACATGGATGCACTTCCTATTGAAGAAAAGAACAGGGTTGAATATTGCTCTAAGAACAAAGGCATCATGCATGCATGTGGACATGATGTACACAGCGCTTGTGCCTTAGGTGCGGCTTTCATTCTGAATGAATTGAAAAATGAATTTGAGGGTACAGTGAAAATTGTCTTTCAGCCGGGAGAAGAAGTATTGCCTGGTGGAGCATCGTTAATGATCAAAGAAGGTCTGCTTGAAAATCCGAAAGTAGACAAAGCAATTGCCCTTCACGTATTTCCCTCTATGGAAACGAGAAAGGTTGGATTCAGATCAGGCATGTACATGGCCAGTACGGATGAATTGTATCTGACAGTGAATGGAAAAGGCGGACATGCGGCTATGGTGAATGAATATGTGAATCCTTTGCTGATCGCTTCTGAAATATTACTGGAAGTAAACAAGCGATTCATGAGTAAAGATGCCTTGAAAGGAAGCAAGGGGGAAAATATTCCAACCGTTGTAGCATTTGGTAAAATTGAAGGCAAGGGCGCAACCAATGTGGTCCCGGATCAAGTTGAAATAGAAGGAACCATGCGCACGATGAATGAAGAATGGAGAAAAGAAATTCATCTTCAGTTAAAGAGCATTGTAAAAGAGATCTCCACTAAATACAAAATAGATTCTGACCTACGCATTGAACATGGATATCCTTTTTTAGTGAACGATGAAAAATTTACGCAATCATGCATAAAAAATGCACAGGAGTTTTTAGGTCAGGAAAATGTGGAAGAACTCCCCTTACGAATGACAGCAGAAGATTTCGCTTTCATTACGCAGAAAGTGCCGAGTTGTTTTTTCCGCCTTGGAACCGGAAATAAAGAAAAAGGGATCACTTCAGGTGTACATACAGCCACTTTTGATATTGATGAAAATGCACTTGAAATTGGCATGGGATTAATGGCATCACTTTGTATACAAGAATTGGATTCTTTTTGAATTCAGTCCGACTTATTTTTCAAACCCATCAATAAATTATAAGCCCCTTTCGTTACAATATCTTGCGTCTTTAAAGTTTCTGCTTCCATCAATTCCGTGTAACCACTTTCTGTAATTCCAACCTTCACCTCTTTCATCTGAAAGCTGTTTGCATCCTCGGCAACGAATATATAATTCTTTCCTTCATAATTCACAACTGACTCTTCCGGAACGGTAAAAGCATTATTCGAAAGAACTTCTAGCTCGGCGTTCATGTACATTCCGGGAAGCAACTCCTTATCAAAAGATTTAAAGTGACAATGAACGATCACATTGTTATCTTTTGTCAGATCCTGACTGATCAGTATTACTTCCGCATCTAGTTTCTTTTCAGGAGAGTTATTCGTGAATGCCTTCACTTTCTGTCCGACAAACAATTTACTCACATCCTTTTCATAAACATTCAAGGCAAGATGAATATCAGTTGGATTGATAAGTTCAAATATTACATCCGAAGGGTTGACATACTTACCTATATTCACATTTACCTTGGAAACAAATCCATCTATTGGAGAATACAGATTGATGCTTCTCGAAATATTACTTTCATTCAAACCCTCCGGCCTGATACCTATTAATTTCAATTTTTCGTATAACGATTTAACTGCGATCTGCTGTGTCTTGAATTCAGTCTCTGCCAGCTGAAGTACCTTATCACTGCTTGCCTTGCTTTGATTGAGATCCTTTTGTCTCTCATACTCCTTCTTTGCATAATTCATTTTTTCCTGCGAAGTGAGGTAATCCTGCTGGATCTGGATATATTGCTGATCCTCAAAGATGGCTATCACCTCGCCTTGTTTGATCTTGGTGCCGGGAAGCAAATGCGTAGACTTTAAATAACCACCGAGCATAACACTCACCGAGACCATGTTCTGAGGAGGAACCTCAATTTTACCATTAACCTTTATAATGGAGGAGATCTTTTTGATCTCTCCCCTATTAACAACAATTCCTGCATTTTTCACCTGTTCACTTGACAATGAAAGAGTAGTACTGTTCTGTTCTAAGTTTTTATCCTTTTGATCTGTTTCACCGGAACCACAAGCTTGCAGTGCAAGGATGATTACAAGAAGACTGAATTTATTTACCAATTTTTTCATTTCTATTTAATTTGATGTTAAACTATTTAATTTAATAACGGATTCATTATAACTACTCAGTGTATTCAGATAATCGATCTTAACGTTGATTGCCTGGTGAATGAGCTGCGTCCATTGCATGTAATCGATTTCCCCAGCCTTTAATTTCTCCTGTGCATTCTTTAAAATCAATTCAGAGTTCTTCAAAGCCGTGTTTTCAAAATAGGAAATGATCTTTTTCTGTGCTTCTATTCTATTGACTAAGGAAGAGAATTCAATGTTTATGAGTTGTAGCGAATTCGCATATGAATTCTGCGAAATAAGCAATGCCGTTTTACCTGCATTTATTCTCGAGCGCTGTGCACCAAAAATAATTGGAATTCCAACACCAAGCTGCGCGGACTGAAAACGTGATGATAAAGTGTAATCCACTCCATCAGATCCTACTCCACGCATACTCATGTTATTGTATCCCAAATGAAACTCAGGCAAGAGCTTTGCTTTTTCCAAACGCGTACGAATTACTGCCATTTTACTTTCCTCTTCCAATTGCTTCAGGACAGGATGCTGTTTAAGCCGACTACTATCACTGTTGATCTTCAGGGGCACTTTCAAATCCGAAATTTCAGGCTTGTATCTTATGTTTGAATTAAGAAGCAATTGAAATTGCAATTCCTCGAGTTCTATTTCCATTCGAATCTGATTTGTTTGGATCATGACTTGTCCTTGACTCGTCTCCGCAGCAGTTCGTTCCAGGATGTTACTTTCACCGGATCTCAACTTTTGGTCAGCCGATTTCAAATAGGTTTTATAGATACTGTCTGTCTCCACAAGAAGTTGCTCCCTTTCATAAAGAAGCAGCAGTTTTTGATAGACAGAACTAACAAGTTCTTTTATCTCTTTTTCTTTTAAAGCCGTACCCAATAATTTCATTTTCCATTCTTCGTTATATAAAGACTTTTGCCTTGCATAAACAAGGGGGAAACTGAAAGATTGGTTTACAGAGAATCTATTATCATAATAAGAACTGTTGATCTGTCCATACTCAGCGTTGATCTGCGTCATGGGAATATCCATTGCTGAACGAATCAGTGCTTTTTGATAATCTGCCTTTAGATTTTCGTTTTTGATCTGTAGATTATTCTTTAAGGCAAGGGCGATAGCAGACTCTAGCGAAATGGTCTGCTGGGCGAAAGAAGTAAAAGAAATCAAGAGTAACAAAGGGACGATCATTGCAACCTTTACTCGATTCTTTTCTTTTTTAGCTTTATCAAATAACAAGTATAGAACCGGCAAAACGAAAAGAGTAAGTAAAGTTGCAAGAAGTAAACCTCCTATCACAACAGTAGCCAATGGTCTTTGCACCTCTGCTCCTGCTCCATTACTCATGGCCATAGGTAAAAAACCAAGTGAAGCTACCATAGCAGTCATCAATACCGGTCGAAGTCGCAACTTTGTACCTGTGATCACCACTTGAATAGGATCCAGGATCCCTTCTTTTTTCAAGCGATTGAATTCAGCCACCAATACAATACCATTGAGTACGGCAACTCCGAACAAAGCAATAAATCCAATACCGGCACTGATGCTGAATGGCATTCCTCTAATTGCTAAAGCAAAAATACCTCCGATAGCTGACAAAGGAATAGCAGAATAGATCAGCAAGCCTTGCTTTATCGAGTTGAAAGCAAAATAAAGAAGTAAGAATATAAGAATGAGGGAAACAGGAACTGCAATTGAGAGACGAGCCTTTGCCGCATTCAGATTTTCAAATGCGCCACCATAGGTTGGATAGTACCCACTTGCAAAGCGAACCTGAGTATTCACTTTTTCCTGAAGTTCATTCACGATACTTTGTACATCTCGTCCACGCACATTGAATCCTACAATGATCCTTCTCTTTGCATCTTCCCTTTGAATTTGATTGGGTCCGTCTTTGATCTCCACTTCAGCCAAATGCGAAAGTGGAATTTGCTCACCATTCGGAAGCGAAATCAATAAATTCTTAATGTCATTCGCATTCTTTCGATTCTCATTATTCAAACGCACAACCAGATCAAAACGACGTTCTTCTTCAAAGACCAGGCCGGCACTTTGTCCTGCGAAAGCGGTGTTCACGCATTTATTGACTTCCTGAATAGAAGTTCCATACTTTGCGATCTCATCTCTTTTGTATTGAATGATCACTTGTGGCATTCCGGTCACAGATTCCACATAAACGTCCTGTGCTCCTTCAACGGTATGAATGATCTTTCCTAACTTTTCGGCATACGCTGTTAGACTATCTAAATTCTCTCCGAAGATCTTACACACCACATCCTGCTTAGCTCCGGTCATCAATTCATTGAATCGCATTTGTACAGGATACTGAAATCCAAATGTTACACCAGTCACTTCTTCCAGCGCTTTACCCATTTTTGCACTCAGATCATTAAAACTGGAAGCATTTTTCCATTCGTTTTTATCTTTTAAGATGATCATCATATCGGCTGCTTCCATGGGCATTGGATCTGTAGGAACCTCTCCACTTCCGATCTTTGTTACTATTCTTTCTACCTCAGGAAAACGTTCTAATAGGATCTTGCAAGCTTTCTGTGTCTGATCGATCGTGGTACTAATATTACTTCCTGTCAACACACGTGTCTCGACTGCAAAATCACCTTCTTCAAGTGCCGGAATGAATTCTCCTCCTAGCGAACTAAGTGTTATGATCGATGCAGTCAACATAAGAAGAATAGTACTTATAACCGTTTTAGGTACACGAATAACTTTAGCAAGCCACCTTGAATAGACAGATTCAATCTTCATCATCACACGATCAGAAAGATTTTTGTTTCGTCCTACTTTTTTACTAAGAAACAAAGCACTCATCATAGGAATATAAGTTAACGAAAGCAGGAATGCACCGATCAAAGCAAAAGCAACGGTTTGCGCCATGGGTTTAAACATTTTACCTTCTATTCCTTGTAAAGTAAGAATAGGAAGATAAACGACGAGAATTATGATCTGTCCGAAAACAGCACTATTCATCATTTTAGAAGCTGCGTGTTGAACCTCTCCATCCATTTCATTCTGTTGGATCTGCTTTCTTCCCGGAAATTTACCTGAATGGCTCATTTGATGCATAACTGCTTCGATGATAATAACGGCTCCATCTACAATAAGACCAAAATCAAGTGCTCCCAAGCTCATTAGATTTCCACTGACTCCAAACAAATTCATCATGATAATGGCAAACAGCATGGCAAGAGGGATCACTGAAGCAGTGAGAAGTCCTGCACGAAAATTTCCCAGAAAAATAACCAGAATGAAAATTACGATCAATGCACCTTCCAACAAATTACTTTCTACAGTATGTATGGCATTGTTCACCATTTTTGTTCGATCAAGAAAAGGCTCTATCACTAAACCTTGAGGCAGTGTCTTCTGAATTTCTGCAATACGTTTTTTAATATTCACGATCACATCATTGCTATTTCCACCTTTCAACATCATCACAACTGCTCCGGCCACTTCACCATCTGTGTTATAGGTCATGGCTCCATAACGTACTGCGGTCCCAATCTTTACATCTGCAATATCTTTGATGAAAAGAGGCGTGCCTTCTGAGGACCTTTTAACAGCAATATTTTTGATCTGCTCCAATTGAGTGATCAAACCTTCCGTTCGGATGTAAAGAACAGAGGGGCCCTTCTCAATATAAGCTCCACCGGTGTTCTCGTTGTTTTTCTCAATGGCCATAAACACATCTGCAATGGACAAGTGGTGTGCATTCAGTTTATCTGTATTTACCGCTACTTCATACTGCTTCAGCTTGCCACCAAAACTGCTCACTTCGGCAACACCTTTTACACCTAACAACTGCCGGCGAACGATCCAATCCTGAATCGTTCTCAGTTCGGTGATACTATAGCGTGACTCATATCCTTTTAATGGTCGAAGTACATATTGATAGATCTCCCCTAAACCTGTGGTAACCGGTCCTAATTCGGGATTCCCAATTCCTTTCGGAATGATCTCTTTTATTTTTTGTAACCGTTCGGCTACTTGCTGTCGTGCCCAATACAGATCTGTCTCTTCATCAAACACAATGGTGACCAGAGAAAGACCAAATCGGGAAAAACTCCTAATTTCTATTAAGCCAGGAATATTTGCATTCGCTTGCTCTATTGGAAAAGTAATGAGTCGTTCTATGTCGCTTGCGCCCATAGAAGGAACAGCAGTTATTATCTGTACTTGATTGTTTGTGATATCGGGCACAGCATCTATTGGTAGCTTTCTTAATTCAGCAGCTCCATAAATGATCAGTGCGATCGTGAACAGGGCAATGATCAGTTTATTCTTTATCGAAAAGGAAATTATTTTATTCAGCATAAAAGATTGCTTAATTCATATAAATTAAAAATAAGACGGTCTCAATGTCCGTCTATTCAAACTATAAAATCAAGCAAGTTTTGGCGGCTGCCAGATATTCCCTGAAAAAGGAGATAAGATACTTTCTCCGGATTTAGCGAATTTTTGTAATAAACTGCAATGCATTCGAAATGACTGTTGATCTTTGCATTCAATCACAGGCGAAATGCCAGGACTTGGGTGATCGCTACATCCATCATTATCATGCTTGAAAGGCAATTTACCATGTTCATGGTCCTGATGCGCATGCTCATCATTTGTATAATGTTCTTTCAAAAAATCAATGAAGTTATCAGAATCTGCTGAATCGCTATAATGTTGAAAAACGTATGGCATTTTAACTATTTCCGCAAATGCTTCATGATTGGTCAGAAACTGAATAACAAGAAATATGATGACGAACTTTCTCAATTTGCAGATCAAATATAGCACTTGAATCAACAGATACAAATGACTTTCACCTATATTACAAAGTATTTACACTTTTAACAATAGTTCAGGCATTTATCACTTTTTATCCGGATTTTCCTTCGCAATGGTAATATACACCGGAAAATGATCACTGTATCCGGCAGTATATGCTCCTCCACTATAGGTGCGGAAAGGATACCCCTTAAAGTTTCCAAAATCACTCTTTAAAAAAGGCTTATTAAAGATCCTCACATTATAATACTGCCATGTTTTATATTCCGTTGGATACCAGGCATCATTCAAAATGGTTTGATCGAAAAGATTCCAGCTGTCTCCCCAGGCAAGTGTTCCTACACCTTGTTTAAATGGTGTTTCCATGGGATTAAAATATTTTTCGGCTTGTCTTTTCTTCAGATCCCCATAGGTATTGATCACATCCTTAACACAAACATTATCCGGATCATCATTCAAATCTCCCATGATCACAACTTTGTTCTTAGGATCAAGTTTGGTAATACTATCTGCAATATGTCGTGCTACTTTCGCTGCCGCATTTCTATTGGGGCGACTAGCCGCCTCTCCCCCTCTTCTCGATGGCCAGTGATTTACTAAAACTGTAAGAGGTTCACCTACGAACAAACCACTAACAACCAATATATCTCTTGTCTTATGTGATGAATCAGTAACCAAGGTTACGTGATAAGAAACGGCTTTGCTTACTTTAAAATAAACCGGATTGTAGATAAAAGAAGGATCTACTCCCCTCGCATCCGGACCTTCAATATGCACTACCTGATAATTTCTGGAAGCGATTCTTTTTGACTTTACCAGATCCTCTACAACACTTTTATTTTCAATCTCACATAAACCTAAAATAGCTAATCCATCAGGCGAAACATCTGTCCCCATCATACCAATCACTTCTGCCAGGCGATCTATCTTGGTCCAGTAACGAGATCCATTCCACGCGTTGGTTCCAACAGGAGTGAACTCTTCGTCGTTCTTCCATTGATCATTTAAGGTGTCATAGAGATTCTCTACATTCCAAAATCCAATATTGGCAATAAAATACTTCTTATTCTTATCCAACTTTTGCGAAAACAAAAGGGAAGAAGTGATGATGAAACAGAACAAAATGATTCGTCGCGGAAAATTCATGCGTTCAAAAGTAATAAATTAAATTCACCTCGGAGTTTTAATAAATTGAGAGTTGAAATGTTAAATCACGACAACAATAATTCGTTTTAGCTTATCCATTTGTTAATATTTAGTTAATAGTAGAGGGGGCCTAAAACAGTATATTTGGTACGCTCAAAAAGCAAAACAGAGTGATCACCCTTGAGGAAGAAGAAAGGTTCTCTTTATTGATTCCGAAGCCGCTCAAAATTTAAATAGATTAAAATCATTCGAATGAACTTAAAGATAATTGCTGTTTTAATGATGCTATTCCATTGTGGAATCTCAAAAGCACAGACAGATTCTCTGCGAAGTCGACAAGACACATCAGACGTAAAGGACCTGCATGCAGATACAACTTCAACATCCTTTAATATTCCAATATTCAGCACATCCGGAGGAGATGTTGATGCAGACCTTGAGCAACAGGATGTATCTTCCTTACTCTCGTCAAGTAGAGATGTTTTCTTGCAGTTCGCTAGTTTTCAATTTGGCGCTTCCAGATACAGAACAAGAGGGTACATGGCCGAAAATCAAATGGTAATGATCAATGGGGTGAATGTGAATAATGTTGAGAGTGGTTTTAGCTCCTGGAGCAGCTGGGGAGGATTAAATGATGTGACTCGCTATGTAGAAACACGTTTTGGTAATGTTAGCAATCGATTGGGCTTTTCAGGTGCGGGTGGCTATATCAATATTGATTCTAAAGCATCCTCCTTTAAAAAAGGAACTCGAATCTCTTATTCCAATGCCAATCGCATTTATGGACACCGTGGCATGTTCACACATTCAACAGGAATGATGCGGAATGGCTGGGCCATCACTGTCTCAGCTTCTTCAAGATATGGTAATCAAGTGTACATTCCAGGAACTTACTTCAATGCAAGTGCATTTTATCTTTCAATAGACAAAAGGATCAATGATAAGAACCTCATCAGCTTCACAGGTTTTGGTGCGCCGATCGAACAAGGTCGCTCCAGTGCCGCACAAATGGAAGCTTATCGCCTTACCGGAACTAATTTCTATAATGATTCCTGGGGTTATCAGAATGGAAAAGTAAGGAATGCATCGGTCAGCAGAATGAACAGACCAATGATGATTTTATCTCACGTCAATACGATCTCAACAGACGAAAGATGGGCCACTTCTCTGTTCTTCAACTTCGGAAAAAGTGGTTTAACCGGCCTTAACTTCAATGATGCGCCAAATCCAAGAGCAAGCTATTACAGATACCTGCCCAGCTATTATTATTTAACAGGAGATCAAACCACAGGAGATCGTTTAACTTATAACTGGGAGAATAATGTAGAGGGCGTGCAACAGATCAACTGGGATAATCTGATCGCTTTGAATAGAGCAAATCTATATTCGGATCCCGGAAACATCAATACAACAGAAACAAGGGGCCGTTACATTCTCGAGAATAGGGTTGAGAATATGAAAAATCTCGGATTCAATACCGTGTATAATAAACGTGTTGAGAATGTTTTCATTAGTGTAGGAGTGAATGCAAATTTATATAGGAATAGAAAGTACAAAGAAGCAGAGGATCTTTTAGGGGCTACTTTTTGGCTGGATGTTGATCAATTTGCGGAAAATCTTGGGGTAGATCCTCTCATTTCTCAGAATGATATTGATCATCCTGACAGAAAAATAAAGCAAGGAGAGAAATTTGGCTACGATTACTCGACCAATATCAATAAAGGCGAGATCTGGGCTCAAGGTGAATACACAATGCAAAAAGTAGATGCCTATCTCGGCTTTTCCTTTTCCAAGAGTCAGATTTGGAGAGAGGGTTTTATGGCTAACGGAAAATTCCCAACCACCAGTAAAGGTGAGAGCGAGAAAGCAAATTTCAATAACGTTGGTGTAAAAGGTGGCCTCACCTACAAATTCAATGGAAGACATTTCTTAACAGCAAATGCCTCTTATCTCACACGTTCTCCTGAAGCGGCAAACATTTTTATTTCACCAAGGGTAAGGAACGATATGGTGAAAGGGATCGCTGCTGAAGAAGTTCTCAGCTCAGACATTAACTATCTTGTAAAGTATCCGAATTTCAAATTCCGATTCACAGCCTATACCACTTCTATCAATAACCAAACCTGGTTAAGAAGTTACTGGCACGACAGCTACAACAACAACGTGAATCTGATCATGACAGATGTTGATCAAAAACACCAGGGCATAGAAGTAGGAATGGAAAAGACACTTTTTACATCCCATAAATTGCAAGCAGCATTCGGATACGGACAATTCTATTACTCTAATCGCCCTGTTCTTCAGGCATGGCAAGACAATAATGGAACCGAGATCTTTAAAGAAAGAACAACTTATCTAAAGAATTATCGTGTGGGTGGCAGTCCGCAAATGGTAACAGGATTTGGCTATTCTTACAATGGGAAAAAATTCTGGTTTGCCGGTGTCAATATCAATTTTATTGATGAGATCTATATCGAGCCTAATCCGGATAGACGTACAGCAGAGTCGGCAGGTAAATTCCAGACCAATGAAACTGCAGAAATGGAGAAAGTGATTGGACAGGAAAAATTACCATCTTATTACACAGTGAATTTGAATGCAGGAAAATCATGGAGGATCTCTAAGAAGTACTTCCTGCGATTGAACGGAAGCATCAACAACCTATTGAACAATAAAGAGATCAGAACAAGTGGATTTGAGCAATTAAGATGGGATACCACCATCCTTGATCAATTCCCCAACAAATATTATTATATGACAGGAACTACTTATATGGTGATTGTCAATTTCAGTTTTTAAATGTAAATTAGTAAGTAGAAATGAAAAAAACAGCAATACTAGCAACAACCATTTTGGCAGGCGCAATTTTATTTTTCGCATGTAAAAAGGAATACGATCATCCTCCACTTAAAACAATAAATGAAGGTGCTAAATTAACCGTTGCCCAACTGAAAGCAAGAGTAGCCGCTGCTTCCAGTGCCTATCACTTCGGGGCCGGAGATACCAGTTTATTCGGTACCATATTGGCAGATGAAAGCAGTGGGAATATTTACAAACAAAGCTTTCTTTTGGATGAAGCCGGGGGAGCTATACAATTGAATTTATTGAATTCAGGTGGACTTGCCGTTGGAGATAAGATTCGTATCAATCTGAATAAACTTTGGCTGGTTAATGCCAATAGCATGATTTACATTGATTCAGTAGATGTTGGGAAATCTGTTGTAAAACAATCTTCAGGAAACGTTGTTACGCCAAAATTGGTTACAATCAATGATGTACTTGCAGGAACTGTACCTACTAATTCCAACAGTTTACAATCACAATTAGTTCGAATTGACAATGCGGAATTTGTAGAAAAAGGTCTTCCCTTTGCCGATGCAATTGGAAAACAATCAGTAAACAGAACTCTAAAAGTTTGCGGTGGAACAACTTCACTTACTGTTCGAAGCAGTGGATATGCAAATTTTGCAAGTAAAGCGATACCCTCAGGATCAGGATATATGATCGCAATAGTGACACAATACAACTCAACTATGCAAATGACCATCCGTGATTACCAGGAAATACAAATGACAGGTGTAGGATGTCCACCACCAAGTTTCACATTAGCCACGCCGGTAGCTTCATTAAGTGAAAATTTTAGCAGCATAGCAACAACCAATATTACTTACACAAATAACGGTTGGTTGAATTTTGCAGAAGTGGGGAATGCGATCTGGAAAACGAATATCAATGGATCACTAAAAGCAATGAAAGCGTCTTCTTTTAACTCCGGAGATGCATCTAATACCATGTACTTAATTTCACGTCCTATCATTTACAATCCGGCCTTAACATTTTCCTTTAAAACAGCCTTTGGTTTTTGGGATAATGGTCACCCTACTCCTATTACAGCGGTGGTATCAACAAATTTCGATGGGACAAATGCGAATACTGCTAACTGGACAGTAGTTCCGGGTCTGACTTATGCAGCGGGCACCGGCAGTTTCTATCCCAATGCAACCACCAATTCAGGGACTGTAAACCTGAATACTGTAAGCATTTTAAATGGATACTCAGGTAATTTTTTCGTAGCCTTTAAATACTTCGGAAATACAACTTACAATTCCGACATTTACCTTGACGATGTTCTGGTTCAGTAAGAACCAAAATTAAAAAGGAAAGCCCGGATGAAGAATTCGGGCTTTTTTTATTCACAAAAATCAGGTTCTGTTTAAAAGTTGATTTTTGACCCTCAAAAGCACTTAGTAACTTTAACCATATGGCGAAAAGTGCGGAAAAGGAAACCCCTTTAATGAAGCAATACAACAGCATCAAGTCGAAATACCCTGATGCGATACTTCTTTTTAGAGTAGGAGATTTTTATGAGACCTTTGGTGATGATGCCATTAAAACCTCGAGGATCCTGGGAATTGTACTCACCAAACGTGCCAACGGATCTGCCTCTCATATTGAACTGGCAGGCTTTCCTCATCATTCACTCGACTCTTATTTACCAAAATTGGTCCGTGCCGGTTACAGAGTAGCTATTTGCGATCAACTGGAAGATCCTAAAATGGTAAAAGGGATCGTAAAAAGAGGGATTACCGAAATGGTAACACCCGGAATTTCCTTCAACGATAAAATACTTAATCACACACAAAATAATTTTTTGGCTGCCGTTCATTTGAGCGGAGAAAAGGCAGGATTGGCACTTTGCGATGTTTCAACAGGAGAATTTCTTACTGCTGAAGGATCTGTTTTCTATGTTGAAAAACTCATTCAGAACTTCAAACCCGGAGAGATCCTTTTTGAAAAAAACAAAAAAGAACAGCTAGTTGAATTAACCGGAGAACGCTTTTACACCTTTGGTTTAGATGATTGGGCTTTTAGTTTTGATTTTGGTTATGAGAAATTACTGAAGCAACTGGAAACAATTTCCTTGAAAGGATTTGGCATCGAAGATTGTACTCTTGCCATTTCTGCCTGTGGGGCCTTGTTGCATTATTTAGGGGAAACAAAACACGATCGATTAAAACACATCAATAAAGTTGGCAGGATTGATGAAGAGCAGTATGTATGGCTGGATAAATTCACCATCCGGAACCTTGAGCTTTATGGCACCAATCATGAAAACGGAAAAAGTTTGATCGATATCATTGACAGAACCGTGAGTGCCATGGGTTCCCGCTTATTGAAGAGATGGACGGCATTGCCTTTGAAGAATATCGAGCAGATCAACGAGCGCCTGGAAACCGTAGATTATTTTGTGACAAATGAAGAGGAAAGAGAAGCTTTGTCTGCTCTTTTGAAAGAAGCAGGCGATCTGGAAAGACTTATTTCCAAAACAGCAGCTTTACGAGTGAATCCAAGAGAGTTCAGTCAATTGAAAAGATCACTCGAAATTGTAGCCGAAGTAAAAGGTCTTTGTGAAAATTCAAAGCATCCTGCTCTTCGAAAAATAGCTGAACAATTAAACACTTGCGAAACAGCAAAACATCGTTTAGAAAAAGAATTACATCCGGAAGCTCCAGTCAATCCCTTAAAAGGAAATGTGATCAACAGCGGGATCAATGAAGAACTGGATGAATTAAGAAGCATTGCCTATAGCGGGAAGGATCATCTTTTACAGATACAGAAACGAGAAGTAGAACGAACCGGCATCTCTTCCTTGAAGATCGCATACAATAACGTCTATGGTTATTATCTGGAAGTGACGCATGCTCACAAAGACAAGGTTCCATCTGACTGGATGCGAAAACAAACACTGACCACTGCAGAACGTTATATTACACCCGAACTAAAGACCTACGAAGAAAAAATTCTGGGCGCAGAAGAAAAAATTCTGGTGATCGAACAGAAATTGTACGAAAATCTGGTTGCTTCCTTTGCCGAATACATAGCTCCCATACAACACAACGCCTCTTTGCTTGCCAGAATGGATGTACTGAGTGGTTTCGCCAAATTATCCATTGAAAATAATTACTGCAGACCAGAATTCAATGATGGATTTGCAATTGATATAAGTGAAGGAAGACATCCTGTTATAGAAAAACAATTACCTGTGGGGACCGATTACGTAAGCAATTCGGTTTATCTCGATAATGATAATTGCCAGATCATGATGATCACCGGTCCGAATATGAGTGGTAAATCAGCCTTACTACGACAAACAGCATTGATCGTTCTACTTGCACAAATGGGCTCTTATGTGCCAGCCAAAGAAGCCAAACTTGGAATCACAGATAAGATCTTTACAAGAGTTGGCGCAACAGACAACATTAGTTCCGGTGAATCCACCTTTATGGTAGAGATGAATGAAACGGCAAGTATTCTGAACAATTTAAGTCAGCGAAGTTTGATCTTAATGGATGAGATCGGAAGAGGAACCTCCACTTACGATGGAATTTCGATTGCCTGGAGCATAGCAGAATACATTCACAATCAACCGGAAAAAAGAGCAAGAACACTTTTTGCTACGCACTATCATGAACTCAATGAAATGTGTCATTTCTTTCCAAGAATAAAGAACTTCAATGTTTCAGTTAAAGAAAGTGGGAATAAAATAATTTTCCTTCGAAAACTGGCGGAAGGTGGAAGTGAACACAGCTTTGGTATTCATGTGGCTAAAATGGCTGGAATGCCAAGATCTGTAGTAGAAAGAGCCGGAGAGATCCTCAAAAAACTAGAGAAAGAACACGAATTGGAACCGGTTGGAGAAGGAGAATTGGTCATGAATGGCAAAGTCAAAGCATCGGAACTAACGGAAAATAATATTCAAATGAGTTTCTTTCAACTCAATGATCCTGTATTGGAACAGATCAAAGCCGATATCCTAAAAACCGATATCAATACACTTACTCCGGTAGAGGCTCTTTTCAAACTAAACGAGATCAAAAAATTAGTTGGTGGTTAAAAACCATTAATTCTAGCCGGATAAAAACGAATAGATTTCAGCACTATGTGTCTATTTATGGTCTAAAATCTGCATTTATTGCAAAAAAGCCTTATCCAATTGCATAATACACTGCATTGTTCATAAAAGCGCCCTATAAACCTAGTTTATTGGATCTTTTTCTATTAACCTTAAATTGCTCTACGGTAAGTAATTATTAAACCATGGGGTGGTAATCTACTTTTACACCCATAAACCAACAAATAAAAAAATAATGAAAACCCAAATCAACAACCCGAAAAAAAATCAAATCACAAAACCATCATTGCTATTAAAATGTGCTTTTTTGTTCCTTTTCCTGATTTCATTGACGAATGTTTCTTATTCACAGAACAAAGCAGAAGACATTTTAGGCAATTACATGGTACCTTCTAAAGACGGAGCCATTCAGATCTATGAGAATAATGGCAAGTATTACGGTAAGATCATCCTTAATAAAGACCCAAATAAACTGGATGTGAACAATCCGGATAAAGAAAAACAAAAAAGAAAAACACTTGGATTGAATATTCTAAATGACTTTACTTTTGATGGGGATGACTGCTGGAAAGACGGAACTATCTACGATCCTAAGAACGGGAAGACCTATAGCTGCAAAATCACACGAAATGCAAACGGAGATCTGAATATCAGAGGCTTTATTGGTGTATCCCTCTTAGGCAGAACCGAAACTTTCACGAAGATCAATTCAGGTAAATAAAGGCAATTCATAAAACAGATCAGATGAAGTACGTCTTACTTTTACTAATTCTTTTTCTCCTTCACAAAAATTCTGAAGGACAGAATTATGTTGACATTTTAAAACTAAGTGCTTCCACTACTCCATTGAACACTTTTGATTCCAGTAACTCAAAAAGTAAATTGATCCAGACAGATGCAGACCTTAGCATTCCAATCAAGCTGAATGAAAGAACGGCAGTGGTCAGTGGCGTGATCAATGAAAGTTTTCAGACCAAGCTGTTTCCAAATGGTCAGACAATGAGTTTTGGATCAACAACAATTAAATTAGGGATCAACCATCGAATGAATGACAAATGGACAGCCACCATGGTCCTCTTACCCAAGATCGCTTCTGATTACGGTAATTATCACACCGGTGATCTGCAATTAGGAGGGGTCGGAATCTTCAAATTCAAAAAAAGCGAACATGTAAATTATAAATTCGGACTTTACTATAACAATGAATTATTCGGGCCATTCTTCGTACCAATGGCAGGACTTTATTATTTGAGTCCGAATAAGAAACTGGAAGCAAACCTCATGCTCCCGCTCACTGCTGACATCAATTATCAGATCATTCCGAAAGTAAGTATTGGAGCGAACTTCAACGGGCAGATCCGATCTTATCATCTCACGCATGCCTTGCCGGAGCACAGTGATACGTATCTCTCAAGATCCACCAATGAATTTTACGCATATTTGAAATTCACATTAGGAAAAAATGTTGTTTTACAGACAAAGGTTGGTCAGTCGATCGCGAGAAATTTCAGAGTGTATGACAGAAATGATAAAGTTACTTTCGGTTTGCCGGCCACATTCATAGGGGGAAATAGAAAGCAATTGAACTCCGATTTTTCGGATGGGATGATCTTTCAGGCTACCTTTATCTTTCGCGTAGCGACCAAGTAATTTCGTATGAATCCATACTTTTCTTTACATTTATGAAAGCTAATTGTTCAACTTACATTGTATGATCAGATCGAAAATAATTGCAACAGCACTTACTTCACTTTTACTTTCTTCCTGCGTGATGGACATTGGTACGAATATGTACCAAAGCTGCACGAAGGAACAATTGTCACATTTCAAGCCTGCTGAAGCCAGTTCACAATTCAAAGGGAATGATACTCTTAATTTATTGGTGTATGAAATAAATTCGAAGGAAATCAAAAAAAGGCTGATAGGCCAACAATATACCTGGGTACACATGTGGAGGCCCTATTGCAAAGCAGATTATTGTGAGAATATCAATTACCCTAAGAATGTTTCCGCGAAAAGAAATATTCAATATTTATTACTCTCTCAGGTTTACGATCTGGCCAACATCAGAAAATCACTGGCAAGAACAGCTTACGATCAGCCTGTTTACGTCATAGAGAATTCATCTTATAAAATGGGTTCGAAAACAAATGGAAAGAACAAGGCAGCAACACAAATGAGAAAAGAGCTGAATAACAATTCGAAATTGACATTATCCAAATGGGGAGATGATCTTTTATTTAAAGACACACTTTTGATCTATGCCGGAGAAGCAGCTTTGGATGCGAATAAGATCGATAGTTTGATCAGTATTTTTAAGTAGACTTTTTTACTAAATTCTTGCTCTCTTCGAATTTTTGTACAAGGGGATTAATTTCCATGATGTTATGTACTACTTGTGCTTATTTATGATTCGTATTTTGAAAAAAAGCCTCTCGGTTTTGAGAGGCTTCGTACCCGGGACGGGAATTGCCACAAAGCGGCGAGTCCCTTTTGCGTCATCGTCAGAATGAAAAAGGCAAAACCTAAAAAGGTTTTGTTTTTTTGTTTTTCAAAGTCTTTACAAACATAGTTTGACAGCCTTTTCAAAACAAAAAAGACCAAGCTTTCGCTTGATCTTTTTCATTCATTTGTACCCCCATTGGGAAACAATCCGAACTCTGGTTTAGTACAATTGAGAAATTACTTGAGAAAAATAAAAACGTAACTTACTAGTCTTAAGTTAATTAAATAATAAAAACTTGAAAAAATTTACTTTTTTTGGAGTTCGTACCCGAAGACTTCAACACATCTGCCTTTTTAATTGACTGCAAGATGGTTCAAAATTTCATTAACAATTTGGCCTTTTAAAGAGAATCTTGGACCTTAGATATCAAATAGACCTAGTTGATGAAATTCACTAATATTTTTTTTATTCTTTCTTTTCTTAGAATTTGATCCGATTGCTCCACATGACCGATCAGTACCTCTTCAAAAGCAGGATTTTTTAATAGGGAAGTGAATTCATTTTTAAGGTATTTCTGAACGGTTTCATCTGCTTCAGTTAGTTCTTTTTCTATCTCATCTCTGTTATCTAATACAAAAATAATATCTTCCAAATCATGACTGGAGTACAGATCCTTTTTTCCACGCGTATTGAATGCTTCCATCTTCGAAGCGATAAAGTAAGAGGGTGTAAAAATCCGTATTGTTTCGTTATTATTCATTTTATATTCAACTGAATTTTTCACCCCGTCTGAGTACCACCTATTACTGAATCCAAGAATTGATGGGTCAACAGGCATAAAATCTACTTTTAAACCATTCAGCAAAAAACGTGAAATAATTTTGGCTTCCATGTCATGCTTGAATCCGATTTTTAGCAAATGATCTTGAAGGCTGTAAAACTCAACTAACGAAACTAATTCAACCACAACATCTACATCTTCTGTTGGCCGAATGCTAACTGCTAAAGGACGTGAAGCGTACAGGCTCACAGTTGCGCCTCCAACAAAAACCACTTTATCCTTCCATTCAGCTAAAGCATTTGCCACTACTTTTAAGCGCACTATATTCACATGATAACTCATTTTAAAATTCTCTTTTTAAGTTCCTGTGTCGCCATTTTTTTCTCCCTTAGTTTACCTACTCTCAATGCATCTGTTAGAGATAGTAGCTCATAGAGTTTTTGATCTTCTTTCGCAGCGTTTACTTGTCCGGGATGGAAAGGTTCAATTTCCTGACCTCTGATAATTCCTTTTGGATCCGGCCACACATATTTTTCATCGCTTTTAAATTCTTTGGCAAGAGGTGGAGCTGAATGAGCAGTTGGCAAACCAGGCACCATTGCTCCGGGCTTTTGAGGAAATACATGGGATAATCCATATACCAGAAATTCATACAGCGCCATACGCATTAAAGTTTTTTTATCTTCAGCTAATAATCCTCCCAATACAGATCGATTAACAGATTCAGTTACTTCTGATGAGCTAATACTTAATGCGTGTCCAATGTCTTTAAGATAAAAAGTTTTTTTGCCCAAACTAGCAATTTTAAGTAAGATGAGTACATCATGTGGTCGCATACCGTTATGCTTTTTCATATGTAAATAATTTGTTTTTTAATGGTCATATGGAATACCCATTTTATTTTCATTTTTGTTTTCTGAAACATGGGTATTTCATAATACAAATATACCAATTAATTTGCAATTCGCAAATCGCGTATTAAGAATTTATTGATTCGCTTAAGTCGTTGTAATGATTTAATTAACAGTGCTTTAAAACAAAAAACTCCAAAAAAACATTGCTGTTTTTTGGAGTAGTACCCGGGACGGGACTTGAACCCGTACGACTGTTAAGGTCACAGGATTTTAAGTGCAGGGAAACCAATATAAAATTCAATAAATCAACCCAAATCACCAATTATAAGGTCGAAAAATGGATTTTTCAGCGCATCAAATTTCACTTCACTTCCTAACCACCAATTTAACTTTTCCAACATAAGCCACTAATTCATTCCCATCAAAACTTTTAATGACAATCCCTTCTACACTCTCATTTGCCTTCACAATCTTTGACTGACCATTAACGGAAATAATTGCTGTAGCCATACCATTGCTACTGTTTTTTACTAATCCAAGGTATTTAATGTCAGGCATTTTTACAGGTTCCTTTTCAACTTTCTTAGGGACTAACTTTACTTGCTCTTTTGGCACGTTAATTGCTTTTGATCTATGTGATTCCTTTTTTAGAAAAGGATCATCATAGTTAAGTGAAAGCTTGTATTCTATTGTGTCTGCATTTAGAGTTTTTAAGACTG
>Ga0268298_10001982_pt1 | contig 23022 bp, 17 predicted proteins | sample WWTPWeurt_MetaG_FD_194462 | JGI IMG/M metagenome (GOLD analysis project Ga0268298, IMG submission 194462) | Activated sludge microbial communities from WWTP in Nijmegen, Gelderland, Netherland - WWTP Weurt | ecosystem: Engineered > WWTP > Aerobic digester > Activated sludge | place... | reverse complement strand
GTAAGTTTAGTGATAACAGATATTACAGGTAAGGTATTAATGCAAGAAAACACAAGTTTAACAGCAGGCGATAATGTAAAACAAATAGATGTTAGCAGATTAAGCCAGGGGGCATATTTAATAAAAGCAATATGCAACAATGGCTGCGAAACTGCAGTATTTAAGTTTACAAAATATTAATTGCATACATATTCTTGTTATAAAAAAATTGAGCCACTTAATGTGGCTCAATTTTTTTTAAGATATGTTTCAAATAAAATATTCTCATTTAAAACCTAAAAAATATAACATAATAAAATAATTGCTAACCAATTGTTACTTACTAAATAATTTTACTATTTCTATTAATGAATAGTAGTATAAAATATTGGTGGAAATGGGTACATTTAACGACGATTCTGTTATTATAATAACAAGATTATAGAAACAAAAAAATTGAAACAAAACCAAAATGAAAAAATGGCTAGAAGAAGTTGTTTTAGAAACCCAACACATAAAGCTTATTCCAATTAATGAAAATCATAAAGCAGATTTATTAAATGCATCTACCGATGGAAATTTATCTGAATTATGGGTAACATCAGTACCAACAATTAATAATATTGATAAATATTTAGCAAAGGCAATTGAAGATTATAAACAAGACAAGGGATTGGCTTTTGTAGTAATAAATAAAAAAACGAACAGTGTAATTGGCACTACTAGATATACTAACGCAACACCAGAACATAGAAGATTAGAAATTGGATATACTTGGTATTCAAAATCATTTCAAAAAACACATATAAATTCAGAATGTAAATTACTATTATTGACACATGCTTTTGAAATACTTAAAGCAATAGCAGTAGAGTTTAGAACTAATTGGTATAATTTTCCATCAAGAAATGCTATTGCAAGACTTGGTGCTAAACAAGATGGAGTATTAAGAAATCATCAAATTATGCCTGATGGCTCTTTAAGAGATACTGTTGTTTTTTCTATATTGGAAAGTGAATGGAATACTTGCAAAAATGCATTAATGTATAAAATAGAACAGATTCATAAAAAATATCCAGCTATTAAAGATAATTTATAATAGCTGGATAAATAAACTCGTTTTAAATCTTAATTTTTTTTGCTGAGATATAAAAAGTTATACTTAATATAAATTATTTATAGTAATACCTTTAGAGGAAATGTTGGCAAAAACATCTTTAAACTCTCCGTTATTGTTCAAGAATACTCTAAAATAAACATTAATTTTTTTCCCTATTATATTGCTTGGCAACTCACTATCGGGGATAAATAATTCAAAATTTTTAGTGCCTTTATTTATTTTTTCTACTTTGTTTAGAGGAAGTTTTATTGCCTTAGCTAAACCTGCATATTTATTTATTTGATAGTCTTTACTTTGAGTAGGTAAGAAGTATGAATTTTCATCAATTAATAAACTTACATAATAAATTTCAGCTTCTTTATCGGCACAGGTAATATCAAAACTAGGGTAAATGCAAATACCTCTTCTGTTATGGTTATATTCAATTATTGTTTCGCCAACGTTTGAAATGGTTATACGAGGTACTTTATTTTCTCTTTTACCTTTAGGGTATAATGCTGCAATTAAAGCTTTATCTCCTTCAGATAAGTCATAATTCCAATCAACCCAGTATCTATTTTTGGTTTCCCATTTAGAAATTGGGTAATGCATAATTGATTTTGGGTCGTACTGTGTACCATTGGTATAGGATATATTATATTTTCTAAAAAGTTGAGCATTCGTCATGTCTTTATTCCAACCCATCATTGCTTTTCTTGCATAAACAGCCGAACTGTCCCATTGTATTCCACTTACAGGGCTCATGTGTTCGTGTATTAAACCTAATGCATGGCCAAACTCGTGTAAAACAGTACCTCTAAATGCTTTATCGTTAGCTTCGTAAACAAAATCAGTAGTATCAAAATGCATGGTAAAATCATTCGCATCTCTTTGTAAGCATCTTATTCCTAAGCCCATTGTTACATGCCCATAATTCCCTTTTTTGTCGCCTAAAAAAACTCTTATTTGAGCTTCTCCTTTGTCAATAAAGTTAAATTTAATATTTGCATATTTCATCCACTCCTTAGCCCATTTTTGCACTTTAGTTTTTAAAGCATTGCTACCACTTAATATTTTTACATTTATTGTTTTACCATTATCCCACAAAAAATTATTATCTGCCATACCTCTTGTAGGTTGGGTAGTATCAAAAGCAAAACTATTAATTGGATCGGCAGTATTGCAACCTAAACGTTTGGCTGTTTTTTTTTGAGCAACAACAATAAGGTTTGCAAAAAGCACCATAAATAATAAAAGTGTTTTACAATATGTTTTCATAAAGTGTAATTTAATAAACCTAAAGTTAATCATGTTTTATGAAAAATTTGTACCCATTGAAAGGTATTTTATAATTTAACGGATTGGAGAAACTCAATGTTATAGGCTGTTTTTATTCGCATTTTACTTTTTTTAAATCTTGTATTTTTTCATCATACTCTATACAAGTCATCTTCACTAATACCATTTGGTTGTTTACAACTCTGTATTCTGCGTTCAAATGGCTTCGTCCTCCACAACATTGATTATGTTCGTAAATACGTTTTGTCTTAGGGTCAAACTCCAATGAAATTCCTTTAAATGAACTCTTAAAATGTTTTCTTTTCTTAGGGTTGAAAAGAAAATATAAACTTGAGGTGTTTGGTCCAGCTGCACTATGTTCAAATACAGAAAAGTCCTCAATGCCATCAAAATTGTAATCTCCGATACTTATATTGTTTAGTCCCCTAAGTTCACATTCTAAATCAATTTGCTGAATTAGCTTATCTGTCTTTTTCTCGAATATTTTTACGCCAGTCACATTTGCATAAAAATTGTCTTTTGCCTTAGAAATTACCAATTTGAAATACTTGTCTTTTAAAGAAACAGGCTGTATAATTTCTTTTGCTGTCCACTCAATGTTTTCACCGAAGTCAATGTCAAAATTTTTTGTCAAACTAATTTTGAGTTGCTTGATTGAATTTTGTTCTTTCCAAATTCCTTCTAATTGATTGCTTTTTGTGTCAAAATTGTCAAAGGTTATTGTAGCTTTGCTCTTTCCATTATTGTCTTTTTCGTAAAGTGTCAACTTACCTTGTTTAAGTTCACCATTAATTACAATAGGTTCGTCATGGTTAGAGTATGCATAAATTGCTCTTGCATCTCCATCAAAGTATATGTTTGTTACTAATTCAATTGGATATTTGCCAATAAATCCAGAATAACTTGTCTGTCCAAATAAGTTAAACGAAGTCAGAAGAAGTGTCAATATTTTAAGTGTTCGTTTCATTTTGTGTTTTGTCCTAAAATAGGTGGCAACTAAGACATAAACGAATAATCATTTTACCATTTCACTAATTACCTCTATTAGTTCAGTTTTAGTAATTGGCACACCCATTATTTTATTATATCCTTTAGCATCTATAAAATATTGGTCTCTAATAATTTTTATCAATTGCCCATTGTTTATTTCTGGAATTAAAACTTTTTCAAAATTGTTTAAAATTTCAGCTAAGTTTTTAGGAAAAGGACGAACATAGCGTAAATGTGCATGGCTAACTGCATGGCCTTGCTTTTGTAAAGTCATCACTGCACTTTTAATTGCCCCATAAGTACTGCCCCAACCAACCACTAAAACTTTACCTTTTTCTGGTCCACTATCTAATTTTTGCAAAGGAATAAAGTCGGCTACTTTATCCACTTTTTCTTGTCTTAACTTAATCATTAATTGGTGATTTTCTGGCTCATAATTTACATTGCCAGTTTTATCTTGTTTTTCTAAGCCACCAATTCTATGCTCTAAACCAGCAGTACCAGGAACAGCCCAAGGACGTACTAGTTTTTCGTTTCTTAAATAGGGTAAAAAAACTTCTTCGTTAGTATCTAATTCTTTTTTAAAATTTACAGTAATATTTGGTAAATCGTTGGCATTTGGGTAACGCCAAGGCTCTGCTCCATTTGCTATATATCCATCGCTTAATAAAATAACAGGAGTCATGTGTTCAACTGCAATTCTAACTGCTTCAAAAGCTGTTTCAAAACAATCGCTAGGCGTACTACTTGCTATGACAGGCATTGGGCATTCGCCATTTCTGCCATAATAAGCTTGTAACAAATCGCTTTGCTCTGTTTTTGTTGGTAACCCAGTACTAGGCCCACCACGTTGCACATTACAAATTACTAACGGAATTTCGAGCATAACAGCCAAGCCCATTGCTTCTGTTTTTAATGCCATACCAGGACCAGATGTTGTTGTTACACCTAATTGTCCACCATAACTTGCACCTATTGCACTTGCAATACCTGCTATTTCATCTTCTGCCTGAAAAGTTTTAATACCAAAATTTTTGTGTTTGCTTAGTTCATGTAAAATATCTGAAGCAGGAGTAATAGGGTAGGTGCCTAAAAACATTGGTAACCCACTTTTATTACTAGCTGCGATTAAGCCATAAGCCAGTGCTTGGTTGCCCATAATGCTTCTGTAAGAACCGTTTGGCATTTTAGCTTTTTCCACTTTATACCTTGATGAAAAAGTTTCTGTAGTATCGCCATAATTGTAGCCTGCTTGTAATACTTTTAGGTTACTTTCTAAAATGGTTTCATTTTTTCCAAACTTTTCTTTCAAAAAGGCAATGGTACTATCTAAACTTCTATTATACATCCAATATACAAAGCCAAGAACAAACATATTTTTAGTTCTATCTCTTTCTTTTGTACCCATGCCTGCAAAATCTTTTAAGGCCTCTCTTGTAATTTTGGTTACATCTATTTTTATCAGTTCATATCCCTCTAAACTTCCATTTTCTAAAGGGTTGTCTCCATCTTTATAATTGGCTAATCTTAAATTTTTTGTATCAAAGCCATCTGTATTAGCTATAATCTTTCCGCCTTTTTTTAGGCTTCTTAAGTTTACTTTTAAAGCTGCAGCATTCATAGCAACTAGTACATCGCAAGTATCTCCAGGAGTAAAAACCCTTTCGCTACTAAAATGTAACTGAAACCCACTAACACCTGGTAGTGTACCAATAGGAGCTCTTATTTCTGCAGGAAAATCTGGGAAAGTTGCTAAGTCAATTCCTAATAATGCAGTATTATTAGTAAACTGCTGGCCTGTTAACTGCATACCATCTCCACTATCTCCTGCAAATTTTATTACTACATCTTGCAATAATTCTTCCTTTGTACTCATAGAATAATATTTAAGATTTGAAACTGTTACAAAGCTATATGCTATTGATTAAATGAAGTTACTTTTTTACTATTTTATCTTTTACCTTTGAACTTTTACTGAAATAGAAAATATTTAGCTGAAAAAGTTGTAAAACAAATTGTTTTATATGAACCAAAATAACAGATTTACTGATAGTGGTATTGAAATAAATAAAGTATATACTAAAGAAGATTTACCTTCTTCACTTACCAAAGAAATGCCTGGTGATTTTCCTTTTACCAGAGGGGTGCAAGCAGATATGTACAGAGGAAAACTTTGGACGATGAGGCAGTATGCTGGTTTTTCAACAGCCGAAGAAAGCAATAAACGCTATCACTATTTGTTATCTCAAGGTGTAATGGGTTTAAGTGTAGCATTTGATTTACCTACTCAAATTGGGTATGATAGCAGCCATGAATTGGCTGAAGGGGAGGTTGGTAAAGTTGGTGTAGCAATTGATAGTTTAGAAGATATGGAGCAACTATTTGATGGTATTACTTTAGAAAATGTATCCACCTCTATGACTATTAATGCAACTGGTTTTATTTTATTGGCATTTTATGTTGCATTAGCAAAAAAACAAGGAGCAGATTTAAAGAAAATTTCGGGTACCATACAAAACGATATTTTAAAAGAGTATGCTGCTAGAGGCACTTATATTTATCCTCCTAAGCCATCAATGCGTATTATAACAGATATATTTGAATGGTGCAGTAAAGAATTACCTAAGTGGAATACTATTTCTATATCAGGTTATCATATTAGAGAAGCAGGCAGCACTGCTGTGCAAGAAATTGCTTTTACCTTAAGTAATGGAAAGGCTTATGTAAAAGCTGCATTAGAAAAAGGATTAGATATAAATGTTTTTGGCAAAAGATTATCTTTCTTTTTTAATGCCCATAACAATTTATTTGAAGAAGTTGCAAAGTTTAGAGCAGCCAGAAAAATGTGGGCTACTATAATGAAAGATTTAGGTGCAACCGATGAAAAGGCTTTAATGCTTAGGTTTCATACACAAACTGGTGGGGCAACTTTAACAGCACAACAACCGCATAATAATATTTGCAGAGTTACCATACAAACACTTGCTGCTGTTTTAGGTGGTACACAGAGTTTACATACCAATGGTTTTGATGAAGCTTTAAGTTTACCTACAGAAAATGCTGCTAGAATTGCATTAAGAACCCAACAAATAGTAGCTTTTGAAAGTGGTGTTACAGATACCGTTGACCCACTTGCAGGAAGTTATTTTATTGAATCTCTAACTAATGAGGTAGAACAAAAAGCTTGGCAATTAATTCAAAAAATAGATGCCATGGGGGGCAGTGTAAGTGCTATTGAAGAAGGATTTATGCAGAATGAAATTGCAAAAAGCTCCTACGATTACCAATGTAATATTGAAAGTAACCAAAAAATTATAGTTGGGGTAAATAAATTTACAATAGACAAAGAAGAAGCTATTCCTGCTTTTAAAATTGATGATAGCATTAGACAGGTTCAATCAAATAAACTTCAAAACCTAAAAGATAAAAGAAATAATCAAAAAGCCACTAATTCTTTAAAAGCAATTGAAGCAGCAGCTATCAATAACACTAATTTAATGCCTGTAGTAATTGAAGCTGTTGAAAATTATTGCACCTTAGGCGAAATTGCAGATTGTTTAAGAAAAGTTTTTGGAGAATACAAATAGTATTCGCTAATTTTTACACTTCATTTGCAGCCATTACAGTTAATTTGCAGCTATGAAATTTATTGCAATAAAAAAAACAATACTACTTTTTACTTGTATTGTATTGTTGCAGCTTATTTCTACTGCACAAAGAAGAAGGATTACCGCAGATGGAACAACTGGCACAACTGTAACACATGATGCACAAGGCAGGCCTTTACCTCCAAAACCTAAAGGCACAACAGACTCTCTACAAAAAAGAGATAGATATGCAGACTCTATCACTATATTTTACAGGTATTACGACTCTTCTTCTATCAGATTTTTAGATTCTACCATTAACGATTTTGCTAAAAGATTTAATCAGCCATATTTTTATCAAAACAATGGAAGTTATGGTACAGCTTCAAGGTCGTTATTATTTATGCCTACTTTAAAAGCAGGGTTTGATGTTGGAATAAACCAGTACAATATTTATGATTATACTGTAGAAGATACAAGATTTTTTCAAACCACCAGGCCATATACAGAGCTTGCTTATGTGTTAGCCACCAAAGCAGAACAAACTATTAATGTGTTGCATACTCAAAACAAAAAAGATAATTTTAATTTTGCTTTAGAGTATAAGTTTATTAATAGCCCTGGTAGTTATAAAACACAAAATAATAATCATAATAATATTAGGGTTAATGCCAATTTTAAAACTAATAAGCGTAAGTATGCTGCACAATTAATTGTTATTTCAAACAAACATATAGTTTCTGAAAATGGTGGATTAAGAGATGCCAGTTTTTTAGATAGCCTTTCTTTCAACGATCCTTTTCAACTTGAAACAAGGTTAGGTGCATCTGGTGCTTATTCTCAAAACCCTTTTAATACTAATATTTCAACAGGTAATAAATATAAAAACAATATTTTTTTATTTAAACATTACTATGATGTAGGTAAAAAAGATTCTACATTAAATATACAAGACTCCATTTATCATAAAATTTTTTATACAAGATTCAGGTTGCAACATACATTACAATCTAAAAGCTATAGTTATCAGTTTGTAGATGCCAATGTTGAGCAAACTAATTACATTAAATATTTCAATTTTACTGTACCTAATAATAATAGTATTAGTGTAGAAAATAAATGGAATGTTGTAGAAAATCAATTCAGCATTATTACTTTTCCAGATAAAAATAATCAGGCTCAGTTCTTAAAACTGAGTGCAGCCCTGCAAAATATTCATAGAAAAGATTCTGCAACAAGCAGTAATAATCATAATTTTTTTATATCGGGTGAGTATAGAAATAAAACAAGAAATAATATTTGGGATGTAGATGCTGCTGGTAGTTTATATATTACTGGTTTAAACAAAGGAGATTATGAAGCAACAGTTCAATTAAAAAAAATAATTAGCAACAAGCTTGAATTTTTACAATTAGGGTTTAAAAATGTAAATAGAAATCCATCTTTAATTTTTAATAGTAACCATAATTATTGGGTACTGCCTAACCTGGTTACCAAAAAAGAAAACACAATTTTACTATCTGCTCAATATAATAATCCAAAAAAATATTTATCGTTATCTGCAAAGTATTATTTAGTCAATAACTATACTTATTTTGATAGTTTTTTTTCGGCCAAACAAGAAAGTACTTTGTTTTATGTTCTGCAAATTAGTGCAGAGAAGAAAATTAAATTATCTAAAAATTTCAATTGGTATGCCGAGGTTCATTTTCAACAATCTACAGCCAATGCACCAATAAATGTACCTATGTTTTTAACAAGAAATAGATTGGCTTTTGAGGGTAATTTTTTTACTAACCTATTTTTATCTACAGGGATAGAGTTAAAGTATTATACCAATTATAAAAGTGCTGGTTATTCTCCTTTTAATGGTCAGTATTTTTATGCAACCAATTATACAATAACAAACCGACCTGAATTGGATGTGTTTTTACATTTCAGAATTAAAAGTTTTAAAGCCTATTTAAGATTAGAAAACGTTCAAAGCTTAATTCCAGGTAATGGTAAAAATAATTTTGCTTTACAAAATTATGCCAACCAAAAGCTATGGTTTAGAACAGGCATTTGGTGGAATTTTGTAAATTAAATTCAGATCGGTTTAAGTAAAGTTAAAGTGTTTCTAAAACTTTATTAATTGCTTCAAAATTTGGTAAATCACCAGCATTTTCTAATACTTCTGCATAACGTATAGTACCCGATTTATCTATTACAAAAGCAGAACGTTTACCAACACCATTCATGCCTAAAAAAGTTTCATATATGGAATGATAACTTGTAGATGCTGTTTTATTAAAATCGCTTAATAAAGGGAAATTTAAATTTTGCTCTGCTTTAAATTTTGCTAAAGCAAATGGAGAATCAACCGAAATGCCAAGCACTTGTGCATTTGCATTATTGTACAATGCAATATTATCTCTTACACTACATAGCTCTTTTACGCATACACTTGTAAAAGCTAAAGGAAAAAATAATAGTAATACATTAGAATCTTTAAAATCAGAAAGTTTTACTTCTTTTCTTTCGGTATCTACTAAAGAAAAAGAAGGTGCTGGTTTGCCTACTTCAATACTCATAATATTTTTTTTTGAAATGTAAATCTACAATTCAAATATGTAATAAACAAGCTTAGGCATGCTGTAAAACATTTGTTTTGATGGTTATTTGACTAATATAAAATATTTTTGCCAAAATAGTAAATTATACAAGTGAAAATAAACTTGCTCGAGAATTTTTTAATTAATTGGAATAACCATTTTAAAGAAATTGCAAATAGTAACGCTCATTTTTTTATTGCAGTAAGTGGGGGCGTAGATAGTGTAGTATTAACAGATTTAATGTCTAAAACTTCTTTTAGTTTTTCTATTTTACACTGCAATTTTAATTTGAGAAATGATGAAAGTAAAAGAGATGAAATATTTGTACAATCATTAGCTACAAAATACAATACCACTGTTTTAGTAGAACATTTTGATACTAATTCTTATGCTTTAGAACACAAATTATCTATACAAGTTGCTGCAAGAAACTTAAGGTACAATTGGTTTAAAAATATAATTGAACAAAATACTACAACCAATAAAAAATGTTTTTTACTTACAGCACATCAGGCAGATGATACTATTGAAACAGTTTTGATGAATATTTTTAGAGGTACTGGTTTAAAAGGACTTCATGGAATTAGTATGCAGAACAATTACATTTTAAGGCCACTATTATTTGCTAGAAGGAGTGAAATTGAACAATATGCCAAACAAAATAATTTAGATTGGGTTGAAGATTCTTCTAATAAAAAAGTGGATTATACAAGAAATAATTTTAGGTTAAATATTATACCATTAATTAAGGAACATTTTTTAACTGTTGAAGAGAATTTATTAGCCAATATTGAAAAATGGAAAGAAGCAGAAGTTATTTACAACCTTTATATAAATGAACAAAAGCAGAAACTGATAGAAGTTAAAGATAATACAATTCAAATTCCTATATTAAAACTACAACAACAAAAAGCAGTTAAAACAGTTTTATATGAAATTATTGCTAACTATGGTTTTACAGCTAATCAATTGAAAGATGCTATTGAATTATTAGATGCTGCTACTGGTAAATATATTGTTTCTGCAACGCATAGGATACTTAAAAATAGAAAATGGGTAATTATTACGCCACTAAAATCTAACAATATTCAGCATTTTATAATTGAACAAGATGATAAAAAAATATTTTTTGATTCTAATTCCATTGAAATTAAGATTATAGAAAATTCAGAAATACAATCTAATTCAAACATTGCATGTTTAGATTTAAAAAAGATAAGTTTTCCTTTACTGCTGAGAAAATATAAACAAGGAGATTATTTTTACCCTTTAGGAATGTCTAAAAAGAAAAAAATTTCTCGTTTTTTAATAGATGCTAAACTTTCTTTAACGCAAAAGGAAGATATTTGGGTAATGGAAAGCAATAAGAAAATTATTTGGCTTGTTGGGTTAAGAATTGATGATAGATTTAAAGTAACAACCCAAACCAAAAGCATTTTACAACTTCAAGTTAAATAGTTAGTTATTTTTGCAGCATTATTATATTTAAAATTAAAATAAAACTAAATGCAATTAATAAAAAAAAATGGTATTGTGCTTTTTTGGGCTGTTCTTTTTATTGATTGTTTTTTTGTTTTTTCTCAACAATATCAATTCCATGCAATCACAAAGGTTTTATTGATACCTGTTTTATTGTTTTATATAATTTTAAATTCTAGAAAAAAACATTATAATCGTTCTAAAACCCTTATTTATACAGCTTTAATTTGCTCTTGGATTGGAGATATTTTGCTACTACAAAATGGAGATGTTTTTTTTATTGCAGGAACAACAGCATTTTTGACAACCCATATTTTTTATTCTATTTTCTTTTTTAGGGTTCACCCTATTAACAATGCAAGAAGTTACGAAGTAACAATAATTGCAACATTAGTTGTAGGTGCATTAATATTTGCTGTTGCAAATTTTTTACACAACGATTTACCCAAGTTTTTTAGAATACCATTTTATGTGTATGCTATTGCAATTGGCATTATGGCAATTTTAGCAGCCAATATTTATACTAATAGGGGTAAGCAGAAATTGGCATTACAATTTTTTATTCCTGGGGCTGCATTATTTATTTTATCTGATGTTGCTTTGGCAACTTTTAAATTTAAATACACCGACGAAAACTTTTTAGAAGTTGTAGTAATGATAACCTATGGTTATGCCCAATGCTTTATGGCACAAGGGTTTGCCAAATATTTAAAGGGATAGTACTTAGTTTTTTCGATATGGTTTGGCAAAAATCTTAAACCAAACAATTCCTAAAATGATAGCAAGGCTAGAGGCAAACAAAACTGCAATTTTTGCTGTATCCTGATTAATTGGTTCGTTAAATGCAAGTGAAGAAATAAAGATGCTCATGGTAAAACCAACTCCACATAAAATACCTGCACCTGCTAATTGCATATAGTTAGTTTTGGTAGGTAGTTGAGCTAATTTAGTTTTTATTGTTATAAAACTTGCAATAAAAATACCTAAGGGCTTACCAAAAACTAAACCTGCAATAATACCCCAACTTAAAGATGTGTTTAATAAAGCAGGAATATTATTTGGAAAAATAATTGCTGTATTGGCCAAGGCAAAGATGGGTAAAACTATAAAGTAAACAGGGGTATGTAATTTCATTTCTAATTTACTTAAGCTTTTGGCTGGTACAATAAAAGCAACAATTACACCTGCAAGTGTAGCATGTATGCCAGAGTTAAACATACAATACCAAAGTAAAAAAGCAACTATAATATGCAGTATTACAAACTTGTTTTTAAATTTATTTATTAGTATTAGTAATAAGGTTAGTAGTAAACTTATAAATAAATAAGTAAAATGTAAATGTGATCCATAGAAAAAGGCAATTACTAAAATGGCACCTAAATCGTCAATAATTGCTAATGCTGTAATAAAAATTTTCAAAGAAAGGGGAACTCTTTTACCTAATAAAGATGCAATACCCAAGGTAAATGCAATATCAGTTGCTGTTGGTATTGCCCAACCATGCAAATGGTTGGTTGAGATATTAAAAGCAAAATAAATAATTGCAGGAAACAACATACCGCCTATAGCTGCAATTATAGGTAAGATAGATTTTTTATAGGAAGACAATTCTCCATTGGTTAATTCTCTTTTTATTTCCATACCAGCTAAAAAGAAAAAGAATGCCATCAAAAAATCGTTGATAATAATGAGGATTGAATTTGGTAAGTTTAAAAACCCAATTGGTATGCTATGCTCATTACTTTGGTTGAAACTAAAATTCCAGAAACTAGTATAGGTTAAATTGATAGAAGAGATATTGGCTAGAACTAATGAAAGTATGGTACAAGCTAATAACACAATACCAATGGAACGGCTATCGTGTATTATTTCTTTTAAAGGGTTTACAAATTTATTTTTAAGAAATTGTAACATAATCTAAAGTAAAAGAAAGAATTTAGAATGTAAAACGATTTAAGAAGAAATTTTTCCTACAATCCTTAATAACTCAAAATTTCATATTTAGTTTTAGGGCGTTTGTGTTGCAACCATTTAAAGCCTTTTACTTTTATCAAATCATGATTTACTTGTTGCATAGGATAAGTTATACCATCTAAATTATTTTTAAAAACTACTTTATTGGGCTCTCCGTTTTTAAAAAATAAATCAATTACATCGCAAGTGGCAACGTTAACACCAAAAAATTTTCCATAATCATCCACTCCATAATAAACGCTAGAGGCAGGGCTGCCTTTGCATCTTAAGGAATCTAATTTGCCGTCCACAAAGTAGCCATTAATTGTTCTACCCGAAACCTGGTTGTAGTAATTACTTCCTGCATGACTTATTGCTAATGCGTTTTCGAAAACACGAATTTTTTCTGGTTTTTTATTTTGTGTATATAAATAAATTGTATCGCCTGTTATTTGATTTACATTAGACCATGCAATTGGGTTTTTGTATAGCCTGAAAATAGAGTCTTTTAAACTGTAAAATAAACTATCACCAATGGCTTGCATAGAGTCTGAAAATATTTTCACATTGCTGTAAGCTTCAAAATATTTATCGCTTGTTGTGTCTTTGTCTGTACTGGGTATTTTATATAATTTTCCTTCGGAAGAGTCTCTTAAATCATGTACATTTCTTTCTAATAATAAGTCAGATAATTTTGCAGAAAATAAAGTATCTGCCCTAATAAAAACGCTATCCTTTCCTTGTTTAATTAATAAAATAGGAGCTTGTGTTGCTCTAATACTTCCTTTTTTACTATCTCTTTCTACTTTATTTGCAATAATATCAAAGCCACTAGTTGAATCTTTTCCTTTATAAACTACATTGCCTTTAAATTCAGATTTTCCTGTGCTGTCATCAATGGCAACTTCATCTGCTTTTAAGGTTCCTGTACTATCTTCAATTTCAGGTCTTTCTCCAAAGTAGGCTTTTTTCTTGTTTAAATCGTAATAACCTTTTCTTGTTTTAATTTTTGTTTTTCCAGAAAGGATAGTGGTTGCTGTTACAAAAGTGGTAATATTTGTATAAGTATTATACAATAAAGTATCTGTATTAATGGTATAATCTGGGTCTTTTAAAACTACTTTATTAATAAAATAAACATCTTTGGTTTCTCCATAATAATTTGCTTGCTTACTGGTTAAAACTGTTTTACCATTTACAACTTTTCCACCTTTTAAGTAAGTACCAATTTTTGTAGTTACATCATATTCTAACTCATCAGTAGTTAGTATGCCTTTGCCATCGGTAAGTTTTACATTGCCTTTTAAATAAGCTTTTTTTTCTTTACCAATATACTTTAAATAATTTGCGTAAGTATGAATACTGTCTGCATCATTAATGTGCACCTTGCCAAAAGCTTCTAGAATATTTAAGTACTGATTTAAAACTGCACTATCTGCATAAAAAAAGGTTTTACCTTGTTTAATTTGTACATTACCTGCTAAAGAAACAAACTGATTGAGTGAATCCTCTTTTTTAAAATTCATTCTTTCTGCATAAATAATATTCAATAGAGTACCAGCTTGTAATGTATCTCTATCGGGTGCAATTTTTTTTTGAGCTTTGGCAGTACAAACAGCAACAAATGCAATAAATATGAAAATTATTTTTTGGAACATTTATTATTGCTTGGTTTCAGAAAGAGGAGCTTTTAATGGTGTACTTTTATCTTTTTTACCAAATACCGAAATATTTACATAGCGTTTAGGATGTGTTTTTAAATCATCAATTAAAATATTAGCACTACGTACAGTATTAGTTAAATTATTGTACAAGGTTTTATCGTTAAGTAACAGTCCTAAACTACCCTCACTGCTATTTAATTTGGTTAAGGTTGTGTTCATTTTATCTACTGCTTGTTGTAAACTGTTTACAGCGTTATCAATATTTGAGTTGGCTAACTTTCCAGTTGCAGTTTCTAAATTTTGTATGGTGTTGGTAATTTTTGAGTTGTTATCTGCCAAATTTTTAGAAAAACTGTTTACATTATCCATAGTTTGTGCAATGCTACCACTTTGTGCAACCAACATTTTTTCGATATTAGCAGAGCTTACAAGTAAAGATGCTGTAAGCTTATTTATATTGGCTACTGTTACTTGTAAATTATTTTTAGTTGTAGCGTCCAAAATAGAATTGATATTTTTTAAAGTTGAATCTAAAGTGTGAAAAGTATTTTTCACTTGATCTACAGTAGGCGTAATGGTATTGGAAAGTTGAGTAATTAAGCCTTCATTTTCTTTAGTAGTAATGGTTGAATTATGTGTTAATAAACTTTTACTACTGCCTAATTTTATTACAATACTTGTTACTCCTAAAGGGTTTGCTTCAATCATTGCATAAGAATCGGATGGTATATTGTATTCTTTTTTTAATTTAATGGCTACCTTAATGCTTTGTAAGGATTTATCGTTTTCTACTATTTCATAAACGGTTCCTATTCTATATCCATTAGCTAAAACAGGGTTAGAAACCAAAATGCCTTTAGTGTTGGTAAAGTTGGCATAAATAAAATTACCAGTTTTAAAAACACTTTTTCCTTTTAAAAAATTAAATCCTATAATTAATAACACAATAGAAATAACAGCTAATACTCCAATCTTGGTTTCGTTAGAAATTTTCATGTAGCAAATCTAAGGGTTAAAAAGTAGTGGTCAAATGGTTAACCTTGTTAAAGATTAAAAAATTATATTTTAATAAATGCTAAAATTAACATTTTCAATTTTTTGTAACTTTTTGTTATTTATTTTCGTTTTTACACAAAATTATTTATGAAGTCTTTTTTGATAGGGGTTGTATTGTTTTTTTCTTTTCATTCTAATGGCTCTACAATAAGTGGTTTTATTAAAGATTCTAAAGGGAATATACTACCTTATGCATCAATACTTATTAGTGGAACAACCAAAGGCACTACTGCCAATGGTAAAGGATATTATTCATTGCAAATATCACCTGGTAGTTATACAATTGTTTGCCAACATATAGGGTTTAAGAGTACTGAAAAACATATTGAGATACGAAATACACCCATAACTGAAAATTTTATATTAGAGCCACAATCTTATAACCTGTTAGATGTTACAGTAAAAACAGGAGGCGAAGATCCTGCCTATGAAATAATTAGAAATGCTATAAAAAATAGAGAAAAAAATTTAAACGAAATAAGAAAGTTTGAATGTGAAGTTTACTTAAAAGGCCAACTACAATTGGGCGATTATCCTAAAAAATTTTTGGGGCAGAAAGTAGATTTTGAAGATGGAGATACCAGCAAAAAAAAGATGCTTTTTTTAAGCGAAACAATTGCCAAATATTCTGTAGAAAAACCAAATGATGCTAAAATAGAAGTAGTCTCTACCAGAGTTAGTGGTAATAGTGATGGTTTCGGTTTTAGTTTTCCTCAAATTATTTCTTTCTACGAAAACAATGTACAAATAGGTAGAGGGCTAAACCCAAGAGGGTTTATTTCGCCCATTAGCCATAATGCCCTTAATTATTATAAATATAAATTTATGGGTACTTTTTTTGAGAATGGAAAAGAAGTAAGTAGAATTAAAGTAATTCCTAAAAGAAAATACGAACCATTATTTGCAGGTTATATTAGTATTATTGAAAATGAATGGAGAATTTTTAGTACAGAGTTATATTTACTAAAAGAGCAGCAAATGCAGTTGTTAGATACATTACATATACAACAAATGTATGTTCCTATAAAAGATAAATGGGTTATTAAGCAGCAAGTAATTTATCCTGCTGGTAAATTATTAGGTTTTAAATTTTTCGGCAGCTTTGTTCAAGTTTATTCCAATTTTAATATTAATCCTACTTTTAAAAAGAAACATTTTGATAATGTACTTTTAAAAGTAAATGATAGTGCCAACAAAAAAGCTAAACACTATTGGGATAGTATTAGGCCAGTACCATTGTTAGAGGAAGAAGCAATAGACTATGTGAAGAAAGATAGTTTAGAGCAAGTAAGAAAAGACCCTAAATATTTAGATTCATTAGATAAAAAAAATAACAAATTTTCTCTATTAGGCCTTTTATTAACAGGAAAAACTTTTCAAAAAAGAAAAACAAAGGAAAGTATAGCCATTGAGCCTTTATTTTTTAAGATTAATTATAATACAGTAGAAGGGTGGAATTTGAAGTTATCTCCAACTTATACAAAAAGATATGAAGGAAGAAGATCAATTACTATTTCACCAAATTTAATATACGGTTTCAATAATAAACACTTTAATGCCTTTTTAAGTACAAGGTATATTTTTGGAAAAAAATATGTAAACAATTTGTCTTTTTCTGCAGGTAAAGCAGTCTTACAATATAATAATAACAACCCTATTGAGGAAAGAGATAATACTTTTTCTACCTTGTATTACACCAAAAATTATTTAAAAATTTATGAAACCTGGTTTACTAAAATAAACTATAGAGTTGGTATTGGTAAAGGATTTGATTTAACTACCAACTTTCAATATCAAGATAGATTGAAATTAGATAATTTAACTAAAATTGAGCAATGGAAACAGTTTGGAAATAGAATTTTTACCCCTAACTATCCTGTAGAATTAGGTGCAGCAAGTGTAAAAAGTCATAAAGCTGCAATAGCAAGTTTTGGAATACAGTTTAGACCAGGATCTAAATATGTAGAACTGCCAGGTAGAACACTTAACTTAGGTTCTAAATACCCTGTGATTAGTGCAAACTTAACTTTCGGAATTAAAGGCTTATTAAATAGCAACGTTAATTTTAGTAAATGGAATTTTGATATTAGCGATGATATAAATTTAAAATTAGGTGGCGTAGTAAAATATAAATTTAATGTAGGTGGGTTCTTAAATGCCAAAACTGTTTATTTACAAGATTATCAGCATATACAAGGTAACAGAACTGTAACTGCTACACAATATTTAAACAGCTTTCAGTTAGCTCCTTATTACGCATTCAGCAACACCTCTTCGTTAATGACTTCAGCTCATGTAGCTTACCATTTAAACGGATTTTTAACTAACAAAATTCCGGTATTTAAAAAATGGAATTGCTTTTTTGTATTATCTGGCAGTGCGTTGTATATAAAACCCAATTTACATTATTATGAAACCATGTTTTCTATTGAAAATATTTTTAAAATTATTAGGATAGATTTGGTGCAAGGTTTTGGCGATAACAATTATAAAACAAGTGGTATTAGGTTAAGTTTACCTGGTTTTTTAACTGGTAATTAATTTATATTGCAGCCCAAAAGACAAGAATGACTGTAATTGGATTAATTAAGGAAGGAAAAATACCATCAGATAACAGAGTTGCATTAACACCAGCACAATGTAAATGGTTAAAAATAAATTTACCTAATGTAAAAATTTTGGTAGAAAGTAGTGCTACCAGGTGTTTTAGTGATGCTGAATATAAACAAGCTGGAATTGAAGTAACCAACGATTTAACTAGCTGTGATATACTTTTAGGCATTAAAGAGGTACCAGTTGATATGCTTATTGCAAACAAAACCTACTTATTTTTCAGTCATACCAAAAAGCAACAACCCCATAATAAAAAACTAATAAAAGCTATTATTGAAAAAAATATTACGCTGATAGATTATGAATGTTTAGAACATGATGATGGGCAAAGAATTATTGGTTTTGGTTTTTTTGCAGGTATTGTTGGTGCCCATAATGGCATTATGGCTTTTGGCAATAGAACAGGCTTGTTTCAGTTGCCAAGAGTGTACCAATGTAAAGATTATCGTTCCTTAATACATCATTATTTTGGATTAAAACTTCCTAATATAAAAATTGCCGTTACAGGTAGTGGTAGAGTTGCACATGGCATTATAGAAGTAATGAATTTAATGGGTGTTCATGAAGTAGAGGCAGATGAATATTTAGAGAAAAAGTTTAGTTACCCAGTGTATGTGCAGTTAAAAGGTGCAGATTTATATACACACCAAGAGAATAAAACTTATAAAAGAGAACATTTTCATCAAAACCCTACGGAATACAGATCAAGATTTTTGCCATATACTAAATGCACTGATATTTTAATGAATGGAGTTTATTGGGATGAAAATATACCAAGACTATTTGAGCTTACAGATGTAAATGAACGCTTTGTAACTACAACAATTGCCGATATTACTGACGATGAACACGGTTCAGTGCCCTTAAATTTAGGCGATCAAACCATTGAAAATCCTGTATATGGCGTTGATAAAAAAACTTTTCTTAAAACCGAACCTTACCTTCCTTCATCCATAGATATTGTAGCAGTTGGAAATTTGCCCAATGAATTACCAAGAGATGCAAGCAGATATTTTGGAGAGCAACTTCTAAAATATATTTTAGGAGATATTCTAAATGGAGCTAGCGATATTATTACAAGAGCAACAATAATAAACCAGGGAAAACTAACCAAAGAATTTTCTTATCTTGAAAATTATGTAAAATAAAGTTTAATTATTTAGTTATACTTTTAATGAATAATCAAAGTATTCAATTTTAGGTATGAAGATTAATTGTAGCCATTTAACTTATAAACAAACAGGTTTTTTTTCTAAAATAGTTTTAAGTTATTTGAATAGTGATAAGGAATTGCAACCTTTTTTTGAACATAATACTACTAACGAAGGTTTAAAAAATGCTATTGCCTCTAGAAAAAATTTTAAAACCAATAGAAAATTATTAGTAGAGGTTTTAGAACAACAATACCAAAACATACCTCTTACTGCCTTACAAGAAAAAAATTTAAAAGCCTTATTACACGAAAATACTTTTACTGTAACAACTGCCCATCAACCAAATATTTTTACTGGGCCATTATATTTTATTTATAAAATTTTGCATGTTATTAAGCTGGCAGATGATTGGAATAAACATGATAATACCAATTATTTTGTGCCTATTTATTTTATGGGTAGCGAAGATGCAGACTTTGAAGAGTTGAGTTTTATTAATTTAGAAGGAGAGAAGTTAAGCTGGAAAACCAATCAAACAGGTGCTATTGGTAGAATGTTGGTGGATGAAAACTTAATTCAATTAATTGATAAAATTGCTGGGCAAATTGGTGTATATGAATTTGGTAATGAATTGATTACTAATATAAAACTATGCTACACCTTAAATAAAAATATAGAACAGGCAACAATTGAATTTGTAAATATTTTATTTAAAGAGTTTGGTTTACTGATACTTATACCAGATAACTCACTTTTAAAGAACGAATTTAAGCCAATTATTGAAAAAGAGTTAGCTGAAAATTTTTCTAATAAATATTTAGAAAAAACTGTTAATGAGTTAAATAAGAATTTTAAAATTCAAACATTAGGTAGGCAAATTAACCTTTTTTATTTACAAGATAATCAACGTTATAGAATTATTAAAGAAGAAGGTAAATTTGGATTTAAAAATACAAGTAATGAGTTTCAACAACTTGATATTCAGTATGAATTAAAAAATAGTATAAAAGCATTTAGTCCGAATGTTATCTTAAGAGGCGTTTTTCAAGAAATGATATTACCAAATATTGCTTTTGTGGGTGGTGGTGGAGAATTAGCATATTGGTTAGAGTTGAAAAATATTTTTAATGCAGTTAATGTTCCATACCCTGTTTTAATTTTAAGGAACTCATTTTTAATTGTTGATGAAAAAAATACAAGGAAAATTAATCAGTTGCTATTGCAGGATGATGCCTTGTTTTTAAACGAAAATGATCTAATCAACAGTCAAATTTTTCCAAAGATTGAGCAAGAATTTTCTCTAAAGAAAAATAAAGCTATTGAAGAGATTAATGATGGTTTTGCCAATTTAATATCTAGCTTACAAAATAACTATCCAACCTTGGCAATTCATACAAAAGCATTGCATACAAATTCTGTTAAAAGGATACAAGCATTAGAGAAAAAAATTTTGAAGGCTGAAAAAAGAAAGAATGAAGAAGTGGTGCAAAAGCTAAAAAATGTAAAACACAGTTTATTTCCTAAAAACAATTTACAAGAAAGGGTAGAGAATTTTGCTATTCTTTATGCAAAATATGGAGCTGAATTTTTACAGGTTTTATTTCAACATTCTTTAACAACAGAGCAATTGTTTACAATTTTAAAGTTAGATAGTAAAGTGGAATAATAGTTTTTAAGAATTGTTTAGGCTAAGAACTAAGAAATGTTTAATCTTTTATAATAATGAGTTTTCAAAAAATAACACCTTGTCTTTGGGTTGAAAAAGATGCAAAAATTGTTGCTGAGTATTATCTTTCTATTTTTAAAAATGGAATATTGAAAGATTTTAGATTGTTTGAAAATATGCCTGGTGCAGATGGAACTGGAAATGATGGAAGCTTTGAAACTGCAGTTGTAGAGTTGGAAGGTGTAGAGTTTTCAATTCTTGCTGCTGGCCCTATGTTTAAGTTTAACGAAGCAATATCACTTGTAATAAACTGTAAAAATCAAGATGAGGTTGATTATTACTGGAATGCATTAACCTCAAATGGAGGAGAAGAGGGGGTTTGTGGTTGGTGTAAAGATAAATATGGTTTATCGTGGCAGGTAGTTCCTATTGAATACTTTGCCTTAATTAATAGTAATGATAGTGCTGTAAGAGAGAAAGCATTATTAAACACGTTTAAGCAAAAAAAGTTAATATTATCAGAGCTTAAATAAGGTTCAAAAACTTATTCAACAAGCAATTTATAGATCTCCTGCATTAAAGCCATTTTATTGATTGCAACAGTACCTACTTGTTCGCAAACTAAGCCACCTGCAATATTGGCAATTTGTGTAGAAAGTGAAATATTTTTAGATGCAGCATATACCAAAGATGCTACAGCAATAACTGTATCGCCAGCACCACTTACATCTGCAATTTTTCTTATATGGGCTTCCATTAAATTGGCTTCATTTCCTGAGTTGTAATAAACACCTTTTTCCGATAAAGTAATAAATGATATATGGTGTTGTAACTTTTCTTTTAATTGATGGTGTATTTTGTTCAATTGTTCCAAGCTAATTATATTATCAACAATGCCAAGTGCTTCTATGGTTTCTTTAAAGTTGGGCTTAAAAATAGTAACACCTTTAAAGTTGAAAAAGTTTTTATGTTTAGGGTCAACAGAAGTGATAATATCATTTTCTTTACATAATTGTATTGCTTTTGCTATCAATTTTTCAGTTAAAACTCCTTTATTGTAGTCCTCGAAAATGATTACATCTGGATTTTGTGTTGCAATAAATAACTCTAATTTAGTTAATAACTCACATTCTTCAATGGCATTAATATCATTGGTAATTTCAGCATCTAAACGCATCATTTGCTGATTTCTTGCAATAATTCTAAGTTTATTAGTTGTAATTCTGTTACTGCTTTTAATTATCCCACCAGTATCAATATTATTTTCATTTAATAATTGAATTAGTTTATTACCATCTTCATCATTTCCAATTACTGAAAAAATATGTGTGTTAGCTTGTAAAGCAATACAGTTTAAAGCAACGTTACCTGCACCACCAATTCTATTTTCTTTGTTTTTTAAAGAAACAATTGGCACAGGAGCTTCTGGCGAAATTCTTTCTACATTTCCCCACATATAAGTATCTAACATTACATCGCCAACAATACCAACTTTTAATTGTTTTATTTTCCTAAAGAGTTCTTCAAACTTCATGAATTATTTTTTTTTACCAACAGCAATATAATAAATAGGAATTCCAATTAAAACTATTATTAATCCAGGCCAAGTGTACATGGGTTTATAAATAACCAACAGCACACAAAATGCTAATCCCATTATAATATATAGTAAAGGTAAAAAAGGATAGCCAAAGGCTTTATAAGGTCTTATAGTGTTGGGTTGTTTTTTTCTTAAAATAAAAATTCCCCAAATGGTGAGGGCGTAAAAAATTACCACAACAAAAGAAATCATATCTAACAAATCTCCATACTTACCACTTAAGCATAAAACAGAAGCTACAATACATTGAGCCCATAATGCCCATTGAGGAACATTGTTTTTATTAAGA
>Ga0268298_10001981_pt1 | contig 23028 bp, 20 predicted proteins | sample WWTPWeurt_MetaG_FD_194462 | JGI IMG/M metagenome (GOLD analysis project Ga0268298, IMG submission 194462) | Activated sludge microbial communities from WWTP in Nijmegen, Gelderland, Netherland - WWTP Weurt | ecosystem: Engineered > WWTP > Aerobic digester > Activated sludge | place... | reverse complement strand
CACGTCCGCTCGCGCGCTCCGGGATCGAAGGCGCCGGCAACGATGCCGCTCACGCCGAGCACTTTGCCCGAACCGAGCCAGAGCAGGCACGCCGCGAGCCCGATCAAGGCTCCGCCGGCGAGCGCTGAGAGCACCGAAGAGATGTTCATCATGGCCGTTTTCCTGCCCGACAAGAATCTACAGTTTTCCGGTCGGGAATGACAAATCATGACCGACTTCGGTACTTCGTGCAACCCCGGGAACTTTCCGGAGGGCCCCGCTGTCGGACCCTTCACCCCCGGGAGGTGTCGATGCGGTTCGATCGGGCGCTCTTGAACGTCGACTTGTACGCAGTCCTGAACGTTCCCCGCCACGCCACGCCTGTACAGATACGCAGCGCCTACCGGCGGCTCGCGTCGGTGAGCCATCCCGATCTGAACCCCAACGACATGGGGCGAGCCGAGCGGCGCATGGCAGAGATCAACGTGGCGGCCGGCGTGCTCCTCGATCCGACCCGTCGAGCGCTCTATGACGAGCTCCGCGGCGAACGCAGGGGCACCGCACGCGCTCCACGCGGCGTGCGGCACACGCCGACCGTAGACGTCTCGCACGTGCGACTCGACAAGAACGATCTCGAATGGATCGACCGACTGCGCTCCTGGCCGGGGCGGATGAGCGCGGGCTTCGAGCAGTGGACGGAGAGCTGGACGCCCGAGTTTCGCATGATGTTCCTGTTCGCGTCCGTGGCCCTGGCTCTGGGTTTGATCCGGCTCGCGAAGCCGACCTCGCTCCCGACTCCGTTCGAAGAGGCTCGGCCCGCGGCCACCGCGTCGACTCCGTCCTCGCCCACTTGATCGTTTCGGCGCGAGCTCAGCCGCTCGCCGAGACGACCTCGGCCTCGCTCCGCGCGGCGGCGTGTTCACGCATGCGCCGCCAAAGCAAGAGGTGCCCGAGGAGCGCGAAGGGCACCAGCACGCCCGGCAGCCCGATGAAGGGCGCCTCGGCGATCCACACGTTTGCTGGCTCGTTGTGGAAGGCGCGGAGCGGCGTTGGCATGCTGAGGATGGCGATGACCAGCACGTTGGCGAGCAGGGCGATCCCCAGCCAGTTGAACGCCCACGCTGCCCGAGGCCCCAGCCCCCCTCGCTGCAGCGCGACCGCGAGCGGCAGCGCCAAGAGCCCGGTGATCACGTCGAAGTTGTAGCCGGACCAGGTCATTTGAGGCGGGGTCACGCCGTCGGCTGCGCCTTGGTGCAAGAGCAGCTCGACCAAGATCCGGAAGGCCTGCACGCCCACCAAGAACGAGAGCGGGAGGCGAAGCGCGAGGTCGCGGCCCACGCGCGAGCGTGACAGCGCCACGGTGAGCGCGAAGCCGATCAGGAAGAACAGGAACGGTCGGGGTGGCAGCGTGCCGAAGCGGAGCGCGCCGGCGCGCGCGAGCCCGACACCGAGGAGCCAGAAGCCACCGGCGCCGAGCGCCACGAGCCCGAGGCGCCGCGCGACCGCGGCTGGCTCGAGACCCGCCCGCACCGATGCCGCGCGCACCAGCACGAGCAGGACGGCGATCATCGCAGGCGGCAATCCCCAAAACCCGAGGCGCAGCAAGTCCGAAGGCGTGCCCATCCCCCAGCTCTAACTTTATTTTTTATTAGTTGCAACTATCTAAAAATAAAGCAATGGTTTCGGTGTGAAGCGCAGCTATCACCAGTTCTGTGGCGTGGCGCGAGCCTTGGACCTCGTCGGCGAGCGCTGGACGCTGCTGATCGCGCGCGACCTCCTGCTCGGGCCTCGCCGCTACGGCGACCTCTTGGCCGGGCTGCCGGGGATCACCACCAACTTGCTCGCGCTACGCCTGAAAGAGCTTCGAGCGAACGGCCTGGTGCAGCGCACGGAACAGCGCGGCGTAGTTGGCTACGAGCTCACGGCCCTGGGACGCGAGCTCGAGCCCATCCTGATGGCGCTCGGGCGCTTCGGTTTCCATTTCATGCAGGGTCCGAAGAAGGACGACAAGCTCGACGTCGGCTGGGCGCTTCTGTCGAGCAAGCGCCGTTACACGGGCGCCGCCGAGGCCACGATCGAGCTGGTGTTCGGCGAGCGTCATTTCCAGGTGCGCGCGCGCAAGGACTACGTCGATGTCAAGGAGGGCACGCCCTGGGAAGCCGAGGCGCGGGTGTTCGTTTCTCCAGAAGCGTTCCGTGGGATCCTGTACGGCGGCGAGTCGAGCGACGAACACGAGAAGTCCGGGAGACTGCGCATCGAGGGGTCGCGCGACGCTTGGCAACGCTACCAGGCGGCCTTCGGGATGCGGGTCGGCAAGCACGGCGCAAAACAGCGAGGAAGCCTCGAGCGTGAGCGGTGATATGCTCGAGCGCGAGCCTCGGGAATGACCGTCGTTTCGCGCATCGTCCACGACGCCGGGCAGCCCGGGCCGTTCGAAGCCGGCGCGCCCTGGTGGGACTCGCTGCCCCTGGACTTCGCCCGCTCTCGCGAGCGTTTCGATCTTTCTCCGGCGGACCGCTGGCGCGTGGGGGCCACGGCGGCGAGCGATCACGTGCTGCGTACGTTGGGCGCGTCGCTGGTCGGCACGCTGGCGGTGCCCGTGGGCTACCACCCGAGCGCGCTCGCGCGCGCGTTCCGCGACCGCGCCTTCTACGAAGCGCTCACCGACCGAGAACGACCGGAGCGCTTCTTCCTTCCTCCACCTCGCGGTGTGCGGGTCCAGGTGAGCAACGCGCGTCTCCCGCTCTTCCGTCCCGACGACGGCCTGACGCTCGACCTCCGCTTCGAAAGCCCCTTCGTGCCGGTGCACCCCCACGAACGGCGTGCCTACCTCGGCCACCGCAGAAATCGCGTCGCGCATGCACGTCATTGGCGCCACGGCACTCGCCCGCGCCCGACGGTGGTGGCGGTCCACGGTTTTTCCGCCGACCTCTACCACTTGAACGAGTGGTTCTTCGCCATTCCCTGGCTCTATCGCGAGGGCTACGACGTGCTGCTCGTCACCCTGCCCTTCCACGGCAAGCGCCAGACGCGGCTCTCGCCGTTCTCGGGCCACGGCTTCTTCGCGGGCGGCGTGAATCGGATCAACGAAGCCATCGCGCAGGCCATCTTCGATCTGCGCATCTTCTTGCATCACCTCGAGGCGGCGGGCGTGCCTCGTTTCGGGGTGATGGGAGTCAGCCTGGGCGGCTTCACGTCGGCGCTCCTGGCGGCCGTCGATGACCGACTGAGCTTCGCCATCCCCAACGTGCCCGTGGCCAGTATCGCGGATCTGGTGCTCGAGTGGGAGCCCATCGCGAGCCTGATGCGACTGGCTTTCGCCGCCACCGGTCGCAACGTCGTGGACGCGCGACGGCTGCTCGCGGTGAGCTGCCCGCTCAGCTATCCCCCGAAGCTGGCGCGCGAGCGCCTGATGATCATCGGTGGCGTCGCGGATCGCCTGGCCCCCCCGACCCATTCTCGCCTGTTGTGGGAGCATTGGGGGCGCTGCCGCATTCACTGGTTCCCCGGCAGCCACCTGGTGCACCTCGACCGCGGTGACTACTTCCGACAGATGCGTCGCTTCTTGGGCGAGATCGAGTTCTCGCCGCGCTGATCGACCGGCGCGAAACCCGGGCGCCGAGGCGTCGCGCGTCACCTGCGGATGCGGGTGTAACGAACGAGGAGCTTCGTATCCGTGCTCCGGACGACGAGCTCGTCGTCGGTCTTCGAAACGATGTCGCGTTCGAGCGTGGAGCCGGCGATCTCGGCTTCGCAGTTGCTTTGATCGATGTCGAGCAGGATGCGCTGCTCGTTGACGCGCAGCTTGCCGTAGAGATCGCAAGCCGGCCGGTGCTTGTGCACGGGCAGGTGGATGTGGAATCGGCCATCGTCGGTCACGACGAGCTCCGTCGTGAGCTTCTCGTTCACTTTGCCGTCCCAGCTTCCGACGTAGTACGCGTACGGGTCCCCGGCGGGTGGGGCGGGCGAAGTCTCGCCACGGGGTGGCGGCGCCGCGCCGTCCGCTTCGTCGCCCGGCTCCGATTGCGGCGGGATCTCGACTTCGCCGAGGGGCTGGGGGTCCTGGCTCGGGCGGGCGGCGCAGCCCACGAGGAGCAGGGCCCAGAGGCTGGAGCGCCAGATCGCGACCACGGCTATTCATACCCCAGCACCGCGGCCCCCCTTGACTCGCGTGATACACGGTGATACTTGTATCACGTCGTGACACGAGAACCGGAAGACACCCCCGAAACGCCGGCCGACGACGCAGAAGCCGAGCCGGAGCCGGAGGAAGCGGAGCCCAAGAAGGAACGCGTCCTCCACACTCGCATCCCGGCGGTGCTGGAGGCGGAGCTGAAAGCCGCGGCCCGCGCGCTGCGGGTGCCCGTCTCGAACCTGGTCCGAACCATCCTCGAGGACGCAGTGAACATCGCCGACCGAGCTTCCGAGCGGGTGGAGGATCGCCTGAGTCGGGCTGCGAAGACCGTGCACGACGAGCGAGATCGATTGAAGTCAAAAGTCGAACGCAAGACCGACCTGGCGGACGTCGTCGCCTACCAGCCCGTCGTGTTGGCGAAGAAGGGCAGTTGCGCAAAGTGCGGGGCGGAGCTCGCCCCCGGCGAAAACGCCGGGCTCGCCGTGGGAACGGCGCCGGGAGCGCCGCGCTTCGTGTGCACGAGCTGCACTCCGGGGCGCTGAGCGCGAGCACTCGAGAAACCTGATTCCGACGCGCGAGCCGCGAGCTCGATCGTCACACGTGTATCCGAAGATCACTCCCCGAGCGGGAGACAAGGAGCCGAGAAATGAACACAACCATCGACCACGCAAGCTCTCCGACCCGTTCCGATCGCCAGGAAATCGCAGAAGCGTTTCTGCGAGTCGGCGCGGCCTGGGCCCGATACGGTCTCTCCGTGGCACGAGCCTCGGTCGAGACCAGCGCTCGGACCCTGAACGTGACCGCCTCCGCGCTCGGTACGCTGGCCGAGCGCTTCCACGAGCTCGAAGGCGACGATACGCACGAAACGGAGGGTGAAGCCCGAAGCGAGTGAAACGAGCGCGGCGGAGTCGCCAACGAAGCCGAGACCTGTGCGCGGGGCCCGAGTATGCTCGGGCCCACGATGACTCGCAAAAGCGGCGCTCTCGGTCTCGGACTCCTCGGTCTCGCTTTCGGCTTCACCGCCTGCGGAGGCGGTGCGACCCCAGGCAAACCGGCGAAAGGAGCCGAGAGCGGTGGCGGCGCTGCCGAAAGCGAGAGCGCCGACGGCTCGAGCGCGACGCGAGCCGTCGAAGGCGCGACTGCCGGCGACAAGGCGCTCGAGAAACGCAGCGCGTCTCTCACCTTCGACCTGACGCTCAAGAAGGGAGACGCGGCGGGCGGGATGCAGGCCGGCAGCTGGTCGCTGGAAGAAGAGCGCTCGCTGCAGGTGCTGGCCGCCGACGGCGGAAAGGTGACGAAGCTCGAGATCGCCTTCGGCAAGCGCGAGTCGAAGCCGCTCCTCGGGGTCGAGCTCACCACGGCCACGGCCGGACATACCTACGTCATCGAGTCGAAAGGGGAGGCGCCGAGCGTGTCGCGCGCCGACGGCAAGCCCATCACGGGTGCCGAGCGTGACGCCTTGATGACGGAATACGACTGGGTCGGGGGCCCGACGCCGCTCGCCAAGTGGCTGGGCCCGGCGACTTCCGGCAAGACGCTCACCGGCGGGCCGGCGGAGGCTCGGGCTCTGCTCGGTGTGCTGGCCGGCGTCGACTACACGAACTCGAAGGTGACCGCGACGCCCAAAGGGAAAGGGGGAGGGTCCATCGAGCTCGACGTGACGGCGACTCTTCGGCTCACGGGTGGCCAGACGTTCTTCGACTTCGAGTTGAAGGGGACGGCAAAGGTCGACGCGAAGACCGGGCTCGTGTCCGAGCTCTCGCTCGAGGGACCGGTCCGCGCGAGCGGCAAGCTCGAGCACAAGAAAGGCATGCTCGACGTGACCGGCACGGGCAAGGCCTCGCTTTCGAGGAGCGCGTCGCGCTGAAGCCCTCGAGCGCGCGCGAGGTCGCAGCCGCGGAGAGCCTCGTGCCGCTCAGAAGCGCAGCACCGCGCCCGCCCAGGTGAAGCCGGCTCCGAAGGCCGCGAAGAGCACCGTAGTGCCCTCTTTGATGCGGCCATCTTGGATCGCCACGTCGAGCGCCATGGGAATCGTGGCGGCCGTGGTGTTGCCGTACTTCTCGATGTTGTGAACGACCTTCTCTTCGTCCAGCTCGAGGCGCCAACCCACGAGCTGGTTGATGCGCATGTTTGCCTGGTGGGGCACGAACAGATCCACGTCGCGCATGGTGAGCCCGGCCGACGCAAGGACCTCGTGGGCGACCTCCGGCATCTTCTCGGTAGCCCAGCGGAAGACCTGCTTGCCCTTCATCTTGGGGTAGTGGCGACCTTCGTCGAGCATCGCCTGGGTGATGCGCGGCATGTATTTCGAAGCGGGCGCCTCGAGCCAGAGGTCCTCGGCCGCCGACCCGTCTGCGTGCAGAGCGATGGAGAGCAGCCCGCTCGAGTCGTCGCGAGCCTGGCCGATGACCGCGGCGCCGGCGCCGTCGCCGAAGAGCACGGCCACGTCGCGCCCGCGATCGCTGAAGTCGAGCCCCGTGGAGTGCACCTCGGAACCGACCAGCAGCACCTTCCGGTACATGCCCGTTCGGATCCAGGCGTCGGCGACGCTGAGGCCGTAGAGGAAGCCCGAGCACTGGTTGCGGATGTCGAGGGCCGGCACGCCGGGCAAGCCCAGCTTCTGCCCGAGCAGGCAGCCCGACCCGGGGAACGTGTAGTCGGGCGAAAGCGTGGCGAAGATGATGGCGTCGATCTCTTCCTTCTTCACCCCAGCGTGGGCGAGCGCGCGCTCCGACGCGGGCACGGCGAGATCGGACGCGCCGATGCCGTCGCGCTCGATGTAGCGCCGCTCTTTGATGCCCGAGCGCTGGAAGATCCACTCGTCACTCGTCGTCATCAACTTCGCGAGGTCGTCGTTGGTCACGACCTTCTCTGGAACGTAGCTACCGATGCCCAGGATCGTGGAGCGCACCATCTTCATCGCCTCGACGAGAGGCGCTGCTAACATGGCGGAATGGCGATTCGCAAGATTGCTCAGATGGGACATCCGGTCCTGCGTCAGCGCGCAGAAGAGGTTCCACCAGCGGAGCTTTCGACACCACGCGTGCAGACGCTCATCGACGACATGATCGAAACCATGCGTGACGCAGACGGCGCGGGAATCGCAGCACCTCAGGTTCACGAGTCGTTGCGCATCGTCGTGATCGAGGTGTCGCACAACCCGCGCTATCCGGACTTTCCGGGCATTCCGCTCACGGTACTGGTTAATCCACTCGTGTCCCCACTCGTTGGTGTCGATCCCCTGGCGGAGAGCGACGCCATCACGATGTACGAAGGTTGCCTGTCGGTGAAGGGCCTGCGTGGTCGCGTGCGGAGACCGCGGCTGATGCTCGTGCGAGGGCTCGATCGCAGCGGGCGTGAAGTGGAGTTCCGCTGGGAGGGCGTGCGTGCGGCGGTCGTGCAACACGAAACCGATCACCTCGACGGTGTCTTGTTCGTGGACCGCGCGGACCCGAAGACGCTCACTTTCCTGTCCGAATACGATCGCTACGTGCCACGCGAGGCGCGGATGGTGGACGGGATCGAGGTCCCTGCGGACTGACTCGCGCGCAAAATCATCGGAGTCTGCCCGGCCTGCTTGCCACCGCGTCGGTTCCGCCTGCTACGATGTCCGCTCTCGCGCAGCCGAGCTCCCGATGCGACCGAACCCCGGTGACCTGATTGGCGGCAAGTACCGCATCCTCCGCATGATCGGAGATGGCGGAATGGGGGCTGTGTACGAGGCGCGCCACGAGGTGCTTGGCACCAGCGTGGCACTCAAGTTCCTGCACACCGAGTTGGCCAAGCGCCAGGGGCTCTCCACGCGGTTTTTGCAGGAGGCCCGCGTGTCGGCTTCCATCCAGAGCCCGCACGTCACCAAGGTCACCGACGTCGAGCAGACGCCGGACGGCACACCGTATCTGGTGATGGAACTTCTGACGGGCGAGTCGCTGCAACAGCTCATCGATCGGCAACGCAAGATCCCCCGGGACCAGGCCCTGGACTTCGCACTCCAGATCTTGTCGGGCCTCGAAGCCGCCCACGCCCTCGGGGTCGTGCACAGGGATCTGAAGCCCGACAACGTGTTCATCACGCCGAGCACGGGCGGGCCGGTGTGCAAGCTCCTCGATTTCGGCATCGCGAAGCTCCGCCAATCGAACGATTACTCGAAGGGGCTCACGCGTCCCGGGGCCCTGATGGGCACGCCGGAGTACATGTCGCCGGAGCAGCTCTACTCGGCCGACCGCGTCGACCACCGGGCGGACCTGTATTCCTTGGGCGTGATTCTGTTCGAGATGCTCGCCGGCGAGCGCCCGGCCATGGGCGAAGATGCTTCCGCCATCGTCGGCAACGTGCTGGCGGGGAAGGTGAAGCGCCTCTCGGACCTGAACGTCGAGCTGCCCAAAGAGCTGGTCGACGTAGTGCACAAGGCCATCGAGCCCGACAAGGGGCGGCGGTTCCAGAGTGCGCTCGAGATGCGAGGAGCCCTCGCACCGTTCGCCGGCCAACTCTCCCACGCCGGGCGTCTGGCAGCGACTTTGGTACCCGCCACCACCACGCCGCCACCGCCAGCCGCCGGTAAGCCAGGCGCACCGGTCCTCGATACGCCTCCCATGACGGAAGGCAGCACTGCGCCCGTGGACGCTCCGCCGGCCAAGCCTCCCAAGACGGCGGACGAGCCCGCGCCGGAGGCCAGGCCGGGCGTGGCTCCGACACTGCCACCCGACGACGAGGCGCCGAAGAACCCGGCCACCGTGCAGGACATGCCGCAGCAGCACGTGCCCATCGCCGGAGGCACGCAGGAGGCGAGCAAGGATCTGATCCGCGACATCGCGCTCCAGAACGCTCAAGCGCAGGCCGTTCCGATGAACGCACCCGCGCCCGCTCGCTCCCAGGTGGCGGCCTATCCGCAGCCCGCGCCCTTCGCACCCGCGCGCAAGAAGAGCGGCGGCGGCGGTGGACTCGTGATCGCGCTCGTCGCGGTGCTGCTGGTGATTGGCGTGACCGTGGCGGGCATTCTCTGGGTGCGACAGAACCGTGACGAACCCAAGACCGAGCCACTCGGGTTCGGCTCGTCGACGCCTGCCACCAAGGTCACCGCTCAAGGGGGCGGCGCTTTCAACCAGACGCCACAGGTTCCGCAGAATCCCCAGGTGCCCGTCGATCCGGGCCCCGGGCCCAAGCCCACGGCCACGGGAACGGGCACGGGCAAACCGAAGCCCAAAGATGCGGGCGCCGACGGCAGCGATGGGCAGGACGCCGGCGGACAGATGCCCTTCCCGATCCCGATGCCGAGCGGCCTACCGCCCATCCCTTCGAGCTTCCCGTTGCCCACCTTCCCGCTGCCCACGTGGCCGCCGCCGGCGAGCAGCTGATGAGTGGGAGTCGAGACGGCGGGGCCACCAAAGGGCCCTCCGCGGCGTTCGTTCGCGAGTTCGCATCGAGCATGCCGAAGACCTACCGGTCGACGCACGACGAATCCGCCATCACCGAGCACGCTTCGGCTGCACTCGCGCGCGGTTCCGCGTCGGCGTGTGTGGAGCTGCTCGAGCACACCCATGGCGCGCCAGGCGTGCTGTGTGTGGTCGCCGACGACCGGCCGGGCCTGTTGGCGACCATCAGCGCAGCGTTCGTGCTCTCGAACTTGGACGTCATCGACGCCGAAGCGCACACGCGCAAGACCTCCGGTGGCCGCCGCGAAGCAGTGGATCTGTTCTGGGTTCGGTACGCGGACCCGGCTCGACGTAGCGAACGCGTGCAGGCGAAAGACATCGACGAGGTGCGGCGCGTGCTCGCGGAGCTGCTCGAAGGCAAGCTCGACCGCGAGGTCGCTTCACGTCGCACCGGCAAGCCCACGCGTGGCGCGAGTGAGACGACCGTGCGATTCGTGGAGAACCCCGACGGGGACCTGACCACGCTCGAGGTGGAGACGGACGATCGCTCCGGCCTCTTGTTGGCCCTCGCGCAGGCGCTGTTCGAGCAACGGGTGCAGATCGTGGAATCCGAAGTGAAGACCGAGGGTGCACGCGTCCTCGACCGTTTCAGCATCGTCGAGCTCGACGGCAAGCCCATCCAGCCGAATCGCCGGCTCGAAATCCAGGTCGCGGTGCTCTCCGCCATCCAACCAGGCTGAGCCGCGCGCTCGCGCTCGACCGACGCAGCCTCGCGACGCCCGTCGCAAACTCGCGACGCTCGCGCAGACATCGAGGGGCAGGCGCGCTCGCGGGGACGCGTTCGGCCGTGGGCACCGTGCTACCATCCGGCCCGATGCGCCTTCCGTTTTTCTGGTGGCTCGTGGGTTTCGCATCGCTCTCGGCAGCGTGCTCGAGCTCGACCGAAAACGTGTCCGAAACCGGCGGCAGCGCAGGCACGGGCGGAACGTCTACCGGCGGCAGCGGCGGAGCGGGCACGGGCGGCGGGGGCACGAGCGGCGGGGGCACGAGCGCCGGAGGCACGAGCCCTGGCGGCGGTGGAGGAGGGACGAGCCCCAGCGGTGGTGGCGGAGGGGGCTCGGGCACGGGCGGCGCACCGAGCTGTGACCCGGGCGCGTTCCCGTCCAATCCGTTGCGCGACGACTTCAATCGCCCCGACGGTCCGGTCGGCAGCTCGTGGTTGAACTCCGACACGTTCCAGATCGTGAGTAACCAGGTGGTGAAGGTGGGCGCCGCTCCGGTTCAAAGGTCCATGCTCTGGCCGACGAAGTTCGGCGCGAATCAGGAAGCGTACGTCACTCTGTCGGAGATCCACTCGCAGTTCGACGAGATGACGCTGATACTGAAAGCTCAAAACCAAAACGACTCCTGCCCGAGCATTGCGGTGCTCTACGCGCCGAGCGGGAGCGAAGTCCAAGTCTGGTGGTGCGTCACGCCGGGCCAATGGAAGAAGTCCGCGGGTGTGTCACTGACTTTCTCGCCCAAGCAACAGCTCGCCGGCCGAGCTTTGCAGGACGGCACGGTCATCGTCCTCCGAGACGGCGCGGAGGTATTGACCACCAAGGTCCCCGGCGCCCTCGGAACGGCGTTGGACGGCTACATCGGCATCAGCGCCGACATCAACGGCGCGGTGGCTGCTTTCGACGACTTCGGCGGCGGCGACGTCCCCTGCAACTGACGCTGCCCGTCAGCGCGCGCGCGGCCGCTCGGCTGCCTCGCGGTAGACATCGAGGGTCGCGCGCGCCGCCTGCTCCCAGGAAAACTGCCTCGTCCGCTCGCGACCGCGCGCAACGAGCCGATTGCGGAGCTCGGTCTCCGAGTCGAGGCGCCGGATCTTGTCCGCGAGGTCACGTTCGTCGGTGGGGTCGGCGTGCAAGGCTGCATCGCCCGTCACCTCGAGCACGGCCGGCGCGGTGGACGCGAGGACCGGCACGCCGAAACCCATGGCCTCGAGCGCGGGCAACCCGAAGCCTTCGTAGAGCGACGCGAACAGCAACATGTGGGCGTGCCGGTACAGCGTGAAGAGGACCGCGTCGTCGACGTGGGAAATCGGCACCACCACCCGCGCCACCTCGGGCTTTCGGAGCAGCGCCTCCATCTCGGAGTCGACGCGACTGAAGCGCCTCACCATCACCAGTTTGTGTCGTTCGTCCGTGCCAACGGCTCGAACGAACGCTCGCAGCATGCGCGCGTGGTTCTTGTACGGTGAGCCCTGGCCGATGATCAGCGAATAGCGAGCGTCGCGCGGAAGCCACGGGTCGAGTAGCTCCCGCGCGCCGCCGCGATCTGCGCTGTGGCGCGCCGGATCGAAGCCGTGGTGGATGACGCGGACCTTGTGCGCGTGCTTCGGGTAGACGCGCGCGATGGCGTCGCGCGTGGCAGCGGAGATGGCGATGACGCGCCTCGCGCCGGCGATGGCACGGGCGAAGTTCGCGCGATACCAGAGACCATTCGCCAAGCGAACGGGGAGGTACGCCGACGCGAGCTCGGGCGCTTCGACCCACATCAAGTCGTGGATCGTCACGACCCACGGACAGCCGAGAGCGAGCGGGACGATGTCGGCGGGCGAATGGAACAAGTCGAAGTCGCCGAAGCGGTGCGCGATACCGAGACCGAACACCGTGGCAGGGCTCTTCGTCTCGGCCGGAAACGACAGCTCCGTGACGTGGTCGAACGCGAGCTTCGGCCCGCGGTAACCCGGGTGGCGCAGGAGCAAGAAGCGCATCCCTTCGGCCATGGGCAAGAGGTGCTCGAGCAGCGCTTCCAGGGTATTGCCGATTCCGCTCTTCTTCCCGGAGATGGTTCGAGCGTCGATCACGACCTTGAGCACGGCGCGCAGGCTACCTGACGGGCGGATGGCCCGCGACTGTGCCGAGAAGATGGGCGTCGCGTTGCACGGAGGGGGAGAATTCGCTAAGTCACGATCTGTTCGGAAGCCCCATGAGTGACGGACCCGCGCCGAAGGCCACCCAGGCCATGAACGATCCTGCGGCGAAACCGGACCCCGACGCCGAGGCGCAGCCGCTGGCGAAGGCAGGCGAAGCCGAAGCCCCTCCCAAGAAGGTGGCCGCGACCGTGGTGGACGAGCCGATTCCCGAGGCTCCCGCCGCCACCGCCGACGAAGCCCCGTGGGCCAAGCCGGGAAAGACCCAGCCCGGCGAGCCGCCCATCTTCGATGCAGTGCCGGCGCCCGTCGTCGCTCCGACTCCCTTTGCGCCCGCGGTGTCACCGGTCGCGCCTCCAGTGGCTCCGGCCGTTCGAGCACCTGCGCCGTACTACGCACCTCCGCAGCCGGCACCTCGCGGCGGTTCGAGCGGTCTCTTGATCGGGGGCCTGGTCGGCGGATTGGCCGTCATCGGCGGACTCATCGCGCTGGTGCTCGTGATGCGCGGGAAGTCGGACGACGAGCCGCAGCAAACTCTCAGCGTACCGACGAGCGGTGGCGGGCCCACGGTGATCGCTCCGCAGGGTGGCGGCGCCGCCGAGCCGGTCGCGCCCGCGGTCGCCCCCGATCCGCCGCCCGCGGCGCCCGAACCGGCGAACAAGCCGACGAGCCCCGCCAGCACCGCGAAGCCGAGCAGCACGCCGAAGTCGACCAGCACTCAGCCCACACTGCCTCCACCCCCTCCTGCGAAGACCGCGCCGCCGCCCGGCACCACGCCGCCGCCGCCGGCGACGACGACGCAACCGTCGCTGCCGCCCCCGCCGCCTGCCAAAGGTGGGCGCTTGAAGCTCCCCGGCAAGAAGTGACGCGCGCTCACTCGAGCGTGCCGCGCGCGCCGATGCCGAGCCAGGAGTGGATCTTCGGATCGTCGATGTCGCCCGAGCGATCGAAGCCGTTGTTCCCGCCCGTCTCGTCCTCGACTTTCAGACTCTCCTTCGTGAACTTCGAGAGCGAATAGAAGAGGAACATCCCGTAGAAGTCCCCGCGCGTCCGCACGTCGATGCCGGCTTGGAAGTGAACGAGCTCGAAGCCGTGGACAGTCTGGCGGCTGGAGAGGACCTCGGTGGACGCGCTCGCAGTCAGCCATTCGTAACCAGCACCCACGCCGAGGAAAGGCGTGACGTCTTGGAAGGGCATGACTCGCACCACCACCTCGGGACCGCCGCGAAGATCCCAACCCGAGCAGCTGGCGTTTCCGCCGCAGTCCGGGAGCACGTAGCCAGCGCCGAGGAACAGACCAGCGAACAGGTGCGGATCGGGCCAATAGCCGAACTCGCCCCAGAGGAAGATCATGCCGTCGACCGCGTCGCTGAACTTCTGCGCGCTCGATGCGCTGCCCATGGGGAAGGCGAAGCCCAGGCGATACCCACCGCCGAACCCGGGCTTCCAACGCTGTTCGCGCAACGCAACCGGATCTGGCGCCGAGTTCGCGAACGGCGTGTCGTTCTCGAAGCTCGGGTGCTCTTCTTCCTGCTTCTGCTGTTCCTTCACCCGACGAGATGCGAGGTCGCGGTTGTCGAGCACGACGTCCTCTTCACTGCTCGGCTTGGTCGCGGGCTTCTCGGACTTGGCGTCGGCTGGCCCAGCGCTCGCATCGGGCTTCTTCTCTTCGGCAGGCGCCGCCTTCTTCGCATCTTTCTTGCTCTTCGCGCCCTTGCCCGGCGGAGCGGGCTCGGCGAAAGCGGCCGATGCGGACGTCACGCCGAGGGCGAGCGCGAGGACGAAGCTCTGACGCAGCATGCTCGCATCATAGCGAACTTGCCCCGTCGAGCGGAGCGCGAACCTCGGCGCCGGAAGCACGGGTCGCGGAGGAGAGGACTTCGGCGAGCACTCGCCCGGTGGGGGTGGCCTTCTTCGCCATGCGCGCCGGCGGTCCCTCGGCGATGATGCGACCTCCACGTGTGCCACCCTCGGGGCCGAGCTCCACCACCCAGTCGGCCCCGGCGATCACCAATGGATGATGCTCGATCACGACCAACGTGTCGCCACGCTCGATCAGACGCGACAGTACGTCGACGAGCTTCGAGACGTCCGCCAGGTGGAGTCCGGTGGTGGGTTCGTCGAGCACGTACAGCGTGGGCAGGTGCCGCACCGACGCGGTGAGCTCGAGCGAGAGCTTGAGGCGCTGAGCCTCCCCGCCGGAGAGCGTGTGGGACCCCTGCCCGAGGTGGATGTAGCCGGCGCCGAGATCGGTCAGCGTCTGCAGCGGCCCCGAGATCGCCGGATGATGCTCGAAGAAGTGCGCCGCCTCTTCGGCAGTGAGATCCAAGACGTCGCCGATGCTGAGCCCCGCGTATTGGATGTCGAGCGTGCGTGGCTCGAAGCGCTTGCCCGCGCAGTCCGTGCAGGGTGTGACCACGTCGGGCAGGAAGCTCATCTCGTGGGTGATGACTCCTTGCCCCTCGCACGTCGGGCAGCGACCGCCGTGGGCCGTGTTGAAGGAGAAGCGCGCGGCAGAAAATCCGGCGACCCGCGCCTCGGGGGTAGCCGCGAAGATGCGGCGAATTTCGTCGAAGATGCCCAAGAACGTCGCCGGCACGGAACGTGGCGTGCGCCCGATGGGCGTCTGATCCACGGCGTTGGCGCGTTCGAGCGAACCAAGGCCGGAGAGGGACGCGAACGCGCCCGGACGCTCGGACGCGAGCCCGAGCTGCGTACGCACCGCGGGCAAGAGCACTTTGCGGACGAGCGTGCTCTTACCCGATCCGCTCACCCCGGCCACTACGTTCAAGCGGCCGAGCACGATTCCGAGGTCGACGCCGCTCAAGTTGTGCTCCCGCGCTCCACGAAGGAGGAGCCTCGGCGTCTTGGGCGTGACGGCGAGCGGCGCTCTCACGCTTGCGGGCTCGGCGAGCACGCGCCCGGTGGGGGAATCGGGATGCCCGAGCACGACCTCGGGACTTCCCGCCGCCATGATGCGACCGCCGCGCGCGCCGCCGCCCGGGCCGAGATCGATCAGGTGGTCCGCTGCGCGTATCGTGTCGGCGTCGTGCTCCACCACGAGCACCGTGGAGCCGATGTCCACGAGCTTGCGCAGGTTCTGGAGCAACCGCCGCGTGTCTCGCGGGTGCAATCCGATGGTGGGTTCGTCGAGCACGTAGAGCGCGCCCGTGAGGCCTGCGCCGAGCTGCGCGGCCAAACGTAGACGTTGCATCTCTCCGCCGGAGAGCGTCGAAGCCGCGCGGTCGAGCGAGAGGTAGTCGAGCCCTACTTCGACCAGGAACTCGAGCCGCCGTTCGAGCTCCTGGAGAATGGGACGAGCGATGCGCTGGTCGGCCTCGGCGAAGCGCCAGCGACGAAGCTCCCCGAGGGCGGCTCCCACGCCGAGGTCGACGACTTCGTGGTAGCGCTTTCCCCGCACGCGGACCGAGCGCGGGACGGGCGCGAGGCGCGAGCCTGCGCACTCGGCGCAAGGGACGAAGACCGGCTCCTCGGCGGCGGCGCGCCGGGAGCGCTTGCGCACCGCCTGCTCGACGACCCCAGCCCCTTGGCAGGTCTGGCAGCGCCCCTGTGCGGTGTTGAACGAGAACCAGCGAGGGTCGAGCTCTGGCACTGCGAACCCGCACTTGGGGCAGGCGCTCGTGGTCGACAAGAGCTGCGATGAGCCGTTCTTGCTCCGGAGCTTCACTGCGCCGTTCCCCCAACGGAGCGCGCGATCGAAGATCTCGCGCGACACCTGCTCGGGCTTCGACCATTGGAGGAGCACGAGATCGATGTCGTGCTCCCGCGTCTTGACCAGCCGAGGGGGCTCGGCCGTGGACACTAGCTCGCCATCGCAATAGGCCTGCGCGATGCCGTCGCGTTCGGCCGCGGTGAAGACGTCGAGGTAGAGACCTTTGCGCGCACGCACGACCGGTGCCAAGAGCTCGAAGCCGGTCTTTTCGGCGCGGATGCTCGCGTACACGGCGTCCGGGCTCGTGCGCTCGATGGCTGTGTCGTGGTCCGGACAATGCGGGACGCCGAGCTTGGCGTAGAGCAGCCGAAGGTAATGGGCGACTTCGGTGACGGTGGCTACCGTGGAAGTCCTCGAGGACCGCGTCGTGCGCTGCTCGAGCGCCACCGACGGCGGAACTCCGTGCACGAGGTCGACGTCGGGACGCGGCATCGTGGGCAAGAACTGCCGCGCGTAGGGGGTGAGGGTCTCGAGGAAACGACGTTGCCCCTCCGCGAAGATCACGTCGAAGGCCAAGGTGCTCTTGCCGGAGCCGCTCGGGCCCGTGACCACGCTCAGCGCGCCGTGGGGCACCGACACCGAGATCTCCCGCAAGTTGTGCTCGCGTGCGTGTTCGACGTAGAGCGCCTTGGGCTCGGGCGCGGGACGCGCTTCGGCGAGCGGCGCACGTCGCGCGCGGGCGCGCAAGGCGATACCGGTGCGCGTATCCAGCTTGGCGATCTCGGCCGGTGAGCCGCGTCCGACGATGGTTCCGCCGCGCCGCCCGGCGCTCGGTCCGAGGTCGATTACGTGATCGGCGCGCGCGATCACGCCGAGGTCGTGCTCCACGACCACGACGCTGCCGCCACCTTCCACGATCACGTCCAGCGCGGCGAGCACGCGATCCACCTCGTCGGCGTGGAGGCCCGCGCTCGGCTCGTCCAGCACGAACAGAGCACCCTTCTGATCGTCACCGAGGCTCCGTGCGAGCTTCAGCCGCTGAGCTTCGCCGCCCGACAGGGTGGAGAGCGGCTGGCCGAGGCGCAGGTAGCCGAGCCCCAGCATGGCGAGCGGACCGAGCGCCCGGCGAATCGGGAGCTCTCGGAAATGTTCGAGCGCCTCGTCGACGGTGAGCTCGAGCACGTCGGCGATGCTCTTGCCCTGACGTCGCACCGCCAGCACTTCGGGCTTGAAACGCTTGCCCTGACAGACCGGGCAGGCGAGACGTACGTCGGCGAGAAATTGCATCTCGACCGTCTCGAACCCCTCGCCGGAGCAGCTGTCGCAGCGTCCCCCTTGGACGTTGAACGAGAAGTGCGCGGCACCGAGCTGGCGGGCGCGTGCTTCCGGCTCGGCCGCGAACAGAGCGCGGATCCCGTCCCACGCCTTGGTGTAGGTCGCCGCGTTGCCACGCGAGGTGCGACCGAGCGGAGCTTGATCCACCAGCGTCACGCTGCGGATGGTGTCGAGCCCGTGGATTCGGTCGTGCGCACCCGGCGGCTCGACGCCCAGCTCGCCCAGGTGGCGCGCGACCGCGCGGTAGACGATGTCGACCGCCAGAGTGCTCTTGCCGGAGCCGCTGACCCCGGTGACCGCGCACACCAGGCCGAGCGGCACGTCGACGTCGAACCCCGTGAGATTGTTGGCTCGCGCGTTCTCCACGCGCAGAAGGCCGCGAGCTTCGCGCGGTGCGCGCGCGTCGGGGATGGCAGCGCGCACGGCCCGCGCCGTGGCTCCTCGAGCTCGGATCACCGCGTCGGGTGAGCCGTCGTGGACGACGCGACCGCCGTCTCGACCGGCGCCCGGCCCCAGCTCGATGACGCGATCGGCGGCCTCGATCAACGAGGCGTCGTGCTCCACCACGAGCACCGTGTTCTGGCGAGCGGCGAGCTCGCGAAACACCCCACTCAGCGTGGCGACGTCACTCGGGTGGAGGCCCACCGTGGGCTCGTCGAGGACGAACAGCGCGTTGCACAGCGAAGTGCCGAGCGCGGCGGTGAGCGTCACGCGTTGGGCTTCGCCACCCGACAGCGTACGCGCTTGGCGGTCGAGCGTGAGGTAGCCGAGTCCGACCCGGTCCAGGTAGGAAAGCCGGCTCTCGAGCTCTCGACGCGCGAGCGCGCCTTGCCCGGTGTGGGTCTCGAGCTCCGCCAGGATGCGGCGCGCCTCTCCGATTTCCAGAGCGTGGAACTCCGCGATGTCGCGTCCCCCCACGTGGTAGGCCAGCGAAGCTTCGCCGAGGCGCTTGCCCTGACAGCGCCTGCACACGTCGTAGGACCGGTAGCGCGAGAGCAACACCCGAACGTGCATCTTGTAGGTCTTGGTCTCGAGCCAGCGAAACCAGCCCGTGATGCCGGGGAACGCGCCATCGTTCCAGCTGCCGTCGCCGTCGATGATGCGGGTCTTCTGGGCCGGCGTGAGCTCCCCCCACGGCACGTCGAACGGGATCGCGTGGCGGCGACAGAGCTTCGCCAACTCCGCGCGCTCCCAGCTCGTAGACTTGCCCGCCCACGGGCGGATCGCGCGCTGCTTCAGACTCCGTCGAGGGTCGGGGATGACCTTGTCGAGATCGATGCCGATGGTCCGGCCGAAGCCGCGGCACTCGGAGCAAGCGCCGAGGGGTGACTCGTAGGAGAAAAGGCCCGGTCGCGGTGGAGCCAGGCTGCGGGCGCACTCTGGACACGCGAGCCCCCGTGCGAGTCGCTGCTTCGCCTCGCCTACCAAGACGTCCACGGCGCCGTTTCCACGCCGCCACCCCTCTTCGAGAGCAGCGGCCATCCGCTTCTGGTCACGCGGCGTGAGCGCGACCCGATCCAACACCACACCTATGGCTCCACCGAGGGCCGCGACGCTCGATGGTCGTATCTGGTCGATGTCTTCGACCGAGCCGCCCAGGAGCAAGCGACGATAGCCGGCGCGCGCCAGCTCCTCGCGCACCTCGAGGTAGCCCTCGACTCCGCCGTGGACGCGGAGCGGATAGGTCACGACGGCGCGCGCCCCGGGATGGGCGGAGAGCAAGCCCAGGGCCGCCGATTCCGGGTCGAGGGCGCGGGCGGGGAGACGGTGTTCCGGACAGATGGGGACCGCTTCCCGCACGAAGAGCGCCGCCAGATACGGCTCGAGGTCGGCCATGGTGGCGACGGTGGAGCGCGAGCTCTTCACCGGCGCGCGGCGATCCACCGCAATGCCCGCCGGCACCGGGTCGAGAGAATCGATGGGCGGTCGCTCGAGGCGCTCGAGAAATTGACGCGCGTAGGGGCTGAAGCTCTCGACGAAACGCCGCTGGCCTTCGGCGTAGAGCGTGTCCATGGCCAGGCTGCTCTTGCCGGCGCCCGACACCCCCGTGACCACGACGACCTGACCGGGATCGAGGCGGAGATCGACACCCGTCAGGTTGTGGGTGCGTGCGCCGCGAAGCTCCGTCGAAAGCATGAAAGGGGGCTCACCATCTCACAACGGGCCGCGCGCGCAAGGCGCCATCCAGCACCGCCTGGGCGCTCACTTCGGGGTGGGTGGGACGTACACTGCGTTGATGGGCTGTACGTTTTCTCCGGCCGCGTATCCGTAGCTGACGTCGCAGGTGTTGTCGGATTCGAGGTTGTTGCAAGGTTCGGTCTTGCCCGGGCGGGTCTCGGGCGACCCCCACCCCCAGACCCAGAGCCCGAACGGGGCGTCCGAGGTCATCTCGTGTCGCCCGTTGTCGCAGTTGCCTTGGGCTTCGAAGTTGTGTCGGCTGAGATCGAAGCGCGTGAACTCGTAGGCGCCGGAGCTCCCGAGCGGTTGCCACCCGCCGAGGGCGTCGGCGCAGTCGATCCGCACGTCGGCGAACGCTTCTTTTCCCTTCCGGCGCACGATGACCAGGTTCGTCTCTGGGTAGGTCGGGTCGGTGAAGAACACGTAGCGGCGCATGTATTGGAGGCTCGGCACGATGCGCACGAAGTCGGGATCTCCGTAGCCGGGAGGCCCGCCCTGGTTCGCCAAGTATCCCGAGCCGCTCATGTAGGTGAACACCAGGAACGGGTGGTCGGCATCTTGGCTCTTCACCACGAACGGCTGATCCGTCTCGAGCAGCGCCACCGTGCCGAGGTCGAGCGTCGTGGGCGCGCCCGCGATGGGTGGGTCGAAGGAGAGGAGCGTGCCGTTCACTGCGCCGATGAGCCGATGTTTCCGATTCTCCAGCTTGCCGGGCACTCGATCGCGATAGCTCACGACCGCGTACTCGCTGCCCATGGCCCGCACCGGCGGGATCTGCTGCTCGGCGTGGTCGCTCCAATCGACATCGGCCGGGATGCGCAGGCCCAAGTGCCCCGCGAAGACGCCGATGGGCTTGTTCGACGCGATGGGGCTTCCGGTGAGCTCCTCGGTCTGCAGGAGCTCGATGGTCTCCCCCGCATCGAGCGCGTACTGCACCACGGTGTTCGCCGGCGTGTCGGGGATGTCGATGCCGCTCTTGATGGCGACCTTGGGCAAGAAGTCGATCTTCGTGCCGTCCTCTTTGGCGACGAAGGCGACGGAGGGTGGGATCGGGAGACCCTGGAAGTCCGCCGGGCCCCACGCCTGCACCGCGACGTAGTTTTCTCCCCACGCACTGGTGGGCAAGAGCAGCGTGGCGCCGGCCGTGGACGTGGACGCGGAGTGGAAGCCGAGCATCTGGTACGCGACGACGGGCCCGTCGCTCGTGATGTGAAAACCCCGGTTGCGTCCGCTGCTCAAGTTCAAGCCGTAATGCACGTGGGCATCGAGGCCCACGGCGGCGGGGACCGGACACGCATCGGGCTTCGGCCAGTTGCCGTGGGGAACCGGATCGTTGGCGAGGAACAAGATCGCGACCTCGCCCGGAGGGACGCCGACGGCCGGGTCGTATGGCGAGTAGCTCACCGCGAGACCCTTGCCCTTGGGGATCTTGGCGTAGGCGGCCAGGCTGATGGCTGTGGAACCGAAGGTCGCCTGGAGGTGCACCGGCTCCTTGAACGTGTTGGCGACGAACGCCACGAAGCAGCCACCGAAGCCGGAGTATGCCGCATCGAGCGTCACTGCGTAGTAGTCGCAGCCCACGGTGGACCGGTTGACGGCGGCTGCGTCGCACGGCGCCATGCAGGTGCCACCTCCGCACAGGAACGCCCCGGCGCACACCTCCTTCACACTGCCGTCGCAGTTCAGCACTTTGGTGAAGTCGTCGGAGCAAGGCACGCAACCGGAGCTCGCGCCGCCGCCGTCGATGACGATGGAGCCGCCGCTCCCACCGAAGCCGCCGGCACCGGCCGACCCCGCGCTGCCCGCGCTGCCCCGTGCGACCACGTCGGTGCTGGTGCACGCCGGCCCGAGGAGCGACGAAGCCCAGGCGATGCACGCGACGATGCTGGCGGTCCGGGTGGCGGACACGCGGCCATGGTGCCACGGAAACCATGCCCGGGCAGAGCCCGGCGCCGGCGCCCTCCGAAAGGGAGTTGCGCTTTGTGTAGTGAGCGGCCAATTTGCGCATCCTTTGGCCAAGTCGGGCGGTGACAAGAAGGAGCTCGGTGGCGACCGCCTGGTCAGCAAGAACCGCCGTGCGTTCTTCGACTACGAGGTCAGCGACACCTTCGAGGCCGGCGTCGTGCTCCTCGGCAGCGAAGTGCGCGCGCTGCGCGCGCAGGGCTCCGACCTGAGCGACGCCTGGGTGGACATCCAACGCGACGAGGCATGGCTGAAAGGGATGAAGATCCCGGTCTTGGCCCACGCGGCCTTCGGGCACGAAGAGAAGCGCGCGCGCAAGCTCTTGCTCCACCGCGAGCAGATCGAGCGGCTGCGCGGCGCCGTCGAGCGCGAGGGCATGACCCTGATCGCCGTGAAGTGCTATTTCAAGAACAACCGCGTGAAGCTCGAGATCGCTCTCGCGCGCGGCAAGAAGAGGCACGACAAACGCCAGACCATCCGCGAGCGCGACGCCGCACGTGAGGCCGAGGCCGCCATGCGGCGAGGGCGGAGGTGATGGAATTTTCCTGGCGCCGAGGCGGCTCGGCTCGCATCGTGACCACCGACGGCGACTCGGTCACGCTGTTGTCCAGCCTCTCGGCACCTCCGGGGACGCCGCTCGAAGCCGACTTCGACGGGCTCGCGTATCGGGTCAAGGTGCGCGCCTGCCGCCGAACGGACGAGGTTCCAGAGCTGCCGTTTCGTATCGAAGGACGCTTCCAAAACCTCTCGCGCACCCAGCGCGAACGCCTGCTCGCCGGCTGACGCGGATCCCGTCGCGCCACACCGAGCATTCGGCTAGTCTGCCGGCTCAGTGGTTCGTCGAAGAAGTCGTGTCGGCACACCTGCGATTCGGCAACGAAACGCGCTGACAGGACACTAGGACTTTCCCATGCCGCGTCCCCCTCGGAGCTCGACTTCCGCCCAAGGCCTATCGGATCGCGTCTACGGTGCGCTGCTCGACGAAGCGCTGCGCCGCGCGGGCCCGACTCATCTCTTGAACGTGGGGGACACCTACCTCGAGCCGCTGCCCGGCGCCCGAGCCGAAGCTCAGCTTTCCAGCGTGCACCCGCGCCTGCACAACTACGCCAGCGTCCAGGGGGAGCGCGCGCTCCTCGACGCCATCGTGGCGCGAGTCGAACGTGTACACGGCGTTCGACTCGAACGCTCGAAGCTCCAAGTCATGTCCGGCGCCACGGGTGGCTTCACCGTGGTCGCGAACTCCATCCTCGAACCCGGCGACGAAGTCGTGCTGCTGTCGCCGTTCTGGCCGCTGATCCGCGGTATCGTCCGCTCGCGTTCGGCCACGGCAGTGGAGCTGCCGTTCTACACCCGGCTCGAAGACCCGAGTTTCGACGTCGAGCGCGAGCTCGCGAGCGTGATCACCGACCGCACCGTGGCGATCTACGTGAACACGCCCAACAACCCCACGGGGCGCTGCCTGCCGCGGCCC
>Ga0268298_10001980_pt1 | contig 23031 bp, 20 predicted proteins | sample WWTPWeurt_MetaG_FD_194462 | JGI IMG/M metagenome (GOLD analysis project Ga0268298, IMG submission 194462) | Activated sludge microbial communities from WWTP in Nijmegen, Gelderland, Netherland - WWTP Weurt | ecosystem: Engineered > WWTP > Aerobic digester > Activated sludge | place... | reverse complement strand
CATCGCCACAGCCCACCACGGCCGGGATGCCCAGCTCGCGCGCGATGATGGCCGCATGGCAGGTGCGCCCGCCGCGGTTGGTGACGATGGCGCTGGCGCGCTTCATCACGGGCTCCCAGTTGGGGTCGGTCATGTCGGTGACCAGCACATCGCCGGGCTGCACCTTGTCCATCTCGGCGGTGGAGCTCACCAGGCGCACCGGCCCGGTGCCGATCTTCTGCCCAATGGCGCGGCCCTCCACCAGCACCGTGGTGGACTGCCCCGGCCCGCCCTTGAGCTTGTACTTGTGCTCCACCTGCCCGGCCGACTGGCTCTTCACCGTCTCGGGCCGGGCCTGCAGGATGTAGAGCTTGCCGTCGAGGCCGTCCTTGCCCCACTCGATGTCCATCGGCCTTCCGTAGTGCTTCTCGATGATCAGCGCGTAGCGGGCCAGCTCGATCACGTCGTCGTCCACCAGCGAATAGCGATTGCGCATCTCCGGCGGGGTGTCCACGGTGCGCACGAGGCGGCCGGTGGCCCGGCGCTCGTCCACCGAGGCGAACTCCATGCGGATGAGCTTGGAGCCCAGCGTGCGGCGGATGATGGGCTGCTTGCCCGCGCGCAGGCCGGGCTTGTGCACGTAGAACTCGTCCGGGTTCACGGCGCCCTGCACCACCGTCTCGCCCAGGCCATAGCTGGCGGTGATGAAGACCACATCCTCGAAGCCCGATTCGGTGTCGATGGTGAACATCACGCCCGCCGCGCCCACGTCGGAGCGCACCATGCGCTGCACGCCGGCCGACAAGGCCACCTCGGCATGCGCAAAGCCCTTGTGCACGCGGTAGCTGATGGCACGGTCGTTGTACAGCGAGGCGAACACCTCCTTCATCTTGTGCAGCACATCGGCGATGCCGTGCACGTTGAGGAAGGTCTCCTGCTGGCCGGCGAACGAGGCATCGGGCAGGTCCTCGGCTGTGGCCGATGAACGCACGGCAAAGCTGGCCTCGGCGTTGTCCTTGGTGAGCTCTGCGAACGAGGCGCGCACGGCCGCTTCGAAGTCGGCCGGGAAAGGCGCGTCCACCACCCACTGGCGGATCTCGGCACCGGCCACGGCCAGGGCCTTGACATCGTCAACGTCCAGTGCCGCGAGGCGGGCGTTGATCTTGTCGGTGAGGCCGCCGTGCTGCAGGAACTGCCTGAACGCGTGCGCGGTGGTGGCAAAGCCGCCCGGCACCCGAACACCCGACGCAGCGAGCTGGCTGATCATTTCGCCGAGGCTGGCGTTCTTGCCGCCAACGACCTCGACATCGGTCATCCTCAGATGTTCAAACGGCACGACCAGGGCGGTCGCGATTTGCGGTGAAGACATGGGAAAGCTCCGTGATGGTGAGAAACCGGATCGGCCCGGAAAACGACACCGGCCCGCACTCCCGCGCTCGATGCATCGAGGGCTTGGTGGGAGGGGCTCATCACGGGTGTCACTGCGTCAGGCCTGTTGCCGCGATTCTAGGGTCTATGATCTTCGGCAACCTGTCCTCGCCGCCCTGCGCCGCCCCGACCATGCCCCAGCGAAGTGTGTTCTTTGTCTCGGACGGTACCGGCATCACCGCCGAGACCTTCGGCAACTCGATCCTGGCCCAGTTTCCAGCCAAGCCGCGGCATGTTCGCCGGCCCTTCATCGATTCGGTCGAGAAGGCGCGCTCCGTGGTGGCGGAGATCAACCAGGTGATGCAGGCCGAGGGTCACCGCCCCATCGTGTTCATCACCCTGGTCAACAACGAGGTGCGCGACATCGTCACCGCGCCCAACTGCCGCGGCATGGTGATGGACATGTTCAAGGTGTTCGTCGAGCCGCTCGAAGTGGAGTTCGGCATCAAGAGCAACCACCGGGTGGGGCGATTCTCCGATGCAGCCAAGAGCTCAGAGTACAACGATCGAATCGAGGCCATCAACTTCTCGCTCGCGCACGACGACGGCCAGTCGGCGCGCAACTTGGACAGCGCGGACGTGATCCTGCTGGGTGTCAGCCGCTGCGGCAAGACGCCCACGTCGCTGTACCTGGCCATGCAGCATGGCATCAAGGCGGCCAACTATCCGCTGATCCCTGAAGACTTTGAGCGCAACAAGATCCCGTCGTCCATTGGAGCCCACCTGAGCAAGTGCTTCGGTCTGACGATCGACCCTGAGCGTCTGTCGCAGATCCGCAATGAGCGGCGGCCGAACAGCAAGTATGCGTCGCTCGAAAACTGCCGCCATGAGGTGCGCGAGGCCGAGGCGATGATGCGGCGGCACGGCGTGTCGTGGTTGAGTTCCACGCACAAGTCGATCGAGGAGATCGCCACCACCATCCTGCGCGACATCCGGCCTGATCGGCTGATCTACTGACCTGAGTCAGCCGCCGCGCTGGCGCAAGCCCTCGTAGAAGCACACCGCCGCGGCGGCCGCCACGTTCAAGGATTCTTCGCCACCCGGCTGCGGGATGCGCACCACCTGGGCGCAGCGCGCCAGCAACTCGGGCGCCACGCCCTGCCCTTCGTGCCCCATCAACCACGCGCAAGCTTGAGGCAGTGTGCTCTGATGCAGCCACTGCGTCGTGGCCAGGCTGGTGCCCACCCAGGGTACCGTCAATGACCCCAATGCTTCAGATGACAGCCCTTCCACCAGAGTGAGGCCAAAGTGCGCCCCCATGCCGGCGCGCAAGACCTTCGGCGACCACAGCGCCGCCGTGCCTTGCAGGGCCAGCACCTGGCGGATGCCAAAGGCCGAGGCCGAGCGCAGGATGCTGCCCACGTTGCCGGCATCCTGCACGCGATCGAGGATCACTGTGGCCACATCGGGCTGGATGGCCACCGCATTGGGCGCCTTGAGCACGAAGCCGATCTGGCCCGACGACGGCAGCGCGCTGAAGGACTCGAAGAGCGCATCCGGCACCAGGGCCACGCGCGGCGCCCAGCGGGCGAGCTCGCGTTGCGCGGGCTGCCGCCAGGCCGACTCGGACACCACTGCCTGCACCGCCTGCCCGCCTCGCTCACGCAGGGCCGAGCACAGGTGCTCGCCCTCCAGCCACAGCTCGCCCTGCTTGCGATAGGCCGCCGGGTCGCGCGCGAGCTTGCGCAGGCGCACCAGCAGCGGGTTGTCGCGGGACTGGATGAGCGTGGGCTCGGCGGCGGCCATGCCGATCAAGCCTCCAGCACCGCGCGCACCGGGGCATAGCTGCGGCGGTGCAAGGGGCAGGCACCGTGCTCGCGCAGCGCGGCCAGGTGATCGGCCGTGGGGTAGCCCTTGTGCGTGGCAAAGCCGTAGGCGGGGTGGGCCTCGTGCATTGCCAGGCACAGCCGATCTCGGTGCACCTTGGCCAGGATGGACGCGGCCGAGATGGCCGGCACCTTGCTGTCGCCCTTGACGATGGCCTCGGCGGGCATGCGCAGCACAGGCAGGCGGTTGCCGTCCACCAGCACCTTGTGCGGCACCAGCCGCAGGCCTTCCACGGCGCGGCGCATGGCCAGCAAGGTGGCCTGCAGGATGTTCAGGCGGTCGATCTCTTCGACACTGGCCTCGGCAATGCAGCAGGCCAGCGCCTTGGCGCGGATCTCGTCGAAGAGCCGCTCGCGGGCGCGCGCCGTGAGTTTCTTGGAGTCGGCCAGGCCGCGGATGCGGTTCATGTCGTCCAGGATCACGGCGGCCGCCACCACCGGGCCGGCCAGCGGGCCGCGGCCGGCCTCGTCCACGCCAGCACACAGCCCCGGCGCATCCCAGACGAGGCCCAGCTGTTCAGGCCTCAATGACTTGCGCGATGGCATCGGTGGCGAGCCGCGCGGTGTCCTGGCGCAGCTGAAGGTGAAGGGATTCGAATTGCGATTGAACCCGACGCGCTCGTGCGCCGTCGTCCAACCAGGCCAGGGTCTCGCGCGCCATGGCCTCGGGCGTGGCCGCGTCCTGGATCAGCTCGGGCACGATGAACTCGCGGCTCAGGATGTTGGGCAGGCCGAACCAGGGCTGGTAGCTCATGCGCTTCATGCGCTGCCAGTCCAGCCAGGCCAGGCGGTAGGTGATCACCATGGGCCGCTTCAGCAAGGCCGCCTCCAACGTGGCGGTGCCGCTGGCGATCAGCGTCACGTCACAGGCTGCCAACACCTGTTGTGAGCGTCCATCCACGAGCTGGATCGGTACGCCCGGTGCCTGCTGCAACAGCACAGCTTCCACTGCGGGCCGCAGGCCCGGCGCAGCTGGCAATACAAAGCGCAGTTGCGGACGCTCGCGGTACATCAGGGCCGCCGCAGCCGCCATGCGCGGCGCGATCTGCGCGATCTCGCTGCTCCGGCTGCCGGGCAACAGGGCGATCACCGTGTCGGCCTCGGCCAGGCCCAGCGCTGCGCGGGCGGCCGCTCGGGGCGGCTCGAAGGGGATGGCATCGGCCAGGGGATGGCCCACATAGGTGGCCGAGATGCCGTGCTGCTGCAGCAGCGCCGGCTCGAAGGGGAACAGGCACAGCACATGATTGGCGGCACGCGCCAGCTTGTGCACGCGGTGAGCGCGCCAGGCCCAGATGGACGGGCAGACGAAATGAACGGTCTTGATGCCGCCTTGCCGCAGCCGGGTCTCGAGGCCGAAATTGAAGTCCGGCGCATCCACGCCGATGAAGGCGGCGGGGCGCTCGTCGAGCAGGCGCTCGGCCAGTTGACGGCGAATGCGCAGCAGCTCGGGCAACCGGCCCAGTGCATCCACATATCCGAACACCGACAGCCGCTCGTGCGGCCACCAGGCCTGGAAGCCCTGCTCGACCATGCGCGGGCCACCGATGCCCGCGGCCGCCAAGCCCGGCCAGCGCTCGCGCAGGCCCTTCAGCAGCAGGCCAGCGAGCAGGTCGCCGGAGGCCTCACCGGCCACCACGCCGAAGCGGGGAGCCGTCTCGTCAGCCATCGCCGGGCCCCGCTGCTCAGCGCACCAGGCCGCGCGAGGAAGTGGCCAGGAAATCCAGCATCACCTGGATGTCCTCATCGCCACCCTGCCCGCGCAGACCGGCCACCTCAGCCTTGGCCTGCTCGAGCGTCAGCGAATCGCGAAAGATCAGCTTGTGCATGCGACGGATCACGGCCAGACGCTCGGGGCTGAAGTCGCGGCGCTTCAGACCGACCAGGTTGACGGCGCGCACGGCCAGCGGGTGACCATCCACCGTCATGTAGGGCGCCACGTCTTGTGCAACATGGGCCTGGAAGCCGACCATCGCGTGCGCGCCCACCTTCACGAACTGATGCACGCCAGCCAATCCGCCAACCACCGCCCAATCGTCCACATGCACATGGCCCGCCAAGGTGACGTTGTTCACCAGCACCGTGTGATTACCCACGCGGACATCGTGAGCAACATGAACGTAGGCCATGATCCAGTTGTCGCTGCCGATGCGGGTGATGCCTTCTTCCTTGCGCGTGCCGGTATTGAAGGTGCAGAACTCGCGCACCGTATTGCGGTCGCCGATCACCAACTGCGTGATCTCGCCGTCGTGGCTCATGTCCTGCGGCATGCCGCCAATGGAACTGAACGGGTAGAAGTGATTGTCCTGCCCGATGGTGGTTCGGCCGTCGATCACGCAGTGAGCGTCCACGCGCGTGCCCGCACCAATGCGAACTTGCGATCCAATGATTGCGTAGGGACCGATCGTGACGCTGCTGTCCAGTTCTGCGGACGCATCGACGATGGCAGTGGGATGTATGCTCGCCACGCGCAACCCCGCTTCAGGTGATCTTGCGCATGGTGCACATCAACTCGGCCTCGCAGGCGGTCTCGCCGCCCACGCTGGCGCGGGTCTTGTACTTGTAGATGCCGGCCTTGGCGCGCTCAATGGTGGCCTCGAGGATGAGTTGATCGCCGGGCTCGACCACACGCTTGAAACGCGCGCCATCGATGCCCACGAAGTACACCACCGTGTCTTCACCGGGTTCTTCACCCATGCTCTCGAACGACAACAGGGCCGCTGTCTGCGCCAGAGCCTCCAGCATCAGCACGCCCGGCATCACCGGGCGGTGCGGGAAGTGCCCCATGAAAAAAGGCTCGTTGATGGTGACGTTCTTCAGCGCCTTGATGGACTTGTCCTTCTCGAAGGCGAGCACGCGGTCCACCAGCAGGAACGGGTAGCGGTGAGGCAGCTTCTTGAGGATCTTGTGGATGTCGAGCACGGGTGCGGTCATGATTTCTTCTCGAGGGCGCGCAGTCGCTCGCGCAGTGAATGCAATTGACGCAAGGTGGCGGCGTTCTTCTCCCAAGACGCATTGTCGTCGAAGGGAAACAGGCCACTGTACTGCCCCGGCTTGAGGATGGAGCGCGTGATCACCGTGGCCGCGGTGATGTGCACGTGGTCCACCAGCTCCAGGTGGCCCAGGATGATGGCCCCACCACCGGCCGTGCAGTGCCGCCCGATCTTTGCGCTGCCGGCAATGCCCACGCAGCCGGCGAAGGCGCAATGGTCGCCGATGCGCACGTTGTGGCCCACCTGGATGAGGTTGTCGAGCTTGACACCATTGCCGATGACCGTGTCATCGAGCGCGCCGCGGTCGATGCAGGTGTTGGCGCCGATCTCCACATCATCACCGATGCGCACCGCGCCGAGCTGCTCGATCTTCTCCCACTCGCCTTGGTTCGGCGCGAAGCCGAAGCCGTCCGCACCGATCACCACGCCGCTGTGCACGATGCCTCGTGCGCCGATGCTGCAGTGCTCACCAAGAGTGACCCGGGCCGCGAGCCGCGTGCCCTCGCCCAGCCTGCTGCCCTCACCCAGGTGAACATGCGTGCCCACCACGGCACCCGCCCCCACCACCGCGCCCGCGCCCACGTAGCTGAGCGCACCCACCGAGGCCGTGGCATCGATGCGCGCACCCGGCTCCACCACGGCGCTCGGGTGCACGCCCGGCACGGGCGCGCTGCGGTGGCGTGCCGCCCACCAACGGGTGAGCCGTGCAAAGTAGAGATAGGGATCGTCGGTGACGATGGCCGCGCCGCGGGCCAGGGCCGGCTCACGCATGGCCGGCGCCACGATCACACAGGCGGCGGCGGTGCTGGCCATCTGCGCGGCATAGCGCGCGTTGGCCAGGAAGCTCAGGCTGACGGAGTCAGCCGATTCCAGGGGCGCCAATCGAAGGATCGGCAGTTCGGCATTGCCACAAAGTTCGCCACCAAGGGCGGCGACCACATCGGCCAGCCGCACCGCTGGCGGCTGGGCCGACGGCATCATCAGCGGGCTGCCGGCGCCGCGTTCAGCGCCTTGATCACCTTCTCGGTGATGTCGACCTTGGAACTGGCGAACACCACATCCTGCAGGATGACGTCGTACTTCTCCGCGTCAAAGATCTGCTTGATGACCTTGTTGGCGCGCTCGACCAGCGAGGCCGTTTCTTCATTGCGGCGCTGGTTCAGATCCTCCTGAAACTCGCGCTGCTTGCGCTGCAGGTCGCGGTCCTGCTCGACCAGCTCGCGCTGGCGGCGCGTGCGTTCGGCTTCGGGCAGCGTGGGCGCGTCCTTGTCGAGCTTGTCGGCGGCAGCCTTGAGCTTGGCGCCCTGGTCCGCCAGGTCCTTCTGGCGCTTCATGAAGTCGGCCTCCATGCGCGCCAGCGCAGCCTTGGCGGGCGTGGCTTCACGCAACACCCGCTCGCTGTTGACATAGCCGATCTTGAGCTCCTGGGCCATCACGGACGTGGTGGCCGCCAGTGCAACACTGGCCAGGACGAGGGACTTGAGCAACTTGGTGATCATCAGAACGCGGTCCCGATCTGGAATTGGAAACGTTGGATTCTATCCGTCGGCTGGCTGCGCAAAGGCACACCCCAGCTCAACTTCAAGGGCCCCACCGGCGAGATCCATGACAGGCCCAGGCCAGCAGAAGAACGCAGGCTGGACGCATTGATGCGCTCACCCTCGCGCCACACGTTGCCGGCATCGGCAAACGCGAAGATGCGCAGTGATTTGTCATTGCCCGTGCCGGGCACCGGGAAGTACAACTCGCTGTTGAAGTTAAGCCGGCTGGCACCACCGATGTAGGCCCCGGTGGGGTCGATCACGCCGAGTGAGCCCTGCTCGAACACGCGCACCGAACCCAGGCCGCCGCCGTAGAAGTTCTTGAACACCGGGTAGGGGCGCCCACCCAGACCCTTGCCATAACCCAGCTCGCCGTTGACCATCAGCGTGAGCTTGTTCCACACCGGGAAGTACTGCTGGTACTGCAGGTTGGACCGCAGGTAGCGCACGTCACCGGCCGCGCTCCATTCGAGGTTCACGCGCTGGAACTTGCCGGCCGACGGCGTGAGCGCGCTGTCGCGTTGATCGCGCGCCCAGCCGATCGTGAGCGGCAGCGAGGTGCTGGTGGGGCCGTAGCGGAAGCGGTAGTCGAAATACTGGTTCGGGATGCCTGCGGTGGCACCAATGTTGGTCTGCTCCAGGCCAACGCCGAAGAACACCGTGTCGTATTCGGTGAAGGGCACGCCAAAGCGGATGGCACCGCCCGGGTTGGTGATCTGGTACTGGTCGCCCAGGCTGTTGTAGGGCCGCGAGGTGCGGTAGAACAGATCGATCGAGCGCGAGATGCCGTCCACCGTGAAGTACGGGTCCACGCTGCTGAACACCAGGCTGCGCTGGTACTTGCTGGTGTTGACTTCCACACCGAGGTAGTTGCCCGAACCGAAGACGTTGTCCTGCTTGATCGACGCGGCAATGGCGAACTTGTCGGTCTGCGAGAAGGTGAGGCCCAGCTGCAGGTTGCCGGTGGGCTTCTCGGTGACGCTGACGGCCAGGTCCACCTGGTCTGGCGAGTTGGCCACCTCGTTGGTGTCCACGCCCACGTCCTTGAAGTAGCCCAGGCGGTCCACGCGTTCGCGCGACAGCTTGATGCGCTGGCCGTCGTACCACGACGACTCGAGTTGGCGGAACTCGCGCCGCACCACCTCGTCGCGGGTGCGCGTGTTGCCCGACACATCGATGCGGCGCACATAAACCCGGCGCTGCGGCTCGGCCACCAACGTCAAGGCCACCTGCCCGGTCTCGCGATCGATCTCGGGCTTGGCCTCGACACGCGCGAAGGCGTATCCGTAGATGCCGAAGCGATCGGTGAAGGCCTTGGTGGTGCTGGTGACTTCGACCGCGCGATAGGGCTGGCCAGGGCGAATGAAGACCAGGTTGCGGAACTCGTCGTCCTTGCCGAGGAAATCGCCCTGCAGCTTGACCGCCGTGACCACGTAAGGCTGGCCCTCCTGCACCGTGATGGTGATGGAGATGTCCTGCTTGTCCGGCGAGATCGTCACCTGCGTGGAGCTGATGTTGAACTCGAGGTAGCCGCGGTTCAGGTAATAGGTGCGGATGGTCTCGAGATCGGCGTTGAGCTTGGCACGCGAATAACGATCATTCTTGGTGTACCAGGTGAGCCAGCCACCGGGCGTCAGGTCCATCAGGTCCTTGAGCGTTGATTCGCTGAAGGCCTTGGCGCCGATGATGTGGATGTCGCTGATCTTGGCGGCGTCACCTTCGGTCATGGTGAAGGTGACGTTGACGCGATTGCGCTCGGTGGGCGTGATCGTGGTCACCACCTCGGCGCCATACAGGCTGCGCGACAGGTACTGGCGCTTGATTTCCTGCTCGGCGCGGTCCACCAGGGCCTTGTCGAAGGGCAGGCTCTCGCCGATGCCGGCGTCCTTGAGTGACTTGACCAGGATGTCCTTGTCGAACTCCTTCAGCCCCACGAAGGTGACCGACTGGATCACCGGGCGCTCCTCGACGAGCACGATGGCCACCTTGCCATCGAGCTCGATGCGCACGTCCTTGAACAGGCCGGTGGCGAACAAGGCGCGCAGTGCGGCGGCTGCCTTGTCGTCGGTGTAGGTGTCGCCCACGCGGAAAGGCAACGCGGCAAACACGGTGCCAGGGTCGGTGCGCTGCAAGCCCTCGACCCGGATGTCCTGAATGACAAAGGGCTCGGCGGCGCGCGCAGACACAGGCGCCAGCGCTGCCGTCATGGCCGCCGCAATGGCCACCACTGCGGCCGCAGGACGGAACAGGTTCGTCGGAGGAAGAGGGATCATGGGGAGATTCAGTGCTGGCCCAGCAAGCGAGCCACGTCGTTGAAGAGGGCCACGGACATCATCGCCAGAAGCACCGCGATGCCGCCGCGCTGCAAGCGCGCAAGCCACAGGTCCGAGACCGGGCGCCCGGTCAAACCCTCGAAAAGATAATACATCAGGTGTCCACCGTCGAGCATGGGCAGCGGCATGAGGTTCAGCACCCCGAGGCTCACGCTCACCAGGGCCAGAAAGCCCAGGTAGTAGACCAGCCCTTGGTTGGCCGACTGGCCAGCATACTCTGCGATCGACAGCGGGCCGCTCAAGTTGCGCACCGAGGCCTGGCCCACCAGCATGCGGCCCAGCATGCGTACCGACAGCGCCGAGACCTCCCAGGTGCGCTCAACACCACGCGCCAGGCCCTCCAGCGGCCCCAGGCGGACAGTGACCATGGCCGGTGGCAGGCCGATGTAGGCATCCACGCGACCGACGGATTTCTCGCCCTCGCGAACGATGCGCGGCAACACCTGCAGATCGATGAGTTGCCCGCTTCGATCCACCTGCCAGGTCATGGCGGCTGGCGTGGCTTGTGCGCCCACCAGTCGAATGCGCTCGCGCAGCGATTGCGCATCGGTCACGGCCAGGCCGTCCACGCGCCGCACGAAGTCGCCCTTCTTCAGGCCGGCCTTCGCGGCGGGGCCATCGGCCTTGACCTCGCCCATCACGGGCTCGCTGTAGGGCTGGCCGACGCCGATGCGGCGAACCGTCTCGGCATCGAGTTGCTGACCTTCGATCTGATCCAGGGGCAGGTGCACTTCACGCCGGCCATTGCCGCGCGCATCCGTCACCGCCAGGCTCAGACGCTGCCCTTGCAAGGCATGCTGGGTGAGCTGCCAACGCAGGTCGCCGATGGAACGAACGTCTTGCCATTGCCCATCGGCACCTTGCCAGGCCTGCACCAGGTCGCCAGCTCGCAGGCCTGCTGCCTCCGCCAGGCTGTGGGCGGCTGGTGCTCCAAGAATCGCTTTCGGCTCGTCCATGCCGATCCAGTGCGCCGACGCATAAAGCAGCACCGCCAGCACAAGGTTGGCCACCGGCCCGGCCACCACGATGGCCGCGCGTTGCCACAAGGCCTTGCGGTTGAAGGCGCGATTCAACTCTTCGGGAGCCACCGCGCCCTCGCGCTCATCGAGCATGCGCACATAGCCACCCAGCGGCAAGGCGCACACCACGAACTCGGTGTGCTCGGGCGTGGCTTGACGGCGCCACAGCACCCGCCCAAAGCCCACAGAGAACCGCAGCACCTTGACGCCACAGGCCACGGCCACCCGATAGTGGCCGTACTCGTGCACCACCACCAGGACACCCAGCGTCAGAAGAAAGGCCGCCACCGTCGTGATCATGGTCCGCTCTCCGCAAGCAACTCAAGCGCCACGCGCCGGGCGCGTGCGTCCAGGGCCAGCAGCCCTTCCAGGGAAGACACCTCGCCGCCATCGGGGGACACCCGCTGCACGGCACCCGCATTGACGCGGTGGATGTCGGTGAAGCGGATGCGCCGATCGAGGAAGGCCTGCACCGCCACCTCGTTGGCCGCATTCAGCACCGCCGTCGAGCCTTCAGGGCCACGCAGGGCCGCGTAGGCCAGCGCCAAACCTGGAAAGCGAGCGTCATCGGCTGGCTCGAAGGTCAATGCGCCCAGCTTGAGAAAATCCAGGCGATCGGCGCCAGACTCGATGCGCTCGGGGTGCGCCAGGCCCACCGCAATGGGCACCTTCATGTCGGGCGTGCCCAACTGGGCCAGCACCGAGCCATCGCGACACACCACCATCGAGTGGATGATGCTCTGCGGATGCAGCACCACGCGGATGCGCTCGGGCGGCAGATCGAACAGCCAGCGGGCCTCGATCACCTCGAGCGCCTTGTTCATCATGGTGGCTGAATCGACCGAGATCTTGCGGCCCATCACCCAGTTCGGATGCGCACAGGCCTGGTCTGGCGTCACGTCGTGCAGGCTGGCCACATCGCGCGTGCGGAACGGCCCGCCCGAAGCCGTGAGCACGATGTGATCGATGCGCTGTGCCCACGCGCCGCGGTCATCGGGCAGGCATTGGAAGATGGCCGAATGCTCGCTGTCGATGGGCAGCAGGCTGGCACCGCCGGCAGTCACGGCGTCCATGAACAATCGCCCGCCCACCACCAGCGCCTCCTTGTTGGCCAGCATCAGGCGCTTGCCCGCGCGGGCTGCGGCCAGACAAGGCGCGAGGCCGGCCGCGCCGACGATGGCCGCCATCACGGCATCCACCTCGGGGTGCGCGGCCAGTTGCACCAGCGCGTCGGCGCCGTGCAGCACCTCGGTGGGCACACCTTCGGCGGACAGGGTACGTTGCGCGCGCTGGGCATCGTCGGCTGCGGCCAGCACGGCGAAGCGTGGCCGCCACTGCCGGCATTGCTCGACAAGTTCATCGACCCGGTGGTGCGCGCTGAGCGCCATCACTTCGTATCGTTCGGAGTGCCGGCCGATCACGTCGAGCGTGCTCGTGCCCACCGAGCCGGTCGAACCCAAGATGCAAATGCGTTGGCGGCTCATGCGCGGGTGTGCTTTCACAACTGAGACAAGGCCATGGCCACGGGCAACACCGGCAGCAAGGCATCCACACGGTCGAGCACCCCGCCATGCCCCGGCAGCAACTGGCTGGAGTCCTTGGCGCCCGCGGCGCGCTTGACCAGGGATTCAAACAGATCGCCCACCACGCTCAACGCTGTCAGGCCCACCAGGCAGAGCAGCAGGCCGAACAGGCCCCAACGTTGCTGGAGCACCGCAAACACGCTGCGTGAGCCGTCGGGCCATTGCCGCTCAAGAGCCATCCAGGCGAATGCCAGCACGAACACGCCGAGCGCGCCGCTGTACACGCCTTCCCAGCTCTTGCCCGGGCTGATGGTCGGTGCCAGCTTGCGCCGACCGAATGCCCGGCCTCCGAAGTAGGCCGAGATGTCGGCCACCCACACGATGCACATCACCGACAGCAGGAAGTTCACGCCGATGGCACGCCCGCGCGCCATGGCCAGCCAGGCCAGCCACAGCAACACCAGGCCGAGCACTAGCCGAGCGAGCGATGGCAGGCGCGGCCAACCGGCCGGCCCCACGCGCAATGCCACCGTGCCACCCACGACCCAGCACACCAGGGCGAGCCACCAGCACGGTGCCAACACTTGCGTCTGCGACACCAGGCCGAACGAGGCCCAGCAGGCCGCGGCCAGCAGCAGCCCGCAGGCGATGGCCACCGGCTTGGCCACCACGCCATTCAATCGCGCCCACTCCCAACCTGCAGCGCCGATCATCAGCACCGTGAGCGCTTGAAAGGGCAAGGGGTTTGCAGCGAACAGCGCTGGCAACAGCGCGGCCAGAAGGATGACGGCCGTGATGATTCGTTGGCCCAGCATGTGGTGGTGCCTCGCGTCAACGCGCCGCAACGGGCGCCACATCGCCGAAGCGACGTTCACGGCCGGCATAGGCGGCGAGCGCGGCGTCCAGCGCCGCCTCATCGAAGTCGGGCCACAGGCAATCGCTGAACACCATTTCGGTGTAGGCCAATTGCCAGAGCAGGAAGTTGCTGATGCGCAGTTCACCACCGGTGCGGATCAGCAGGTCGGGGTCCGGCGCGTGGGCAGTGGCCAGATAGCTCGACAACGAGGTTTCGTTGATCTGGCTCGCGTCCAAACCATCGGCCACGGCGCGCTGGCAGGCACGCACGATATCCCAGCGGCCACCGTAGTTGAAGGCCACCGAAAGCGTCAGGCCCGTGTTGTTGCGCGTCAGCGCTTCGGCTTCGTTCCAGGCGCGCTTCAGACGGTCGGACACGGTGTCGCGATCGCCGATGATGACGATGCGCACGCCATCGCGCGCCAGCTTGGTGAGGTATTTGGTCACCGCCACGATCACCAGCCCCATCAGGCCGGACACCTCGTCCTCGGGGCGCCTCCAGTTCTCAGACGAGAAGGCATACACCGTGAGGTGCTCGATGCCGCGCGTCTGACACGAGTTGATCAGCTTGACCAGCGTGTCCACGCCGGCCTTGTGCCCAAAGAAGCGCGGCAGGTGCCGCTTCTTGGCCCAGCGGCCATTGCCATCCATCACGATGGCCAGGTGGCGCGGAACCGCAGCAACTGCCTGCATGGGGGACGATGACAAGTGGCTGGGCTCGAGGTCGCGTGGGATGGCTTGGCGACTCAGGCTCAGACAGCGAGGATGTCGGCTTCCTTGGCGTGCACGAGGCGGTCGATTTCGGCCACGGTGCGGTCGGTGAGCTTCTGCACATCGTCCTGTGCACGGCGCTCTTCGTCCTCGGCCACGAGCTTGTCCTTCAGCAGCTTCTTCAGGTGCTCGTTGGCATCGCGTCGCAAGTTGCGCACCGCGATCTTGCATTCTTCGCCTTCGTGGCGAACCACCTTGGTCAGGTCCTTGCGGCGCTCTTCGGTGAGCGCAGGCATCGGCACGCGCAGCAGGTCGCCCTGGGCGGCGGGGTTCAGGCCCAGGTCGCTCTCGCGGATGGCTTTCTCGATCTTCGGGCCCATGCCCTTTTCCCAGGGCTGGACGCTGATGGTGCGCGCATCCAGTAGCGACACATTGGCCACCTGGCTGATGGGCACCATCGAGCCGTAATAGTCCACGTGCACCTGATCGAGGATGCCCGGGTGGGCGCGCCCCGTGCGCACCTTCTGCAGGTCGCCCTTCAGGGTCTCGACGGACTTGGCCATCTTGAATTCAGCGGTCTTCTTGATGTCGGCGATCGTCATGGTGATTTCACTCCTCAAACGTGAACCAGCGTGCCTTCGTCCTCACCCATCACGACGCGCTTGAGCGCGCCTTCCTTGTTGATGGAGAACACCTTGATCGGCAACTTCTGGTCTCTGCACAAGGCGAACGCCGTGGCGTCCAGCACCTGCAGATTCTTGGCAATGGCTTCGTCGAAGCTGAGCTTGGTGTAGCGCGTGGCGCTGGGGTCTTTCTTGGGGTCGGCCGTGTACACGCCGTCCACCTTGGTGGCCTTGAGCACGATCTCCGCACCGATCTCGGCGCCGCGCAGCGCAGCGGCCGTGTCGGTGGTGAAGAAGGGGTTGCCCGTACCCGCCGCGAAGATGACGACCTTGCCCTCTTCGAGGTATTGCAGCGCCTTGGGGCGCACATAGGGCTCGACCACCTGCTCGATGCTGATGGCGGACATCACCCGCGCCGTCATGCCCTCCTGGCGCATGGTGTCGGCCAGCGCCAGCGAGTTCATCACCGTGGCCAGCATGCCCATGTAGTCGGCCGTGGCGCGGTCCATCCCGACCGAGCCCCCGGCCACACCGCGAAAGATGTTGCCCCCACCAATGACCACGGCCACTTCCACACCCATGGCCACCACTTCCTGCACCTCACGCACCATGCGCACGATGGTGGCGCGGTTGATGCCGAAGGCGTCGTTGCCCATCAGGGCTTCGCCGGAAAGTTTCAGCAGGATGCGCTTGTAGGCCGGCATGCGGTGAGGCTCCAATGATCAACAGCGGGGGAGTTTAAGGGCGCCATGTTGCGCGCCCTTTGCTTCAAGCGGAAATCGGCGCGATCACTGGCCCTTGGCGGCCGCCACCTGGGCAGCCACCTCGGCGGCGAAATCGTCCACCTTCTTCTCGATGCCCTCGCCCACCACGTACAAGGTGAAGGCCGACACCTGGGTGTTGGCGGCCTTGAGCATCTGCTCGACGGTCTGCTTGTCGTTCTTGACGAAGGTCTGGTTGAACAGCGAGACCTCCTTCAGGTACTTCTGCACCGAGCCTTCGACCATCTTGGCCACGATCTCGGCGGGCTTGCCCGACTCGGCAGCCTTCTCGGCGGCGATCTTGCGCTCCTTCTCGACCAGCTCGGCCGGCACCTGCGCTTGCGACAGCGCCACCGGCTTCATGGCCGCCACGTGCATGGCCACGTCCTTGGCCGACACGTCGTCGCCCTTGAACTCCACCACCACGCCAATGCGCGTGCCGTGCAGGTAGGTGGCCAGCTTGCCATCGCCCGCATAGCGCTGGAAGCGACGAATCGACATGTTCTCGCCGATCTTGCCGATCAGGCCCTTGCGCACGTCTTCCACCGTGGGACCGAAGCCGTCTTGCGACAGCGGCAGCGCCGACAGTGCGGCCACGTCGGCCGGGTTGCTCTTGGCCACCAGCTCGGCGCAGGCCTTGCTGAACGCCAGGAACGAATCGTTCTTGGTGACGAAGTCGGTTTCGCAGTTGACTTCGATCATCGCGCCCGTGCCGCCATCGGCAGCGATCGCGATCACGCCTTCGGCGGTGATGCGGGCAGCGGCCTTGCCGGCCTTGTTGCCCAGCTTGACACGCAGGATCTCTTCGGCGCGAACCATGTCGCCATCGGCCTCGGTCAAGGCCTTCTTGCATTCCATCATCGGTGCATCGGTCTTCGCGCGCAGTTCGCCGACCATGCTTGCAGTGATTGCTGCCATCTTCAAATCTCCGGACGTTGATGAAAAAGGGGCCCTAGAAGCCCCTCGTTCCTGTATTGCAGGCGGGAGGCCTCAGGCGTGTTCGTTGACTTCCACGAACTCGTCGCCAACGGCGGCGGCTTGCACCACCTCATTCACCGCATTGGCCTTGCCTTCCACGACAGCGTCGGCCACCGCACGGGCGTACAGCGCCACGGCCTTGGCCGAGTCGTCGTTGCCGGGGATGATGTAGTCGATGCCGATGGGCGAGTGGTTGGTGTCCACCACGCCGATCACCGGGATGCCCAGCTTCTTGGCTTCGGCAACGGCAATCTTGTGATAGCCGACGTCGATCACGAACATCGCGTCAGGCAGCGCGTTCATGTCTTGGATGCCGCCGATGTCCTTCTCGAGCTTGGCCAGTTCGCGGTCGAACATCAGCGCTTCCTTCTTGCTCAGCGAGTCCATGCCGGCTTCCTTGGTGGCCTGCATGTCCTTGAGCTTCTTCAGCGAGCCCTTGACCGTCTTGAAGTTGGTCATCATGCCGCCCAGCCAACGCTGGTCGACATAGGGCTGGCCGGCGCGCTGCGCTTCGAGCGCGATCACGTCGCGGGCCTGGCGCTTGGTGCCCACCATCAGGATGGTGCCGCGCTTGGCGGACAGCTGGCGCACGAACTTCATCGCTTCCTCGAACTTCGGCAGCGTCTTTTCGAGGTTGATGATGTGGATCTTGTTGCGATGGCCGTAAATGAACGGGGCCATCTTCGGGTTCCAGAAGCGGGTCTGGTGTCCGAAATGGACGCCGGCTTCCAGCATTTCACGCATGGTGACAGACATGGATAACTCCAAAAGGTTGGGTCTAGAATCCGGCGCGAATCGCCCTGAACACCACGTATTGCCGTGCTGGGGGCGACACCTTGTCGATGGCCGGTTCGCGATTGATCTTGCTGAAAACGTGCACACGCAGCGAACCAGGAAGGATTCATTCGCAGCCGCAAGGTTTTTCACCCTTGATTGGCCCCGCAACGTCGTTGAACGCTGCCTTGAAGAACCTTTCCGAAGACCGCATGGACCTCCAGCAAAACCCAAAGATTATAGCCACAGGCTCGATGTCGGCCCTTGAGGCCGTGAACCAGGCCCTGGCCGCGGCCGACCAGCCCGCCTGCGCTCACGTCTACATCCGCCGCTTCGACGCCCAGGCGCGTGCGGCCGCACAGGCCACCGACCTGGCCCGTGCCGCAGGCGCGCCCGTGCCAACGCTGGCAGGTCTGCCCGTGTCGATCAAGGACTTGTTCGATGTGGCCGGCCACCCCAGCACGGGGGCTTCCAAGGCCATGGCCGATGTCGCGCCGGCGCAGCGCGACTGCAGCGCGGTGGCCCGCTTGAGAGCGGCGGGCGCGGCCTTGATCGGCCACACCAACCTGAGCGAGTTCGCGTTCTCAGGCGTTGGCATCAACCCGCACCATGGCACGCCGGTCAACCCATCGTCACCGGCGGGCCAGGCGCTGATCCCGGGAGGATCCACCTCGGGCGGCGCGGTGTCGGTGGCTGCTGGCAGGGTGTTCGCGGCATTGGGTTCCGACACCGGAGGCTCGATCCGCATCCCGGCTGCGCTGCAGGGCCTGGTCGGGTTCAAGAACACGCAACGCCTCACGCCACTCGACGGCGCCATCCCGCTGTCCACCACGCTGGACACCGCCTGCGCCATCACTCGCAACGTGAGCGATGCCATCCTGCTGCATGGCGTGCTGGCGTCGCGTCAGCCGCGGGTGCGCGCATTGCCGCTCACTGGCATGCGCTTCGCGGTGCCGTCGACGCTGATGCTGGACGCGCTGGAGCCCGCCGTGGCCGCAGCCTTTGATCGCGCACTGCGCTGCGTTCGCGACGCCGGCGCCACGGTGCAGACCATCGAGCTCGCGCGCCTTGGCGACATCGGCCAGCTTCAAGTGCAAGGCGGCTTCGCCGCCGCGGAGAGTTGGGCCTGGCACCGCGCTCGCTTGGCCACGCGCGCCGCGCAATACGACCCGCGCGTGGCCATCCGCATCCAGCGCGGCGCAGCGATGTCGGCCGCCGACTACATCGATCTGCACGTGGCCCGGCGCCTTTGGATCGCCGACATCGAGCGCACGGTGAGCGGCTTCGACGCCCTGCTCTCGCCCACCGTGCCTCTGCAGGCCCCGGCCATTGCGCCGCTGGTGGCCAGCGATGACGCCTTCTTCGCCGTCAACCAGCGCCTGTTGCGCAACCCGGCGGTGGTGAACATGCTCGATGGCTGTGCGCTGTCTCTGCCCTGTCATGCGCCAGATGAGTTGCCGATCGGCCTGATGGTGTGGGGCACGGCGCTCTGCGATGACAGGGTGCTGGAGGCGTCGCTGGCCATCGAGTCCGCTCTCGCGGGAGCGCACTGATGCGCGTGGCCGTGATAGGCGCCGGCATCGTCGGCGTGACGAGTGCGTTCGAGCTGGCCAGCGATGGGCACGAGGTCACTGTGTTCGAGCGTCGCAGCAGCGTGGCGGAGGAAACCAGCTTCGCCAACGCCGGCGTCATCGCCCCGGGCTATGTGACACCCTGGTCCGCGCCCGGCATGCCGAGCAAGGTGCTGCGCCACCTGTGGAGCCGCCATGCGCCGGTGCGCCTGGCACGGCCCATGGCCAGCGGACAGTTGAGCTGGTTGTGGCAGTGGTGGCGCGCCTGCAAGTCGTCCACCTATTCCGCCAACAGAGCGGCCATGCACAGCCTGGCGCAGTACAGCCACCAACGTCTTCGCGGCATCAGCCACGATCTGCGCCTGGACTATGAGCAGGCCTCGGGCTACCTCATCCTGCTGCGCTCTGGGCAGGAGCTCAAGCTGGCCCGCACGGGGCTCAAGCTGCTGGCCGAGTTGGGCGTGAGCTTCCACCTCATCGATGCCGCCAAGGCGCGCGCCATCGAGCCCGGCTTGAACCCGGACACTCCACTGCAAGCGGCCGTGCACCTGCCCAACGACGAGGTGGGCAATTGCAGGCAGTTTGCGCACCTGCTGCGAACAGAGGCCCAGCGCCTGGGGGCGAGCTTCAAGTTCCTTCGCGATGTGCAGGGGCTGACGCCAGGGCCGCAGCCCATCGTGCGGCACCGGGCCGTGGGCCAACCCGCCGAATCCGTCGAGGACCACTTCGATGCGGTGGTGGTCTGTGCCGCCATGGGCGCGCGCCCCTTGATGGCTGCACTGGGCTGCCGATTGCCCCTGATGCCCATCCACGGCTACTCGCTGACTGCGCCCTTGCGCATGGTGGAGGGGCACCCCGATTTCGGCCCACGCTCGGGCGTGATGGACGAGCGCTTCAAGGTCGCCATCAGCCGGCTGGGCCAGCGCGTGCGCGTCGCCGGCAGCGCCGAGTTGGGCGGCCTGCCCGAGCGCCACAACCCCGCCGTGCTGGAGACCCTGCACAAGGTGTTGGACGACTGGTACCCCGGCTGCGCTCAACATGGCCAGGCGCAGTACTGGAAGGGCGCACGGCCCATGTTGCCCGATGGTCCGCCCGTGCTCGGCGCCAGTGGCGCCGAGGGCGTGTGGCTCAACCTGGGGCATGGCTCCAGCGGCTGGGCCTTGTCTTGCGGCTCGGCCCGGGTGCTGGCCGATCTGTTGGCACGCCGAACACCCGACATTGCACTGGACCGCCTGGGCATCGAGCGCCTGAAGCACGGCTGATTCAACGCCGGGTCCTGTGCCGCCGCTGGCGCCACAATCTCCGCAGAAGGCCGGGCATCGGCGCCCTGCCGCCACCGGCCACCGCCATGCACACCGATTCCGGCCCGCAAGCCGTCTTGCCATCCACACAGCGGTGGCCTTTGAACGATGCCGCAAGCTCTCGCCACCTCGAGGCCGAGGCGCTGGCTTCGTCTGCCCCGCAGGCCTTGATGAAGGCGGCTGGCCTGGCGGTGGCACGACTCGCCATTGCCGCCAGCCCCGGAGCGCACCGCGTCTGGTTGGCCGCGGGCCCGGGCAACAACGGGGGCGACGGGTTGATTGCTGCTCGCCTGCTGCTGCAGCAGGGGTGGGACGTGCGGGTAGCCTTCTTGGGCGATGCGGCGCGCCTGCCTGCCGACGCCTCATGGGCGCTCAAGGTCGCGCGCGAAGCTGGCGTGAGCATCGAGCCGGGCTTGCCCGTCAGCCTACCATCGGTTGATCTGGTGGTGGACGCACTGCTCGGCCTTGGCACCAACCGCGCGCCCGATGACGCCATTGCGCAAGCCATCGCCGCGATCAACCAGCAGCACTGCAGCGTGCTGTCCATCGACCTGCCCTCGGGCCTTTGCGGCGATCGCGGTACCGTGCTCGGGGCCGAGGCCGTGCGGGCCACGCACACCTTGTCGCTGCTGAGCTTGAAACCAGGCCTGTTCACCGCGCAGGGTCGGGACCATGCCGGCCGGGTCTGGCTCGACCGGCTGGGCGTGCCGCCCGCCCGCGCCACGGCGTGGCTGGCTGGCCCGCCCGCTGCGCAGAGGCGACTGCACGCGCAGCACAAGGGCAGCTTCGGCGACGTGCTGGTGCTGGGCGGCGCAAGCGGCATGGGCGGAGCGGCCCAGTTGGCTGCAAGGGCAGCGCTGTGCGCCGGTGCGGGGCGTGTCTATCTGACGCGACTGAGTGCCGGGCCGCACGAAGCCGATGCGCACCGCCTGGAACTGATGTCGCGCACGCTGTCCGAGGCCCTGCGCCCCGAATTTCTGGCCAACACCACCACGGTGTGCGGCTGTGGCGGTGGCACCGAAGTGGCCAAGGTCTTGCCGACCGTGCTGCACCATGCACGCTGCCTGGTGCTGGATGCCGATGCCCTCAACGCCATCGCTGCCGATGCCGCACTGCAACGCGCGCTTCGTGGGCGCGCCGATCGCGGCCTGCCAACCATCATCACGCCACACCCGCTCGAGGCGGCACGGCTGCTGCACTTGCCATCGGCTGCAATCCAGTCCGACCGCTTGCTGCACGCGCACGCCCTGGCCGATCAACTGGCCTGCCACGTGGTGCTGAAGGGCTCCGGCACGGTGCTGGCCTCACCTGGCGCACTGCCCAGCATCAACCCCACGGGCAACGGCCGGCTGGGCACCGCCGGCACAGGCGATGTGCTGGCCGGCTGGCTGGGTGGCCGCTGGGCCGCCGGGCAGCCCAGCGACGCGCATGCGGCCGCGCTGGAAGCCACCTGGATTCACGGACGCGCCGCAGACGACGCGCCGCTGGATCAAGCCTTGCTGGCCGGCGATTTGATCGCGGCGATGCAGGCGGTCGCCAGCCGGGCCTGAGAGGCCGGGCCGGCGCACGCCCCGATCAGAGGGCCACAGCCCACGCCCTCAACGGCTCTTGCGTGTGCGCGACGTTTTCTTGGCCGCGCCGCGGTCGCCCTTGCCTCCCGCCGGCCGTCCACCCGCCACCTTGGCGCGCGCTGCCTTGACGGACCGGTCTTTGACCTTCACGTCCTTCAGCGCCTGCACGGCCGTGCCCGCGGGCTTGCGCCCTCGGGTCAGCAACTCGTCGGTCTCGCCTTCGCGCACCATGCGGAAATCGATCTTGCGCCCATCGAGATCCACACGGCTGACCTGCACCCGCACGCGCGAGCCCACGGCATAGCGCACGCCCGTGCGCTCGCCGCGCAACTCCTGCCGTGCCTCGTCGAAGCGGTAGTACTCGCCGCCCAACTCGGTGATGTGGATCAGGCCTTCGACATACAACTCGTCGAGCGTGACGAACACCCCGAAGCTCGTCACGGCGCTGACCGTGCCCGAATACTCCTCGCCCAGGTGATCGCGCATGAAGCGGCACTTGAGCCAGGCCTCTACATCGCGCGAGGCCTCGTCGGCGCGCCGCTCGTTGGCACTGCAATGCGCACCGGCGCTTTCCCACAGCGTCACCTCCTGCGAGCTGGCCTTGGCGGGTGCCGCCGCGGACTTGCGCGGCATCTTGCTCGGCGTGGCGGGCTGCTGCACCTGGCTGAGCACCAGCTGGTAGCGCTTGCCCAGCAGCAGCGCCTTGATCACGCGGTGCACCAGCAGATCGGGATAACGCCGGATCGGGCTGGTGAAGTGCGTGTAGGCCTCGTAGGCCAATCCGAAGTGGCCGCTGTTGGACGCCGTGTAGATCGCCTGCTGCATGGATCGCAGCAGCATCGAGTGGATCTGCGCCGCGTCCGGCCGGTCCTTGGTGGCCTGCGCGATGGCCTGCAACTCGCTGGGCTTCGGGTCGTCGCTGACGCTCAGGCCCAGCCCAAGTGATTTGAGGTAGTTCTGCAGGGTGACCCGCTTCTCCGGCGTCGGCCCTTCGTGCACTCGGTACAGCGCCGCATGCTTGTGGCGCTGGATGAAATCGGCCGAGCACACGTTGGCTGCCAGCATGGCCTCCTCGATCAGGCGGTGCGCCTCGGTGCGAGTGCGCGGCACGATCTTCTCGATGCGGCCGTTGTCGTCGCAGACGATCTGCGTCTCGGTGGTCTCGAAATCGATCGCGCCACGAGAGCCTCGGCTCTTGAGCAAGGCGCGGTAGACCTCGTGCAGGTGCAGCAGGTGCGGCACCAGAT
>Ga0268298_10001978_pt1 | contig 23059 bp, 22 predicted proteins | sample WWTPWeurt_MetaG_FD_194462 | JGI IMG/M metagenome (GOLD analysis project Ga0268298, IMG submission 194462) | Activated sludge microbial communities from WWTP in Nijmegen, Gelderland, Netherland - WWTP Weurt | ecosystem: Engineered > WWTP > Aerobic digester > Activated sludge | place... | reverse complement strand
ACGTCTGCGCTCTTTTGTAGTCACGCTGGCAACGTTATACGACAATCCTTCCATTCTGGCCAGAATGGAATCCACTTCCTCTTTTGACTTGAGATCCGCCTTTTTTCCGTCCACTGAGGAAAGGCTGGCCGCGAATCCTTTCTTACCTACATTGAATTTTACGTCGAGGGTCCAGTATTCTTCCGGAACAAACTTATCAATTTCACTTTCTCGATCACAAATCAGCTTCAACGCAACAGACTGAACCCGACCGGCAGAGAGGCCGCGCTTGATCTTCTTCCAGAGCAACGGAGAAATATTATACCCAACAAGTCTGTCCAGGATACGACGCGCCTGCTGCGCGTTGACCAGATCCATATTGATGTCGCGAGGATGACGCACAGCTTCTTGAACGGCGCTCTTAGTAATTTCATTGAATTCAATTCGTTTGATGTCCGTGTTGGCCGGGCCGAGGGCACGCGCCAGGTGAAATGAAATGGCTTCTCCTTCGCGATCCGGGTCCGCCGCAAGTAGAACGCGATCGGAATGCTGTGCGATTTTCTTCAGCTTGTTCAGGATCTTGGCGCGGCCGCGAACGGTGATGTATTCCGGTTCGAAATTCTGCTCCACATTTACGGCCATACGCGAACGCGGCAGGTCAATCAGGTGGCCCATGGAGGCTTCAATGATGTAGCTATTCCCCAGGTATTTGTTGATTGTCTTTGCCTTCGCAGGCGATTCTACGATGACGAGAGTTTTGCCTTTGGAGGATGCTTTGATGCTCTTTTTGGCTTCTTTTTTTTTCGGAGCTGTCTCTTCTTTTGTTTTTACTGCCATGACTTTATGTCTCCGGGGACCCGGCCGCGCAATCGCGCCACTCTTTTTTTAAACTTCTTCTATATAAAGGGTATCGGAGACACGAAGCAACCCCCTCTGCCTTTTTTCGAAAAACTCCAGCTGCTCATTCCCGGGCGGCCAGACGATCCCCGGTGGACGCACAAATAGAGAATCCAGAGCCTCAATCTCGAGCAATGTGGCCCCTTCCTGGATGAGTCGCCTGGCTCCCTCATTCATCCAGGTCTCAAGCACAGGATGATCAAAGCAAATCAGGTCCCGACCCTCTTCTAAAGCATAACGTGCGGTGATCAGAGCGCCACTCTTCGCAGGCGCCTGCATCAGAAATACTCTGGCAGAAAGTCCGGCGATGATTCGATTTCTCCTGGGAAAACTGTGCGATCTTGCGGGCCAGTGCGGCGGAAATTCAGAAACAAATGTAGTGAAGTCACTGTACGGACGAAGGAGGCGAAGGGTGGAGCCAGGTCCGGCGAATCTGTGACCGGACCCGAGAACTGCGATGGTTCGTCTGCCTCCGCGCGCGCATTCCAGATGCGCCTCTGCATCCACGCCTCTGGCAAAACCAGAAACAATCATGGAAGAGAGAGATCTCACTAAAATTCGCACAGCGCATCGCACGACCGGGGACGGAGCTCTCGTGCCGACTATGGCATCAAACTCGCCGTCAAGATCTGCTCCACAAATATACAATCCAGGAGGCGGATCATAGATGTTGCGTAGAGATGCCGGATAACGTTCATCCAGAATCGAAATAAAGCGAAGATCTTTGTCTTTTTCTAGAATCTCCAGGGCACGCGACGCATCTATCCTTGCTGTTTCGATTTCTTCCTTTGTATAAAACTTCAGAAAATCATTCGGAAACGCCTGAAATCCGCCCATGCGATAAATGGCAGATCGATAAGGAAGGCAGCTGGCCAGTATGAATCGTTCCATCTTTTCTATGGTAAAAAAAGAATGGTGCGTTTCGAAAAAAACAGGTACGAGGACACGTGAACCTGGATGATCTCAGCCGGCTCGAATCGCTTTGCTTCCCGGATCCCTGGACCAGAGAGATGCTCGAAGGAAGCGTGGCCAGGCCAGACAGCATCGTAATATTTCGGAAAATAAATGAGCAAATCAGTGCGTATTTGCTGGCCACATCCTCGGAGAACGGAATCGAGTTACTGCGAATCGGCGTTGCCCCTTCAGGAAGAAGGCTGGGCCTTGCAAAATCAATGATCATGGAGCTAGTGGCCATGTCGCAGAGGATTCTACTCGAAGTGTCTGATTCAAACCGCGCTGCCATCTCCCTCTACCTTGGTTGTGGATTTAAGGAAATTGCGCGAAGAAAACGGTACTACGCAGACGGGTCCGATTGCATTGTCATGCAGCTAGAAAAAAGGTCCGGTTTTTGAATGCTCAATCGTAACTCCCGCAAGGAGTTTCTATGGAAGAGTCACAAAAGTCGCCAGAGGAGAAAGCACGGGACGCGAAAGATCAGCTCAACAACTGGGTGGCCGTCGCCGTGGCTCTCATTGCCACGTTTACCGGAATTACCAAGATCAAGGACGACAACATAGTGCAGGCAATGCTGCAAATGAAATCAGACGCTGTGGACAGATGGAATGAATCGCAGGCATCTAAAATCAAACTTCACATTGCGGAAAACGGCCTCAGGCAGACTCAAATCGCATCTCTGACAGCCGGAGGCGCACAAAGACAGGCTCTGAATACAGCTGCAAAAGAATACGAAGCCGCCATAGAGAAATACAGAAAACGCGCAGAGGAAGCAAGCGCAGAAGCAAAGAAAAACGAAGAAGCATACGATTCGCTCGGATACAGAGATGATCAATTCGACATGTCAGATATGTTTCTTTCGATTGCCATGTCTCTACTGGCCGTCTCCGCACTGACTGGAAAACGCTGGCTCTTTTATTTTTCCATGGTTCTAAGTACGTTTGGAGTGATCATGGGAGTGGCGGCTTTTGTGCAACTGCACATTCACCCGAATTTCCTGGTCAAGTTTTTGACGTAACGAGAGTTTCGAGGCGATCGACCTGCTGCATCATTTCGCGTTCCAGACGGCCGATCGTTTCCTCAAGCTCTTCTTCGCTCAGCTTTCGCGGCACATAGAAGGGCTGTGAATATTCAATCCACTGCTTCGCGCCGAACTTCGGCAGCCTCATCTTATCCCAGCTTCTTGTTTGATACGCGCGATCAAATACGGAAAAGAAATGAACGATGGGGAGACCGGTAGCCGCCGCCAGAGAAATGACTCCAGGTTGTACTTTGTAGAGCGGGCCTCTGGGGCCATCCGGAGTGAAAATCGGCACCCAGCCATCCTTGATTCGTTTGAGCAGAGCGCGAAACGCTGCCGCTCCGCCTTTGCTCGTAGAGCCTCGCTCTGAATACATTTGAAAGCGCAGAAACGTCTGATAAATCATTTCTCCGTCCTTTGATTGCGAAACCAGAGGAGTAAGTTTGATCTTGCGCTTCTTTCCAAGATATTTGGAACAATGATACGTCAAAGACATGATTTGATTGTGAAATCCGGCCAGAATGAATCCGCGTTTCTCCGCGAGGAGCTTTTCTGTTTCGGGTGGGACTATGATCTTCGCACGAATGAACAAGAACCAGAACTCTATCAGCAGTTTTACGCCAATGCTAATCCAGAAAGGCTTCATTTGCGCAATGCTGATTTCTTTCCAGTCATCCGAACACTCTTTTTACCGGCAATTCTGCGCGAAGCGGATGCAGGCTTTACCGTCCCCGACTTTGCTTTCTTCTTTTGCTCCAGATACTGTAGAAGTTCCGATGGTTGCTTGAATTGATGTGCATGATCTTTCGCGGTGCGAGAGCAATTGTCTGCTGAATAATCCCGGCATATCTCCGGGCGCGTTTCGTAAATGCTGCATGCGCCGTTCGGTAGGAGCTTATCGCAAGGAGTCTTAAAGATCAGAAACCATTTATTGTAGTTGTCGATTTCTATTTCTACGTTTCTGTGTAGCAAGTACCAGACGTATGTATCCAGAGTATCTTTTGATCTTGGATATTCGAGAGGAACAGCAACGTACGTGCAACAACCGTGGCACTTCATGCATATTTCGCTCTCCGTCATTTTTGCTTCGTTGTTGAACTTCGGAAAGACGAGCTCGATCTCTTCTACATTAAAAATGCCACCGGAATAATCCATCCGGGCCAGGAAATTCTAAACGCTCAGGGAGGCAATCAAACGATGTATTCAGGTTCCATCTCGAGTTGAATTCCAAAGCGTGATAGCACTTCTCCTTTGATTTCATCTGCAAGCGAAAGTAGATCGGCCGCTGTTCCGCCTCGATTGATAAGAGCAAGAGCGTGCTTTGTGGAAACGCCCGCACCCCCACGCACGAGTCCTTTGTGAAATCCAGCATTCTCCACAAGAAACGCAGCGGATACTTTGAAGTTGTGTCCGTCCGGGTACGCCCGCGGCATAGTCAGGCCGCTGGACTTCATTTTTGCCTCGAGTTTAGCCAGACTCTCTGCATCCAGGACTGGATTGGTGAAGAAGGAGCCGCAGGAAATGGAATCCGGATCTTCTGCAGAATGAACCATGGACTTTGCTTTCCTGAGTGATAGCACAGCCGTGCGCACGGCCAGAGGATGAGGCGAAATCCCAGAGATTGCTGGATCCTGCATTTTGGTGATCAATTCCGGATAACGGGGCGGACTGGAATCATTTCGTAAGGCAAAGAGTACATCCAGAATGATGAATCGCCCTGCTTCTCTGTGCTTAAAGCGACTGGTTCTGTAACCAAACTCACACTCTGTGCCCGGAATAGAAATAATGCTCTTCGCATTTCTATCATAAACTCGAACAGAAACGATCGTCTCTTTTGCTTCCTGTCCGTAGGCTCCCACATTCTGAATGGGCACTCCACCCGCTGTTCCCGGAATGCCGGAGAGACACTCTACACCGGAAAGGTTGGCTCGCACACAATGCTCTACGAATGCGTCCCATTCGTGCCCCGCCTGGACTCTAAGTTCAGACCCGTGATTGGTTTCCCTTTCCAGTTCAATTCCGCGAGTGGCCACGCGAATGACAAGTCCGCGAAATCCAGCGTCCGAGAAAATCACATTGGAACCACCGCCGAGAATTCGCACTCGCAAGTTCTTATCTTCTGCAAACGCAAGCCCCTGGATTATTTCCTGGTCTGAGTTTGCCTCTAGAAAAAAATCTGCGGGTCCGCCCAGATGGATCGTGGTGTAAGGGCCCAGATCTATTTTTGTTTTGATTTCTGCCAGAGTAATTCCTTTTCCTCTAAACTGAGATCCATGAATCCTTCGCCTGCGGATTCTGTCATTCGCGCAAAACGATCCTGAAATTTATCCGTGGATCTGTGAAGAGCCGTTTCCGGGTGAATTCCTAAATGCCGCAAACAGTTTACGATTGTAAACAATATATCCCCGATTTCCTCTTCGCGCCTGGCAGAACTTTCTCCGTCTGCAACTGCCTGACGAAACTCCGCCACTTCAGATTCTAGATGCGGAAGAACATCTCTTGCGTTTTCCCAGTCGAAACCTTTGCGCGCTGCTTTCTCCTGCACTTTGAACGCACGCAGAAGTGCGGGCAAAAAGGCCTCTCTTTCAGAGGATTTTTCTTTTGCCTTGATTTTTTCCCAGTTTTGAAGTACTTCCTGAACGCTATGATCCTTTTGCTCACCAAAAACATGAGGATGTCTGCGAACGAGCTTATCTGAAACGTCGCGCATCACATCCTGAACTGAAAAGACTCCCTTCTCTTCGAAAAGGCGCGAATAGAAAAAAACAATGAAGAGCAAATCTCCCAGTTCTTCGCGAATCAGAGCGGGATCGTTTCTGTTGACTGCCTCAATGACTTCATATGCTTCTTCGAGCAAATAGACGCGCATAGACTCCGCATCCTGGGCGCGATCCCAGTTGCATCCGCCTGGCTCGCGCAGAGTGCGGGTGATATCCTGCAGTCTGGCCCATTGTTCTGAAAGGCTATTGTCCACAGACCCGGTTACTGCGGGCTTGCAGCCGCGCAATTCATTTCATGATTGAGTCGACAGCCTCCGAGGCCGTGCGAGTTACGAACATGATCAAGACCTTCGTCCAGGACGGAATCCCCTTTACAATCGAGCTGCAGAAACAGGGCGAAGGATTCTACATCGGAATCTCGGAAGAAGGCAAACCAGACATAAAGCTGCCTGTAGAAACAGCACAGATTTTGAATGGAGATACTTTTTCCATTCAGACAGCCGCGGGCGAAACGAAAGGACGATTCTACTTCGCGGGCGACGAAGTCTATGTTCATATCGCAGGCCAGACCTTTCGAATGAAGTCTGTTTCTCCTGCAGACCTTGAAACAAACACATCGAATCTTCACAGAAGTCCTATGCCGGGAAAAGTCATTGCCGTGCAAGTGGCCGTGGGCGATTCAGTTCAGAAGGATCAGACCATTGTAATTGTGGAAGCAATGAAAATGGAAAACGCAATCAAAGCGACTTTGAGCGGCAAAGTAAAGGCCGTTCACTGCAAGGTTGGAGATCTGGTGTCACCGGATCTGAACCTGGTCGAACTCGAAGGATCATAATGCAGCCACCCGTAGTCCCATCGATCTCTCAAATTCGCGCAAGCATTCCCAATCACTGTTTTCAACCGTCCGTATGGAAGTCCCTGTTCTATTTCTTCTTCGACATCAGCACCATCGCCGGCCTTGCTTCTCTCGCTCTCTATCTGGACAGCTGGTATTTCTATCCAGTCTACTGGTTTCTCCAGGGAACCATGTTCTGGGCTTTGTTCGTTGTGGGTCATGATTGTGGGCATGGTTCTTTCTCGCACATCAAGTGGTTGAACAATCTAATCGGCCATTTGAGTCACACGCCTATTCTAGTGCCCTACCATGGTTGGAGAATCAGTCATCGCACTCACCACCAGCATACTGGTGATGTGGACAAAGATGAAACGTGGTATCCAGTCACTGAAACTCAGTATTCACACATGACTCTGTCCATTCGCATCTTGCGATACTATGTATTTCTATTCCTTTTTCCGCTGTATCTGTTTCGCAGATCCCCTGGTCGCGACGGTTCTCACTTCCTTCCCGGCAGTGATCTGTTTCGCCCTTCTGAAAAATGGGATGTGCTGACGAGCACTCTTCTCTGGGGAATCTTCTTTGCTGGCCTGTGTGTGGTCGGATGGAAATTCGGAATCGTATTTCTTGCAAAGTTCTACATTGCACCGTACTTTGTATTCGTGGTGTGGCTGGACCTGGTCACATTCCTTCATCACACCGCTCCGGATGTTCCCTGGTATCGCGGGGAAGCCTGGAATTTCGTGCGCGGCAATCTTTCTTCCGTGGATCGCTCGTACGGAATTTTTGAATGGTTTCACCACAATATTGGCACTCACATGGTGCATCATTTGTTCATTGGAATCCCTCACTATAAATTGCGCGAAGCTACTTCTCACATGGCTCCGTTCCTCGGAGATCTGTACAGAAAGTCAGATGAATCCATCTTTCGCGCGTTCTGGCGAGCCTTTCGCAGCTGCCACATTGTAAGCGATGAAGGACCAGTGGTTTTCTATCGCCCCGCGGCCACACTGGGTCAGGAGAGTGACTCCGGAAAGCCATCGGCCTCTCTCAAAGAGGCCGGAGCAAGATAATGCAAAAGTCATTGTCTGCCGTTCGAGCAGTCATACCTCCTCATTGCATGAGACCTCACGCTGGCCGCGCCCTTCTCTACATGGCCAGTGGCATCATCTTTTATTCTGCATCCGTCGCCTTCGCATGGTTTGTATGGGAGAAATCCATATATTGGCTTTATCCAATCAGCTGGTTCGTTGGCGGAACTGCCTCCACTTCATTGTTTGTGCTCGCGCATGACTGCGGCCACTATTCTATTCTCAAGAGCAGGCGCATCATGGATGTGCTTGGCCACGTTCTGCTGTTGCCTGTTTGTTATCCATTCTATGCGTGGAAGCATTCGCACGATGCGCATCACAAGTATACGAATCTGCTGAAGAGAGAAGACTCCATCTACTTTGACAACGCCTGGATTCCGGAAACAATCGAAGAGTACGAAACAGAGAAGAGCCAGCGACCATTCTATGCATTTTTGTATCGCATCGCCAGACGATTCCCGCCGCTGGGAGCCTGGATGCATCACGGTCACTATCTATTGAGCAGCCCTGAGCTCTATCGTGAAGACCACAGGAAAAAGGCGGTTTTTTCCATATGGTTTGTTCTGATCGGGATGCTGACATTTGGCCCGGCAATTTCCTTTCTTTCAGGCTCCTGGTTTGGCGCGTTCCATTTCTGGTTTTTGCCAGCGCTTTGTTTTCAATTCTGGATGGCCATTTACACTTTCCTTCACCACACCGCAGAGGACGTGCCTTTCCTCCCGGAGGGAGAATGGACACCTTACAGAGCGCAGGTGGAATGCACCGTCAATGTACTGTGGCCCAGACCCATCTCTTTCTTGCACGGAAACATTGACGTTCATCTGCCCCATCATGTCGCAGCAAACATCCCGGCATACTGGCTGCGCGACGCTTACGCTGCGATCAAGAATTCTGAATTTGCATCTGAAGTCAGAGAAGTGCGATTCTCACCCTCTTACTACCTGCGTCAGATCAGACAGTGCAGGCTGTGGGACACGAAGGCAAAAGCGTATGCCGGGTTTCCGAGCTAAAGCCTTTCTCTACTCTTTCTTACTCTGCCTGATTTCCGTGCCCGTATTCGCAAATGCGGGAGCACATGGCGGGCGCAAGCGTCCGCCGGAGATCATCTGGAAAGTGCGGGCTGGAGAAAAAATCAGAGACCTCTGCCAAAGGTTAGAACGAGAAGGTGCCTGCCTTTGCACTCATTTTGAAAGCACAGCAAAAAGCGCGGACCTTTCATTCATTCCTCGATCCGAAAAGACTCTTCGCAAATTCGAAGGGATCTTTGTTCCTGGAGAATATAGAATCGAAAAAATTCGCGGCCAGGATTCGCAGACGCGATCTGCGAGGATTCTGGGTTCTCTGTTGGCAGCCGCGCGAACAAGATATGATCACTCCGACCTCGAAGGAAATGCACTGCATCACAGAATCACAATCGCAAGCATTGTGGAAAAAGAATCTGTCAAAAAAGAAAATTTCGAAGAAGTGGCGTCTGTGTTCTTCAACCGACTGCGTACGGGCCAGACTCTTGGATCCTGCCCTACAGTAGAGTACGCCCTTGGTTACCATCGCCCGTTTTTGCTGGAGAGCGATGTTCGCATCCAGTCGCCGTATAACGTCTACAGGAACAAAGGACTCCCGCCTACACCGATCGCCTTCTTCTCTGAAGGCGCGTGGAACGCGGCCCTTCATCCGAAAGAAACAGAATATCAGTTCTTCGTCTTTGACTGGACCACAGGTAAACTTGGCTTTTCAAAGAGCTACGAGGAACACAAAGATCGCGCCAGTCGAGCCCGAGCGAACTTCATCCGGCGATTTGGCGCGGCCAGATTGCATGCGATGGACAAAACAAAATACTACGAATATTGAGGACTTTTGTGTCCTGTGTTTTCTGGATTCCACGATGCGGGTTGCATCCACGTACCATCTGCAATCGCCAGGATTTCAGACCCATCCAGAAGCGCTGTGGACACTTCAACCAACGGCCCTTTCTTTCTTTTCATCCAGCCAATCACAACGAGTTGGTCTGACTCTGTTCGCCGTCGAATCACAGTGCATTTCATTTTAGCAAGAACAGCTACTTGCATCGCGCCGCCGTGAGAGAAATGATACGCAAAGTAGCCCGGACAATCAAGAGCCGCCCACAGAATCGGAACAGATAGGTCTCCGCTCGAAGACATTGCATCCGGAAGAACGTTCCAGACTGCGGCTGCCATTCCTGAATGTTCTGCCACAGGTCCCGGGAGTATCCTCAAGCCGTCCCCCACTTTTCGCGCCGGGCCGCAGACGTAACAATCCGGAAATGCATGCTCTTTTTCTGGAATGGATTGCAATGTCGCATAACGGGCCTGCTCCAGTGTAACCACGGCAGGTAAAACAGTAGAAACAGGCTTCGAAGATTGTCCTTCCGCATAGGTTGTCTTGCCATCAATCGATTCGAGGACACACAGGTTGTCTTTTGATAACAGAGACACATCTAGATCGACTGGAACAGGAGACTTATAGCGTACTTCAAACGTAAACGAATCCTGTTTTTGTTCACCCAACTGTGAGTAAGCAAGGCCCGCGCATACGCCGCAAACGTAACCTCCATTGCCTGTGCGAGGAGGCCCAGAATACCTGGATGCAATTCTAGTCACCGCATTCGAATCGTTCATGTTCCCCCCGAATGGGCCCTGGCCTGGATTATGTCACATTGAAAAATATTGAAATTCGCGCCGGAATTTCGAGATGATGAAAGCGATCAGGATTTCTTTGTGCCGGAAAGCTCTGCGAGCATTTCCTGACGCTTCTTGAAGCGTTCTTTTGCTGGAAGGGACATCCAAACGCGCTTCAAATCCTTTACATTCGAGCCCTTCTTTGCACCGAATTTGCGGAGAAGTTTCGCTGTTTTCCCGTTCATGGGCCAAGTGTCCGCAAGTGGGGACGTGCGTCAACTAAAAGCGATTCACAGGTCCGCAGAGGCGGCCATAGCATCGAGCGGCTTTTCCACCCTGCCGTCCGCGTGACGCGCAAACTTACCCGCATCTCTCGGATGAACCGGCGCATCGTCAGGCCAGGGCCATCCGCCAAACTGAGTCCTTCTGTAATCGGCGAATGCGTTTTGAATTTCTTCCTGAGTGTTCATCACAAAAGGTCCATACTGCGCCACGGGCTCACCGATCGGTCTACCCTGGAGCATCAGCAATTCGCACGGCCCGTCTGTGGCCACAATCGTCGCGTTCATCTCTGCATTCAGTTGAATCGCATGTTTCTCTTTTACAACTGTGCCCGAAATACTCACGCTTTTGCCGTCAAAAAAATACAGCACGCGATTCACTCCAGGTCCGGCCTTTTCTATTTCGAATTGCGCACCCGCGTCGAGGCGAATAGTCAAAATCCGAACGTCCGCTTCTGCGGCTGCAGCCCAGGAATCAGGTGGTGGGGTGATTGCTTTTCCATCGAGCGGACCAGCATAAGCGGCGAGGCGAATGCTGTGTCCCGCCGAATCTTTTAATTCAAGCTTTGGAACCAGATGATCCCAGTACATGGAAAAATAGGGAGCGGCCATTTTGCTTTTCGCAGGAAGATTCAACCAGATTTGAAAAAGCTCCAGTGGATTGTCTGAATCTTTATTCAGAAGTGGAAACATTTCGGAATGAACCACTCCGGCACCTGCCGTCATCCACTGCACATCTCCTTTCCCGAACCTGGCGGCAGCACCCAGTGAGTCACTGTGATCTATGAACCCTGCGCGCGCCACTGTGATCGTTTCAAAACCTCTGTGCGGGTGCTGTGGAAATCCTGGAACGATTTCCCCGTGATACATGCTCCATCCGTCTTTGTAGGAAAAATCATTCCCAATCTGTCTGCCACTCAAGGAAGCGCGAGGAGCAAATCGATCATCTCCCTGCGGATAAGCATCTTTGTGATGCACGCAGAATAAAAACGGATCCAGTGTTTGCCACGGGAAACCGAGTGGGACTACAGCCAGGATTGGATCGCTCATTCTTCTATATAAAGAGCGTGTCTGGCCTGGGCGATCAAAAAAAGAGCAACGTCTAAAGCATTACTTCGTATCCAACCTCATAACTCTTGTAGTCGTCTATGCCCGACGTCTTGCCATACTTAAAAATCAGATCAGGCAAAAGAGACGAACTAATGCCGCTTTGCAAAAGACTCAGCTGGGTGATCGGAGTGTAGATCGGCACAAGCCTGTGCACGTGAATGACAGAATGTTCCGCGCGCAAAGAGAAGAATGCACGGCCCAATCCCAGCCTGGGAGAGAACAGGGTGGCCGCATATCTCTGGACGCGAAGAAATGAATCCCCTTTTCCATCCGATCTGATCCACAGGTTGTCGAGCAGGCTCGAGGCTGGCTCCGCTCTGAATGCAATTGTGTTTCCGACAGGCTTCGCATGGCCGCGCTGCCAGGATTGACCGTACAGAGTGCGCAGCTCAAGACCGCTCTCGCGCAAGAAGCGAATCTCTGCGCCCAGCTCCGGGCCTTTGCCATTCACGTTCGCACGCATGGCAGTCAGCAAAATGTTACGAACTCCGGGCTGATAGTTCAACGTAGTGGAAACAAGTCGAGTCTGGATGTTCGTAGAGGAATAGCCGGCGTACAGATGAGGACGAATGAACCACGTAGCAGGCACCGGAGAAAAACCAGCGCGCGAAAAGATTCCGGTTCGCGTTGAATTCGCAGCGCCGCGGCCGTCTATCAGGCGAAGCTGCGGATTCGGGCTCTGCAAGAATGTATAACCACCGCCTAACTCATCGTATTTGGAATGGCCGTGGATTTGCATGACGTCTACCAGGATAAACCACTTCCTGGATTGATAACCAAGAGATCCTCGGAGTCCACCGTAACCGCGCGTGCGAAAGTTCTGTGGGTAGCTGGGCAAATTGGATACACCCAGCGGGTTTTCCTTTTCCCTCTTAGTGTAGTCAATGGTTCCGGGAGAATAGCGATTGGTGGAAAGGCCCACGCCGAGAACCGGTCCGGTTCGCTGCAAACCAGGCGGCTCATCCGGTTTGTTCTTTGATTCTTCTCTCAATGCCGCCTGACGTTTTTCCTCGGCCAGCCTTCGTTCCTCAGCGTTCTTTGCCTCCTGTCTGCGTTGTCCTTCTTCGCGCGCCTTCTGCTCTGCGTCAAACTTCGCATCGTCGTACATGATTCTCTTGATCGTCGCCTTTTGAAGCGAAAGTCGGCCCGTTGCAGTATCAATCGTGACAGACGTACGGTCCTGGGCTATGATGTTCCCGCGGACATACGTGCCGTTCTGCATGAGTATGGTTTCAGAAAATAGAGCTGTAGCGGGAAAAAGTAAAATCAGAAACGAAAGACGCATGGCGTCTTATTCTAAGAACAAACGTTCGCACGCAACCACAACACGCACGTTGCTATGCATTCTACAAGAAAAGAAAATTCTAGCGTCAGCCTGCGGAACTTCGCTGGAGACTCGTGTACGCCATAGAAGGTTCACGATTTTCTGCATAGTCTGTAGAAAAATGCAAGCCCCTGCTTTCGCGTCTCGCCTTCGCAGATCGTACAATGAGCTTACCCACCAGAGCAAGATTTCGCAGCTCCAGAATCTTATTCTGGATTACAGTGCGGCTGTAGAAGTCATTGATTTCATTGGAGAGCATCTCGATTCTGCGAAGGGCGCGATCCAGTCTGAGATTAGATCTCACAATTCCAACGTAGTCCCACATGACGCTTTTGATTTCACCCAGGTTGTGCTGGACTAAAATCCATTCTTCCGCATTCGCCAGGCCTTCTTTTTGCCAGCGGCGAATCTCAGGCCTCTGTCCAGATATTTGATTTTCTTTAATATAACGTCCAATGCGATCCGCAAACACCAGCCCCTCTAGAAGACTGTTAGATGCAAGGCGATTTCCACCGTGCACTCCTGTACATGAGACTTCACCCACTGCGAACAAATGTTCTATGGCTGTTCTTCCATTCACATCCGTTCGAACTCCTCCGCACATATAGTGAGCCGCTGGAACCACCGGGATGCGATCGCGCGAAATCTCAATCCCCAGGTCCAGACAATGAGCATAGATGTTTGGGAACTTCTTCATGATTTGCTCGCGAGGCAAATGAGTCACATCCAGGTGCATGAAAGCCGCACCTGTTCTCTTCATCTCCGCATCGATGGCCCGGGCTACAATATCCCTGGGTGCAAGATCCCCTCTTTCGTCATATTTCTTTGTGAAAGGCTCTCCGTCCGGTCCACGCAGAATTCCGCCTTCTCCGCGCATCGCTTCGCTGATGAGAAAAGTCCTGTGACCGGGCGAATAAAGTGCAGTCGGATGAAACTGATAGAACTCCATATTCGAGATCACAGCGCCTGCCCTGTACGCGAGAGCCACGCCATCTCCTGTGGCCACGTCAGGATTCGTGTTATGCAGATAAACCTGGCCGGCACCGCCTGTTGCCAGAATCGTGGCCCGGGCGCGAATGATATATATTTCCCAGGTTTTTCTGTCATACACGTACGCGCCAAAGCATTGATTGGGGCCAGGCGGTGCAACACCTGGAAGATACGGATCTTTTTCTAAATGATAGCAGGTGATCAAGTCCACAGCGCTCTGGTATTCTTTGATCTCTATGTTCCGCGCTCGCACAGCACGTAAAAGCACATCTTCTACTTCTTTGCCGGTGAGATCCTTCGCATGGACAATTCGATTTTCACTGTGACCGCCTTCGCGTCCAAGGGTGAGACTTCCACTCGCATCCTGGTCAAAGGCAGCGCCCAGTTCCATAAGTCTACGAATGTGGGTCGGACCTTCCGTAACAAGAACGCGGACCGCTTCCGTATCGCACAGTCCTGCACCCGCGTCCAGAGTATCGCGAATGTGGCTTTCAAACGTATCAGAAGCTGCAAGCACGCTTGCGATGCCGCCCTGCGCGTAAGTGGTGTTTGCGTCTGTTACTTCTTCCTTTGTGATGATGGTGACTTTTCCAAATTCGCTGAGTATCAACGCAGAGTAGAGTCCAGAGATTCCACTTCCAATGACCAGGTAGTCTGTATCAACGATGCGCGTCATTTTTTTCCATCTCTGCGATCTTCGCTCTCACTTCAGACATATTCAAATGCTTGCCCGGACAGGCAGTGGCCCATAGCTCTCTGTGCCCCACAATGTGATCGAGAGGAATTCCATGCTCTCTCTTCAATCGTAAGATCAAATGAAGCAATGCTTCCATCTGCTGATCTGGAACGGAATGCTTTTCAAAATTTCCAACGAGCACAATGGCAATGCCAAATTGATTCACTTCGTGGACTTTTGTAGAATAACCACCATCTCTATCATGCCATAGATTGCTTTCTTCTACCTGCCCCGCCGCTGTCCCCGCAGTGCCATTATTGATTAAGAAGTGATACGCAATGTCCGGCCAACCTTTCTCTCTCTGGTGAAGGTCGCGAAAGTAAGCAAGATTTCCAAAGTCAGACGCTGTGTGATGTACTACAATCCAGTTCCATCTCTTCTCGCGCCAGAGGTAACGGCCACCTTCATATAAAAGTGCTCCCGCAATCAAAACGGCTGCAGCCACAATCGCCAGCCGCAATATTCGAGGAGAGCGCATGCGCTTTTGTGCGGCGCGCTTTGCTGTTGTCCATATTTTTCGCTTGTTTTACGGTCGAGGCGGGGTTTATCCTGGCGATATGGCACTCACACAACGCGGAAAAGGCTGGGAATGGTTCCAGTCCTGGTACATGCTCCTTTCTCTTCCATTTGGTTTCACAACATTCCTGGCATTCTTATACACGGGCTTCCGCGTTAAGAAATGGCTCTGGATGGGTTTCGGAGTGGCTTATCTACTACTGAACATCTACGTGGTTAAGAAAATCCCGGCTGCGGATTCAGGCGTGCCGGCAGATGACCTTACCATGGGTCTTCTGTTCGGCGAGTGGCTGGTTGGAATGATCCATGTCATCGTCATCCGCAAATCGTACCTGCTCCTCCTCGAAGCAACAGAACAGAGCTCAAAGATCTCTGACGACAGGCTTCGCACAAAGATCCAGGCGGACTACGGAGTAAGCGAAAACAAAATTGATGCGGCTCTCGTTGAATTCAAAGAAACAGACGCAACTGTGCGAGTCGTAAGCATGCTTTTCTCTGTATTTCCATTCATTCCACAATATGAATATTATTTCAGCCTGAAGGGTGCCGTGCGAAGAGTCGCACGCAGAGAAGATGCAGATCTTTTTGAGAAAGCAAAACAACTTGCGAATTCAGAAGATGTGCTCAAAGCACTGAAGGTAGCATCTGTAGTAGACAAAGCGGACGGCGGCCTTGGAATTTACACCGGACTCAAAAACGCCTACGACGCAGCCAAGAACAAAGATCGCAAAAGAACGTTCGAAGCGGACCCTCAGCAAGCAGCAGACGCCGCTCTCAAGGCAGTCGCTCTTTCTTATATGGTTGCCGCTCTCTATCCTGGAAGCGTGGCAGACAAAGTGCGCCTGTTCCTCGAAACTCCTGCAGGACAGGAGATTGCAGCCTACTATGCAGGAGTGGAAATTGCACTGCCTTTTACGGACAACCTCATTGAAGCATCCGGAAACTGGATGGGCAATCTTCTTGAGTCTGCGGGCGGAGCAGAAAGCAGATTTGGAGAATTCGCAGGAAGCGGACCCATGGACCAGGCGCGCGCCATCCTTGCCTCTCTTCGCGAACACATCGATTCCACTCTGACCAGAGTGAAGCCTTACCTGGATCCTCTCCGCGAAAAGGTATCTGCCATCGCGCCAACAGCGCTCAACATTGCGGATTCAACCACGGGTGCAGTCGCCACGGCTCTCGATGTATTGCCGGCGTGGAGATTCCTGGGTGCGAGGCTTGCAGCAGAAGCGTGCGTGGTTCGCGCCATGAAAGGCATCTGAAAAGGTTATTCGGAGCGGGACTTCGCCGCGAGCATTTCCCGTTCCTGCTTTCCGGCACACCTCATTCTGTAGACTGGTTTGAGGCGATTTCAGAAAACTACATGGACTCCTTCGGGAGACCCAGGCAAGTACTTCGCCGCATGCGAGAAAACTTTCCCATTGCACTTCATGGCGTATCCATGTCGATCGGGCAAACCGACGCACGCCGGGAAGAATATTTAAGAAAATTGAGAATCCTCGCAGATGAAATCGATCCATTTCTGGTTTCAGATCATCTGTGCTTCACCGGAGCTCACGGAAACCTGCACGACCTTCTGCCTCTGCCGTATACAGAAGAAGCAGCCCTGGTGGTATCGCGAAATCTCAAAGAAGCGCAGGATAGCCTGGGACGCCAGATCGCCATTGAAAATGTTTCGTGTTACTTAAGATACAAATCATCCGAAATGACTGAGTGGGAATTCCTGGTCCAGTGCGCTTCTCGCGCAGGCGCGCGCATCCTTCTGGATGTAAACAATGTGTACGTAAACGCGCGCAACCACGGCTTTGATGGCAGGGAGTTCATAAATTCCATTCCGGTGGATCTTGTAGCACAGATGCATCTCGCCGGCCACACGGATACAGGAGATTTCCTGTTTGATACTCACTCGGATCATGTAAGCGAAGATGTGTGGAAACTTTTTGAACTGGCGGCCACCAGATTCAAAGACGCGCCGGTGCTGATCGAATGGGATGAGAGCATTCCAGAATTTTCTGAGCTGGAAGCAGAAGTAAATCGCGCACGCAAGGTCGCTCTCGCCGCGGAGAACGCGAAATGAAGCTTGCCGATCTGCAAAAACTATTCGAAGAAAATGCGCGCGGCCTGTCGGATGAGCTTTCGAGTTACATAGAACCGGCCGGCACTCTCAGCGCGAAAGACGCAGTCCATGTATATCGCAATGGGCATACAGTTCGCCTGACGGAGGCGCTGGGAGAGATATACGAAGGTTGTTGGAGACTGCTTGGAGACGAAGAATTTTTCAAAGCGGCGGAAGCATACATTGCGAAATATCCTTCGCAGTCCTACAATCTGGCAGACTACGGAGAGCATTTCGCAGAATTCCTGGCAGATCGCTTTCCAGGGCAACCGGTAGCCTCTGAGCTGGCACAATTTGAACGCAAGTTCGCACAGCTCTTTCACGCAAAAGAGGAAACTGGATGCACGGCAGAGGAAATCGCCACCATGGACGAATCTTGCCGATTGCAGTTTGTATCCTCCATGTTCATTCAGGAAGGAAGCGGGGCATTCTATTCTATCTGGCAGGCGCGTGCAAACCCGGATCCACCTGAAATCAATTTTGATTCTCCTGAAATGGTTGTCTGCTGCAGATCAGGAACAGAGATTTTGATTCAGAGCATTTCGCGCGCGCAGTGCTCCATCCTGCGGTCTCTCATGGCCGGAAAGACTCTAGCAGAATCTTTAAATCTTTCGAACGCTACCGCAGAAGAAGTGAAAGAATTGTTTGCTTATCTAGCCGCAAACAAACTCATCCTGAAACTGGAACGCGGTTAAAGCAGAGGAAACAAATACTTCCAGACTTCATCCGCGTATAACTCTGTCCCTTTCGCATTTGGATGCACTCCATCTGATTGGAGAAGAGAATCGTTTGTGATGACCGCGGTGAGCGGAAAAGGAATGAGCGCTATGCTGTTTCTTTTTGAAAATTTAGAAAAAAGAGAATCGTACTCTTCTCCCTGTCTGAATCCAGGGAAAGAACGCATTTCTATGAGAGCAAGAACCATGGCAGAATTCGAAGATCTCAGCGTCGCGAGAATCGTTGTAAGATTGCTTTCGATATCTGCCACGGAGTAGCCCTGCATCCAGTCGTTTGTGCCCAGCTCGATGACGCAAACGTCCACACTTCCAGAAGGAGACAGAGATAGATACCGCTTCAATTTAGAGAGAGCCTGGCCCGACGTGTCCCCACGATAGCCGCCATTGATATGCACGTAGGGAAGACCCGAGTCCTGAATTTTTTTTTGAATGAGGTCGGGCATGGATTGCCCTGGGAACAGGCCCCACCCTTCCGTGAGGCTATTGCCTAAAAACAGAATTGTTTTCAAATCACTGACGCGCTGCAATCATGCGATTGAGTGCATTTAGATACGCGCGCGCACTCGATACGATGATGTCCGTATCCGATGCCTTCCCAAGAAAGGCACGACCGGACTCTTCAATGCGAATCGTGACTTCTCCCTGCGCGTCAATTCCTTCCGTTACAGACTTCACGCTGAATTCAGTCAAAGCAGGTGTAAGGCCTGTTATGCGATTGATGCACTGATAGATCGCGTCGACAGGGCCCGTCCCTACGGCTGCATCTGTGCGAAGAGTTCCATGAGAATCAATCAACCGGATGGTGGCAGTCGGTGCCGCATGATCGCCGGCAGAAACCTGAACCAATTCCAGCTTCCAGGCTTCTTTCTCTGGTTCACCAAGATGCGCCTGGACGAGCGCAGAGATGTCGCGGTCATCCACCTGCATTTTCTTATCTGCGAGTTCTTTGAAATTGTTGAACACTCTTTCCGTTTCCGCTTCGCTCAGATGATATCCCATTTCTTCCAGATGCACCTTGAACGCATGACGACCTGAAAGCTTTCCCATTACAAGCTCGGTTCCTTTGGGAATACCGATTTCCGCCGGGTTCATGATTTCCCAGGTTTCGCGCAGTTTTAAAATTCCATCCTGGTGAATTCCGCTTCCATGACGAAACGCGTTCTTACCAACGATTGCTTTATTCCATTGAACCGGCATTCCGGAAAGCCCTTCTACCAGTTTGCTCGCCCGATAAATCTCTTCTGTTTGAATGTCTGTGTAGAACTGAAGAAAATCCTTTCGCGTCTTGATGGCCATGACCACTTCTTCCAGAGAAGTGTTCCCTGCTCTTTCTCCAATTCCGTTGATGGTGCATTCAATCTGGCGCACTCCATTCTGAATGGCGGAGAGAGAATTCGCAGTGCAAAGCCCAAGATCGTTTTGACCGTGAAAACTGATTCTGCATTTGTGAATGTTCTTCACGTTTTCCATGATGGATCTAAAAAGGCCGCCGAGTTCTTCTGGGATCGCGTAACCAACAGAATCCGGAACGTTGATGGTTGTCGCACCCGCGTCGATGCATCTTTCGATCATCAGATACAGAAACTCTCGATCTGACCTGGTTGCATCCATTGGACTGAATTCAACGTTGGATGTGTACTTCGCAGCATGGCGAACCATGGCCTCTGCCTGGATCAGTACTTCATCGCGACCTTTTTTGAGCTGGTGAGCGATTTGAATGTCACTTGTATTGATGAACACGTGAATGCGTGGATCCTTTGCATGCTGCACTGCTTCCCAGGCAAGGTCAATGTCACGCGGAACAGCCCGGGCCAGGGCACAGATGGTTGCATTCTTGATTTCCCCTGAAATGAGCTGAACCGCTTTCAAATCTCCAGGAGAAGTGCACGGAAAGCCAGCCTCGATGATATCTACTTTGAGGCGTTCCAGTTGAAACGCAATCTCAAGCTTTTCTTCGCCGGTGAATGCCACTCCTGCGGACTGCTCTCCATCGCGGAGAGTTGTATCAAAGATATAGATTTTTTCTGCCATGCCATTCCAGGGAAATGTCCGGCAAGAAAAGGGCAAGCGACATTTGTTTTTGCCATGCCACGGGCTCGCCTTTCACTGGCAGAGGAAGCGCTTTTTCCAGCTGGGCGCTTTGCAGATCGGAGCCACTGAACTAGATGAACATTCTGTCTATAGATCGCGTTTCAAAACACATAGGCGATCGCTCTTTGTTTGAGAACCTGACGTTCGGGATCGCAGACGACGACAGACTGGGCCTCATTGGGCCAAACGGAGCAGGCAAGACGACTCTGCTTCGCATTCTCTCCGGCGACTCAGAACCAGACGATGGCCGCGTTGCGAAATCCACACAGCTGCAAATTGCAAACCTCCCGCAGATTCCGGTCTTCCAGCCAGACCTGTCGATTCGCCAGGCACTTCTCTCTCCCATCTCCATTTCAAACAAGCGAGTCACAGAAGATATGGAACGCGAAATGGTTGGGATCCTGCGCGAACTGGGTATGACGGACCTGGATCTTCGCATGGATTCACTTTCCGGCGGAATGATCAAGAAAGTGGCTCTCGCACAGACTCTAGCACTCGACGCAGATTTGCTGATTCTGGATGAACCAACCAACCACCTGGACGCGTGGACCAATCTGTGGTTAGAAGATGTACTCAGGGCCTGGAAAAAAGCACTCCTCGTCATCACTCACGATAGATACTTCCTTGAAAACGTAACCAATCGCATTCTGGAACTGGAAGATGGAAAGCTTTATCAGTATGAAGGAAACTACTCTTACTACCTGGAAAAGAAAGCGGAAAGGGAAGCGAGCGAAGCGCGCACGCAGGCAAAGCAATCACGTCTTCTCAAATCGGAACTGGAATGGCTGAGAAGACAGCCAAAAGCGCGCGGAACCAAACAAAAAGCGCGCGTGGATCGAATCGAAGATCTGGCTGCAAATCAGCGCGGTGGACAGGAGCGTGCGTTCGCATTCGACTCAAGCGGAACAGACAGCAAGAACAGAATTCTAGAAGTGAAGGGCCTGGGAATGTCTTACGGCGGCCGCAGCCTGTTCTCGGGATTTGAGCATACGTTTCGCTCGCGCGAGAGACTTGGAATCATTGGACCGAATGGTTGCGGAAAGTCTACTTTCTTTAATATTCTCATGGGCAAGATCGAACCAGAAGCCGGCACTCTTAAAAAAGGACTTCACACAAAGTTTGGATACTTTGATCAGACATCACGAGATCTCGATCCGAACGCGAAAGTACTGGAGTACGTAAAAAAGAACGCAGGCGAAATTGTGGGACGCGCTGACGGAAGCATGACGGAAGCCACGCGTCTCCTGGACTACTTTGGATTCTCTTCGCGCATGCAGCAAGGCCCCATTGGCAAACTGTCGGGCGGAGAACGTAGAAGATTGCATTTGATCTTGATGCTGATGGCTTCTCCCAACTTTCTCATACTCGATGAACCAACCAATGACCTGGACATCCAGACTCTCGTTCTATTGGAAGAGTTCTTGTCTGATTTCCAGGGCTGCGTTCTGGTTGCATCTCACGACCGCTACTTCCTAGATCGCGTCGCCGCTTCTCTTCTTGTATACGAAAATGGAAAAATAGAGCCCTACATGGGCACTGCAAGCGAGTATCTTGCTGAAAACCGCGCGCACACTTCGGAATCTGAAAACAAAAAGAAATCGGCACCGGCCAGACAGGAAACCAAACCAGAAACGGATGTTGCTCCAAAAAAATCCGGCCGTAAACTCACACCGAACGAAATCAAAGAGTACCGCGAAATCGAAAGACAAATCGAAAAACTCGAAACAGATAAGAAATCTGTAGAGGAAAGCCTGAGCAATCCCTCAAGCGGCCATGAAGAACTCAAGAAACTGGCGGAGGCTCATGCAGCACTCGAAATCAGCCTCGCGGAAAAATGGAAGAGATGGGAAGAGCTCTCCGCAATCAAAGACGCGGCTGGCTGATTGGGCACAATCGCTACAGGAAGAAAGCAGCACCGAACTTCAAATACACTTCCATTTTGCTTGCTTTGTGAGCCTGGGACATCTCTCCAATTCCAAGCCCGGAAGTCTTTGGAGTAAAGCCACCTATCGTTGCAAATGAGTTGCCCACATAAATGCTATAGTTTCTTTTATAATCTTCTTTCAAGAATCCCAGAACTGCATAGTAGCGACAGAAGAATCGAACAGACGCTTCGAGCCTGTGGCGAATCCCTTTATCGCTGAACTGAGCATAGTCCACCGGAACGATGATGGAAAGAGATGTTGGCCCATTTGTTCCTGTCTGAATGTTCATGATCTGCGGACCGGACATTTTGAAATCGCCCGATCTACGAATCGGATTTATGCGATAATAAAAACCAAGCCATTCAAAGAGCAAATAACGGGCTGCAAATCCGATCGTATTTCCTGCTGCGCGATAATCAGCCGGAATAGAACCGGCCTGGCTCCAGGTAAGAGTGTTTGTTTTTGTGAGAGAAAGAGAACCCATGCTAATTTCCAGATTCTCGTGATAGATCTCTCTTTCGAGATATCCGCCCAGCTTCACGCCCTTTCCGAGTGGATGAAGGTAGGTAAGACTGAAGTTGTTGGTTACCTCTTTGTACTCCAGCATCCGGAGCCCTTCGTAAAGAGCCGTTTCATAAGTGCTGTTTCCAGGTGCGGCAAACGTAACGCGCGTTGGATACTTCTTACTGTAGTCCTGTTTGGTCCATTGTCGCTCGTAGTCAAAAAACAATCTGTCTTTGTATGCTACGTCCCCGCTCACTTTGTATCTGTAAGCGGGTACTTTCTTTGTGTCCTGAATGAGAAGCGCTGGTTGCGATGTGCCATTGGACGCGGCGCGAATGAATGAATTGAGTTGCCAGGCTGGACCCGCTTCGGACAAAATCGATGGCTTGATGGACTGATAACCTGCACCGGCCATAACTCGAAAACGAAATGCTTCAAAACGACGAAGAAGATACGGATTCAAAACAGGGGCATTCGTATCGATTTTCTCTGACTCTTTTGCTTTTTCTTCTTCTGTCTTGACTGGTTCCACTCTGGGCGGCTCTGTTTTAGGAGGATCCGTCTTTCTGGGTTCCGTTTTTGGAGGTTCTGTTTTC
>Ga0268298_10001977_pt1 | contig 23063 bp, 15 predicted proteins | sample WWTPWeurt_MetaG_FD_194462 | JGI IMG/M metagenome (GOLD analysis project Ga0268298, IMG submission 194462) | Activated sludge microbial communities from WWTP in Nijmegen, Gelderland, Netherland - WWTP Weurt | ecosystem: Engineered > WWTP > Aerobic digester > Activated sludge | place... | reverse complement strand
GCGCCACCGGCAGCTCACCCGGCGGCGGGCCGGATCTCCGTTCGCGACCTGTGGCGTGCAGCGCCCCCGGCAGCGCCACCACGGCGCTGCCCGCGAAGAGCAGCGCCCAGCTCACACCCCAGCCCCGCCCACACCCTACCCGTCCCACCACCGGCCACCCCCACCCCCAGAGCAGCCCTCATACGCGAGAGCCCGAAGAGGCGCAACCGGCAGCCTGACGCGGGTCCTCCGCCCGCCCCACGGGCATTGCCTTGGGCCGGGCCTGGCCCTGCGGGGCTGATGCGGAGCTGATATAGGGGGCCGACCGGCGCCGCAGCGCGCGCCAGCGAGTTCGAGCGCCCGACGAGCATCAAGCCGGACGACGATCGGAGCGGGATACGGGGTTCGAACCCGCGACATTCAGCTTGGGAAGCTGACACTCTACCAACTGAGTTAATCCCGCCTGCGAACCGTGCCCGTCCTTGCGCGTCACCTTGGCGTGGGCAGGCTCTGGGCCCCGTCAGCCGCCCTCGCGCTATTGGAGCGCGACGGCTGCACGACGAGGCGTGCGCGGAACGTAGCCGAAGCGCGGGCTCGGTTCAAGGGAGTCATCGAACGACCCCTCGGGGGCCCTTCAAGCGGTCCTTCGAGCGCCCTCCGAACAACTCGTCCAGCTCGTGGGGCGCCGCCCGCCGCCGCCTCGCAGGGGTGCACCCGGCTTTCCCGGTGGATCGGGCCCCGCTTTCGGCCCATAGTCGGAGGAGTCCAAGCCCGCACAAAAGGAGCTGCCGTGATAACGCGAGGCATCGGGTGCTGTCTTTGCTTGGCGTCGTTGCTCGGGGGCTGCAGCCAGTCCTCGCTGAGCGGCCGTCGCGACGGCAGGGCGACGGGCCCCGCCGACGGCGGCGACGCCCGTGCGCTCGTCCGCAGCGATGTTGGGGGAGGCCCCGCGCTCTCGGGCACTCAGGCCGGTCCCGGCACGGGCACCGCCTTCGACCCCGGAGCCAACGGCTCCGAGGGCGTGGCGCTGGACCCCTCCGGCGCCATCGTGCTCGGACCGGCCAGCACGAGCTCCAGCGCGTCGCTGATCTGGGTCGCCAACAGCGACGAGGGCACGATCTCGAAGGTCGACACGCGGCAGCTCAAGGAGCTGGCGCGCTACCGCACGGGTCCATCCCTCCCGGACCCCTCGCGCACGACGGTGTCGCTGGAGGGCGACGTGGTGGTCGCCAACCGGCATCGCGTGCCCTCGGCGACCAAGATCGCCGCCGACCCGAGCCGCTGCACCGGTAGCGGTCGCGGCAGCTCGACCAGCGGCACCGACCTGCGGGACTGGGGCGACGACCGCTGCGTGCTCTGGCACACGCCGCTACCCGGTGGGTCGACCCCGCGGGCCGCGGCCTTCGACGCCGAGGAAGGGCCCCAGGGCGAGCTCTCCGCGCACGTCTGGATCGGCCTCTACGACCACGAGAAGCTGGTCGAGCTCGACGCGACCACGGGGGCCAAGCTCGGTGAGATCGACACCAGCCCAGTGAAGCCCTACGGCATGGCGGTCGACGGCGCCCACAACCTCTGGGTCATCAGCAACGACGACTCGGCCGGCAAGCTCCACATCCCCACGCGGCGTTGGACGCAGATCAAGGATTCGCCCTGTGGCTACGGCATCGCCGTCGATCCGCAGGGCCGCGTCTGGACCAGTCACGGTGGCTGCGTGGCACGCTACAGCCCCTCGACCGCCACCTGGGACCGCGCCTCGGTCGGCGGCCAAAACAGGGGCCTCGCCATCGATGCCCGGGGCTCGGTCTGGATCGCTTCCGGGGACAGTGTGACTCAAGCGGACGCGGCGGGAATGACTGAAACCAGGAGCGTTCCGCTCGGGTCCTCGGGGGTGATCGGGATGGCGGTCGACTTCGACGGGATGATCTGGTCGATCAGCAAGGCCGGCAACGCGGCGATCCGCATCCACCCGACGACCTACGCCACCGCTAAGGTTCCGGTCGGCGATGGGCCCTACACCTACAGCGACATGACGGGCTTTCAGCTCCGCAACGCCGCCGGACGGCTCGGGAGCTATCGCCAGACCTTCACCGGCTGCACGGGCGAGGCGCGCTGGGAGCGGCTGAGCTGGACCGTGGCGCTCACCGCGGCGACCTCGCTCGAGGTTCGCGCGAGGACCGCCGACGACGCGGCGGGGCTGGCCACGGCCCCCTGGGTGCTGATTGCCAAGCAGCCCACGCAGGGGCCGCCGGCAGACCTGGCCGTCCCGCTCGGCGCGTCCGCGACCAAGCCCCTGCTCCAGGTCGAGTTCCGCCTGCGCAGCAGCAACCCCGCCGAGACGCCGATCCTCTCGCGCATCGATGCGCAGCGGCGCTGCCCGGGGGCGGTGGTGTACTGAGCGGCACGCCCCTCGCCCGCCCCGATCGCCTCCTGCCATTTCTCGTATGGGCGCGGCCGCCGCGGATGTAAGACTCCGCCGGCGGCCCTGGGGCCGTCCTGTTCTCGAGGCCACACATGCAGCACGCCCTTCGCCGGCCATCGCCGCGATCCGCCCCCTCGCGCCCCTGGCGCGCCGCGCTCGCCTTGGGGCTGCTGGCCTTCGGCGGGCCCCCGCGGCGGGCGCGGGCCGAGGCGAGCCCCGCGCCCCTCGTCGAGGTGCTGGCGATCGCGCCGGGTCCCCACCTCTACGCGCACTGGGGGCACAACGCGCTGCGCATCCGCCTCGAGCCGGGCCCGCGCGGCGAGGCCGACTACGACCGGGTCTTCGACTGGGGCCACTTCCGCTACGGTCGCGCCTTCCTCTGGCGCTACGTCACGGCCCAGCCCTACTACCGGCTGAAGACGGAGCCCTTCGCCGACGTGCTCGAGCGCTATCGGCGACGCGGGCGTTGGATCGTCGCTCAGCCGATCACGATGTCGCGCGCCCAGGCGCTCGGCCTGGTGCGCACGATCGAGGCAGCGCTGGCCCTGCGCGAGGGCGAGTTCCCCTACGACTCGCTGATCAACAACTGCACGACCAAGCTGCGCGACCTGCTCGACGGCCAGATCTTCGGCGGGGCGCTGCGGCGCGCGACGGCCCGCACGCCCGACGGGCGCAGCTTCCGCGTCATCTCCGATCTGCACCTGCGCCACGTGCCGCTGACCCGCTGGGCCGTCAACCTGGTCTACAGCGTCTTCGCCGATCGACCGCTCTCGCGCTGGGACGCGGCCTATCTGCCGATCGCGTTGGTCGACCTGCTCGAGGATGCGCGCCTGGCGAGCGCCGCGCTGCCCTTGCCACCCGGGGTGACGATCGGGCGCCCCGCGGTGCGCGGCGCGGTGCCCTACGATCGCACGCTGCCGCCCCTCGAGCGCGGCTGGGGCTGGATCGCGCTGGCGTTGGCGCTGTGGCTCGGCTGCGGGCTGCTGCCGGCCCTGCGGCCACAGGGCCGCGGCGCGCGCGCGCTGGCGCGGGTCGGTCTGGCGCTGTGGGCCATCGCCGCTGGGGGCATGGGCACGCTGCTGCTGCTCTTCGCGCTCAGCCCCTCGCCCAACTACGCGGCCAACCTCAACCTGCTGGGCTTTCATCCGCTGCTCTTCGCCCTGCCGCTCGTGGCCCGCCGCGCGAGCCGCGGAGCCCTCGCGTCCCGCGTTGCCCTCGGCGCGCTCAGCGCGCTGCCGCTGCTCGGTCTGGTGGCCGCGGCCTTCACCGGCCAGCGCGTGTGGCCCTACCTGCTGCCGGCGCTGCTGGTGCAGGTGGCGATCGCGCTGCGGGCCGATCGCCTGGCGCGGGCCGGCGGCGCCAACGCCGCGGGCAAGCCCGCGCGGCGCGGCAGGGCCACGCGGGGTCGGACCGATGGCTGACGCCAAACCCACGCCGAGCGCGCCGGCGATCGTCGCCGAGCAGCTCACGCGGCGCTTCGGCGCATTCGTCGCCGTGCGCGACGTCAGCTTCGAGGTCGCCCGCGGCGAGATCTTCGGCTATCTGGGCGCCAACGGCGCCGGCAAGTCGACCACGATCCGCATGCTCTGCGGGCTGCTGGCACCGACGGCCGGGCGGGCGACCGTGGCGGGCGCCGACGTCGCCCGCGACCCCGAGCGCGTCAAGCGCGCGATTGGCTACATGTCGCAACGCTTCTCGCTCTACCTCGATCTGCGCGTGCGCGAGAACCTCGAGTTCTTCGGTGGCGCCTACGGGCTGGGCGGCGCGGCGCTGGCCCGGCGCATCGACGCGCTGCTGGAGCGGGTCGAGCTCACGGCGCAGGCCGACCTGCGCACCGGCGACCTGCCGGGCGGCCTGCGCCAGCGCGTGGCGCTGATCGCCGCGATGCTGCACGAGCCGGCGATCCTCTTTCTCGACGAGCCGACGGCGGGCGTGGCCCCGGCCGCCCGCCGCACCTTCTGGCGGCTGATTCGCGAGCTGGCCGCGGGCGGAACGACGGTCTTCGTCACCACGCACTACATGGACGAGGCCGAGTACTGCCACCGCATCGGCATGATGAGCGCGGGGCGCCTCGTCGCGCTCGACACACCGGCCACGCTCAAGCGCGCGTACCTGGCCGGCAGCATGTTCCTGGTCGAGGGCCCGCAGGTGGCCGCGGCGCTGCCGGCGCTGCGAAGCCATCCGGCGGTGCTGGGGGCGCAGCCCTTCGGCGCCGCCGCGCACCTGCGCGTCGACCCGGCGCAACTGGATCGGGATGGGCTGCAAGGGCTGCTGACGGCAGGTGCTCACGGGGCGCTGCGCGCGCGCCCGGTCGAGCCCTCGCTCGAGGATGTGTTCCTGGCGCTGGTCGAGGAGCGCTGAGCCGCCCCATGCCCCCCTTCTTCCAGCGCCTGGGCGCCCTCGCCTACAAAGAGCTGCTGCACATGCTGCGCGATCAGCAGGTGATCTACCTCGCGCTCGGCATGCCGCTGGTGATGCTGCTGCTCTTCGGCTACGCCGTCTCCTTCGACGTCGACGAGCTACCGATCGCGGTGCTGGACCACGACGGCAGCGCGGCGGCCCGCAGGTTGGTGCGCGGGCTCGAGGCCTCCGACGCCTTCGTCGTGCGCCACCAGGTGCGCGAGGCCGCGGCGATCGAGGCGCTGATGCGCCGTGGGACGATCCGCGCCGGCGTGGTGATTCCCGCCGGCTTCGCCCGCCAGGTCGCGCGGGGGGCAGAGGCCCGCTATCAACTGCTGCTCGACGGGGCCGATGGCACGACGGCGCGCATCGCCCTGGGCTACGCCTTCGGTGCGACCGCGGCGGCGGCCGGTGACGCCGGGCGCGGCGTGCTCCCGCTGCTCGAGCCGCGCGTGCGCGCGCTCTTCAACCCCGCGCTGCGCTCGGCGCTCTTCATCGTGCCGGGTCTGGCCGCGGTGATCATCGGCATCCTCGCGGTGCTGATGTCCACGATCACCGTCGCCCGCGAGTGGGAGCGCGGCTCGATGGAGCAGCTCTTCGCCACGCCGGTCGATCGGCTCGCCGTGGTCTTGGGCAAGCTGCTGCCCTACGTCGCCATCGGCCTGCTCCAGCTGCTGCTGGTGCTGACGGCCGGCGCGTGGCTCTTCGCCGTGCCGCTGCGCGGCTCGCTGGCCACGCTCTTGGCCGCGGCCGTGCTTTTTCTGGCCGGGGTGCTCGGCCAAGGCCTGCTGATCAGCATGGTGACGCGCAACCAGCAGGTGGCCACGCAGCTCGGGGCCATCAGCGGAGTGCTGCCCAACCTGCTGCTCTCCGGCTTCATCTTCCCGCCCGACAACATGCCCCTGCCGCTGCGCGTGCTCTCGCGCGCCGTGCCCGCGCGTTACATGGTCGCGGTGATGCGTGGGGTGTTGCTACAAGGCCAGCGGCTGCCGCAGCTGTGGCCACAGTTCCTGGGGCTCGCCCTGGTGGCGGCCGCCTTCCTGACGATCAGCACCTTGGCCTTTCGTCGGAGCCTGGACTAGCGGGCGCGGGGACCTAGCGATGCGCAACGAACTACACGCCGTGGTGGTCAAGGAGCTGCGCCAGACCTTTCGCGACCGTCGCATGCTGATGCTCTTGATCGTCGCGCCGGTGCTGCAGCTCACGCTGCTCGGCTACGCCGTGAACATGGACGTCGAGCAGGTCGAGACGGTGGTGACCGACGATGACGGCAGTCCGGCCAGCCGCGCGCTGTTGCGCGGCATGCTGGCCGATCCGACGCTGCTCCTGCGCGGCGCCAGCCGCGACCCGGCCGCGGCCCTGACCGAAGGGCAAGCGAGCGTCGCCCTGGTCGTGCCGCGCGGCTTCGCGGCCCGGCTCGCGCACGGCCGCCCGGTCCAGGTGCAGGTGCTCGTCGACGGCACCGACCCGGTCCGCGCGCAGGCGGCGGTCGATGCCACCACGCGCTTCCTGCAACGCAGCGGACAGGAGCTGCGCGCGGCCCAGCTCCGGGCGGCGGCCGGCGCGGCCGTCACGGGGCAAGCGCTGCTGGCGCCCCCAGCGAGCGTGGCCCGCATCAGCGCCGAGCCGCGGCTGCTCTATAACCCGCGGCTGCGCAGCGCGACCTACATGGTGCCGGGCGTCGCCGCGACCGTGCTGCTGGTGATCACCTCGGTCATCACCGCGATGAGCATCGCGCGCGAGCGCGAGCTGGGCACGATCGAGCAGCTGATGGTGACGCCGATCCGCCCCTCGACGCTGCTCTTGGGCAAGATCTTACCCTTCGGCGCGATCGGGCTGGTCGTCGCCGGCGTGGTGCTCGCGGTGGGCGTCAACCTCTTCGATGTCCCCGTGCGCGGCTCGCCGCTGCTGCTGCTCGTGGGGACGGCGCTCTACCTGCTCAACACGCTCGGCACCGGGGTCTTCATCTCGACGATGGCGCGCACCCAGCAGCAGGCGATCCTCGGCAGCTTCTTCTTCATCATGCCGGCGATCCTGCTCTCGGGCTTCATGAGCCCGATTGCCAACATGCCGGGTTGGGCCCAGCTGCTCACCGCCTTCAACCCCGTGCGCTACTTCGTCGAGCTGCTGCGCGCCTGCCTGCTCAAGGGCGCCGGCTTCGTCGAGCTGGCCCAACCACTGGCCGCCCTGGCCGCGCTGGGCACGGCCATGCTGACCCTGGCCTCGCTGCGCTTCCGTAAGCGCGTCAGCTGAGGACGCCTCAAGGGGCAGGGTCCCGGACGGCCAGACCGAGCTTCTGGCGCAGACGCTCGGCCTCGGCGCGCCAGCGTGGCTCCAGCGCGGTGCTCGCGGCCAGCACCGGCTGCAGCTCGCTGGCGGCCGCCTCGCGCTGGTCGTCTTCGGCTAGCGCCTGCGCCAGGAAGAGCCGCGTCAGCGGGCGCGGATCGAGCGCCAGGGCACGCTGCAGCGTGGCGACGGCCCGCTCGACATCGCCGACGCTCAGCGGCCAGCCGGGTGCGGTGAGATAGAGCTTGCCGAGGAAGACCAGGGGCCCCGCGCCGTCGTAGCGCGGGTCGAGCTCGGCGGCCCGCTTGGCGGCCGCCTCCATCGGCTTGACCAGGCCGAGCTTCGAACGCGCCTCGGCCAGCTGCCCGAGGCAGAGGGCCAGGTAGTAGTGCCCCTCCACCCGCTGCGCGTCGCGCCGCAGCGCCTGGCGGGCCCAGCCCACGCCGCGCTCGGCGGCGGCGGCCTGACCGGCGCGATCACCGGCGCGACGACTGCAGAGGAACTCTGCGCGCGCCAGGCGCCAGGCCCAGGCGAAGTCCGCGTCGACGGGGCCAAGGGCGTCGGTGAGCATGCGGCGCAGCGAGGCGGCCGCGGCCGCGTCGGTCAGCGCCGCCAGGGCCAGCGCATCGGCGGCCGCGAGCAGGGCCGCGCGAGCGTCGGAGCTCAGCGTCGTCGGGGCCGGGGCGGGCAGCTGCCGCGGGGGCCCAGGGGCGCGCGTCGCCCCGCAGCCGCTCAGCGCCAACGCCAGGACGCCCAGGACCACCGCCCGTCGCCCGTGCTCGGCCACCTGCGTCCACCCCAGGACGCCGCCGCACGCCCCCGAGGAAAAGGGGCGCCTCGCGTCCTGTTTGCGTCGTGGCCGCGACCGATCGCCGCCTTCGACTCTAACATTCTGAATAGATACGGGTTTATCGACTGGCTTCGCTGCCATGGGACGGACCGCCTGGATCGGGGAATCGCTGCGCTTTACCATACCGAAGCGGTCGCGTCTGTAAGCGCACGCCAAGTCTGACTCGGAACGCGACGACGGAGCGACCCCGTCGATCGCCGCAACCTGGACCCAAGGAGGCTATCATGCACGGTCTTCGGCGCTGCTTCGCCCCACTCCTCGCCGGCGCTTTCCTCGTCGCCAGCGGCCTCGGGTCGGCGGCCCACGCGGCCAAAGACGTCCCCCTGCCCGAAACGATGCCGCCCTCGATCAAGGGCTGTCAGAAGAAGAAGCCTCCGGTCAGCTTCAATCACGCGGCGCACGTCAAGCTCTTGAAGGGCGCCAAGTCCTGCGAGGGCTGCCACCACAAGGTGCAGGGCAAGCCGGCCAAGGAACACGCGTGCACGAGCTGCCACAGCAAGCCTCAAGGCACCAAGCTCGGGACCTGCGCCGACGCCAGCCCGAGCAAGAACCCGCTGCACGTGACCTGCATCGGCTGCCACAAGAAGGAGCTGGCCGCGGGCAAGACCAAGGCTCCCACCAAATGCGCCCAGTGCCACACCAAGTAGCCTGCGTGGGAGCGGCGCGGTGAGCGCGCCCGACCAGCAGGCCTCCCCGCGATCCGCGCCACCCGCGACTGCGTCGCCCGCGACCGCGTCGCCCGCAACTGGGATTGCCCCGCGCCCCCCGCACCGCCCGGCGCTGGTCTGGGTGCTCAGCCTCATCGTGCTGGCGGGCGTCGGCCTCGCCGGCCTCGTGCTCTACCGCCAGCGCGGACCGGCGATCGTCGAGCGCGTCAACGCCTTCGGCGAGCTCGAACGCTGCATCAGCTGCCATCCCGGCGGCAGCCGTCCCGGAGCGAAGGGCGCGCGGCGACCGCACCCGGCGGTGGCCGGACACGACGAGCTGGCGACGCTCGGCTGCACCCCCTGCCATGGGGGCACCGCGCTGGCGCGTGACGCGGAGCACGCGCACCAGCCGGCGATCGGCGGCGGCCCAACGGCCTTCTTGCCGCGGGGCTGGCGCGAGATCGGCTGCGCGCGCTGCCACGTGCTCGGCGCCCCGCGCATCGCCCTACCGCTGCTCTCCGCCGGGCGGCGGCTCTTCACCGAGTCGCAGTGCATCGGTTGCCACCGCCCCGGCAGCCAGCCGCGCGGCCTCGGCTTCGACCTGCCCAAGCTGCCCCAGCGCAGCCTGGCCGAGCTGCGCGGGCTGCTGCTCGACCCGCGCCATCGCACACCACGCGCGACGATGTGGAGCGTCACGGGTGCCAGCTCGCGCGGCATTTATGGCAGCGCCAAGGACGGGGGCCGTCCGGCGCTCGAGGCGTTGATCGCGTATGTGCTGATGGTCGGCGACCACCCGCAGCGTCAGCGCCTGGCGGCCCGCTGGACCCCACGCGAGCTGCACCTCGAGGGGCCCTGCACCACCTGTCACACCCTCGAGCGCCCGCAGGCTAGCGGCCTGCCCCACGCCTGCGCCCTGCTGCGCCGCCACGAGCCGCTGCGGTGCGCGCGCTGCCACACCGCCCCAGCCCCGGCGCAGACGGGGTTGTGCCCGCAGCTCCGCGCCGACTTCTATCAATGTCGCACCTGCCACCTGCGCGACGGTGACGGCGCGGAGCGCCTGCTCGAGCAGGCGCTGAGCTTTCCCTCGTCGCGATGAGCGACAGCGCCGAGCACCGCCGCGCCTGGGCGCGCTACCGCCGGGCCCGTGATTACGTCGACGAAGGGCTGATCCGGCGCCACGTGATCCCCAGCAGCAAGGGCGGGCCAAGCCCGCGCGATTGGATGCGACAGCGGCTGCTTCCGGCGCTCGATCACCCTGAACGTGCCTTTCGGGCGATCCACGTCACCGGCACCGCGGGCAAGGGCTCGGTCGCGACGATGATCGCCGAGATCCTGCGCGCGGCGGGCTATCGCACCGGCCTGCACCGTTCGCCCTATCTGCAGGTCGCCACCGAGAACCTGTGGGTCGACGGCGCCTACGCCAGCGCCGACGCGTACGCCGACCTGGTCGATGCGCTCAGGCCGCTGGCCGAGGCCCTGCGGGGCCCCGCGGTGCCGCTGCGCGGCCTCGTCGCGGCGGCGCTGGGCCTGGAGCACTTCCGCCGGCAGCAGGTCGAGGTCGGGGTGATCGAGGTCGGCGCCGGGGGGCGCTTCGACGCGACCAACGTGCTGCAGACCGAGGTCGCAGTGCTGACCAACGTCGGCCACGATCACCTCGAGACGCTCGGACCCACCCTCGAGGACGTGGCCTGGCACAAGGCGGGGGTGATTCACCGCGGCTGCACCGCCGTGGTGTTCGCCGACGACGAGGACGATCCCCTCTGGCGCGCGGCTCAGCGCCAGGCCGCGCAGGTCGGAGCCACGCTGCATCGCGTCCGCGCCGGCGACCTGCGCTACGGACCGGCGGCCGACGGCACGGGCCGCGTCGCCCTACGGTCCTCGCGCCATGGCGAGCAGGAGTTTCCCCTGGCGATGGCGGGACCGGCGCAGGCGCGCAATGCGGCGCTGGCCGTGGCGGCCTGCGAGGCCTTCGATTCGGGCGGCACCCGCATCGAGGCCACCGCGCTGCGACAGGGCCTGGCCCAGGCACGCCTGCCCGCGCGCGGCGAGTGGTTGAGCGACGCGGCGCGGCGGCGCACCGGCACGGCGCCGCGGGTGCTGCTCGATGGGGCCCACAACCCCGACAAGCTCGGCGCGCTGCGGGCGCTGCTGGAGGAACCGGCGGCCCGTCGGCGCGCCCGACTTCATCTGCTGCTCGGGGCCCTGCGCAGCAAGCCCGTGGGCGACGCGTGCGCGGCGCTGGCCCGTCAGGCCGATCGGGTCACGGTCACTGAGCCCGGCGTCTTCGGCAAGGACGCGCACCCGGCGGCGGCGTTGGCGGAGCAGCTGCGGGCCCACACGCGGCGCCCACCCGCCGTCCAGCCGAGCGCGCGGACCGCCCTGGCCGAGGTCCTCGCCGAGGCCCACGCCGACGACCTGGTCGTGATCACCGGCTCGCTCTATCTGGCGGGCGCGTTGCGCGAGCTCTGGCACCCGGCGGCGGAGGTGCTGCTGGCGCGGTCGAGCTGGCCGAGTGAGCAGGCTTGAGTGAGGGGCGACTTCGAGGGGGCGTTGGCGCCGGGAGCTACTCGATGCGGACGCGCCAAACCTGCGCGCTCTCGGGATCCCCGACGACGGTGAAGGTGACGGTGGCGAACTGCCCCCCGGTCGGCGCCTTCGCCAAGACCTGGACCTGAGCCCGCTGCTGTGCGGCGGCGAAGGGGAGCGTGCTGGGTTTCAGCTCCAGGCTGGGCGCGTGCACGGCGTCGACGACACCCTCGACGACCAGGGGCCGCAGCGCGGGCCGATTGAGCCCGACCGTCAGCGAAAGCGCCCCGTTGACCACGAGCTCCGCGGTGGGATCCAAGAATGGCTGGACCGTGATCAGCGGATCGCCGTCGCCGCAGCCGAGCAGCGCCGGGGCCAACGCGAGCCAGCCCACCAGCCAACCCGCGAGCGGCAGACGCCGCGCGTAGCGTGACGGAAGGCGTGCCATCGACCCGGTCATCCGCTCGGAATGGACCACGAAACGCGGTGCGGGTCAAAAAGACCGCCACGCGCGCCGAGCGCTTCCCTTGACAGCGGCGGGCCGCAGCGGGTACAGACGCTCTTTGCCAGCATTTTGGGGTATCAACATGGGTCGTGGAGATCGGCGTAGTTCTTGGAAGACGCGGCGTCACGCCGCCAAGCGCAAGCACAAGGTTCGCCTCAAGCGCCAGCGCGCGGAGAAGAAGCTGGGCGGAAGCGCCGGCTGAGCGGCGCCGGCCGAGAAGCGCCGGCCGAGAAGCGCCGGCTGGGTTGGGGCGCGCGTCGGCGCGGCGGTCGTCCTGCTTGGCTCGCTTGCGACTCGACGGCGGGTGCGAGCTGACGACGATGCCCCCGAGCCGTGCCCGCTGGTGGGGGTGCGCCGGCCACTGGGTCGCCACCGGGCTACTGGGTCGCCACCGGGCTACTGGGTCGCCACCGGGCTACTGGGTCGCCACCGGGCCACTGGGTCGCCACCGGGCCACTGGGTCGCCACCGGGCCACTGGGTCGCCACGACGGCGACGGCTTGGGCGCGCTTGCTGGGCTACGCGGCGGCAGGGGCGGCCCAAGGGCCGAGCAGGCGGGTGGGCATGCGGCCGGGGGCGCGCTCGAGGGCGCGCGGGAGCGCGGCTACCCGAGCGAGGCTGTACTTAGCCGCTTAGCCGGACACGGAGTCTTCGCGATGGGGCAGCATAGCTTTCGCGTCGTTGCGGCGGTGATCCAGCGCGATGGTAAGTACCTGATCACGCAGCGCCGCGAGACTGCCTCCTTGCCGCTGCTGTGGGAGTTCCCCGGCGGGCGCGTCGAGCCAGGCGAAAGCGACGCGGAGGCGCTGCAGCGCGAGCTGAAGGAACGCCTCTCGGCCACCGTGCGAGTGGGCGCGCCTGTGGCGTTCCGTCGTCACGACTACGAGGGCTACAGCGTGGAGCTCGTGCTCTACGAGGCGGAGCTCGAGTCCGCGGACCTCGAGGCCCTGGCGGTCAAGGAGTACCGCTGGGTCGAGGCGCACGAGTTCTCGCAGTACCCCCTGCCGCCGGCCGATCGGCAAACGCTCGAGGACGTGCGGACCTTCGTCGGGCGTGGCAAGCCGAAGAAGCCGCCTCAGGCCTGATGCAGGCGGCGGGCGCGCCTGCGGCGACGCCGAGACCCGGCGGCGCGGCCATCGGCCCCTGCCCCGCGCCGCCACGACCCTGGCACGGCGTCGCGGCGGCGGCGCTCGCCGCACACTGGGGCGTCGATCCCAAACAAGGTCTCACCGAAGCGGGCGTTCGGGCGCAGCGGGCGATCCACGGCGCCAACCGCCTGGCCGAAGCGCGCCCACCCTCGCTCGGGGCTCGCCTGCTCGGCCAGCTACGCGACATCACCGTCGTCGCCCTGCTCTTCGCGGCGCTGATCGCCGCGATCACGGCCTGGCTCGGCACCGAGGACACGGCGCGCGGGTGGGCACGCTACAGCGACACCCTGGCGATCCTGACCATCGTCGTGCTCAACGCGCTGATCGGCCTGCTGCAAGAGAAGCGCGCCGAGCGGGCGCTCGCCGCGCTGCGTGGCTTCACCAGTCCCCGGGCGCAGGTGCGGCGCGAGGGCGCGCTGCGCTCCGTCGAGGCCACCGAGCTCGTCCCGGGCGATGTGCTGGTGCTCGGTGAAGGCGACCGCGTGCCCGCCGACGCCCGGCTGCTGGAGAGCCACGATCTCGAGGTCCGCGAGGCGGCCCTGACCGGCGAGGCGCTGCCCGTCGCCAAGGGCCCCGGACCTGCGCTCGACCCGGCGACCCCGCTCGCCGAGCGCAGCAACATGCTCTGGCTGGGCACCGAGGTGGTGCAGGGCCGCGGCAGCGCCCTGGTCGTGGCCACCGGCATGGACACCGAGCTCGGGCGGATCGCCGGGATGCTGCGCACGATCACCAGCGAGCCGACGCCGCTGCAGACCTACCTGGCCCGCTTCGGGCTCTGGGTGGTGTGGGCCTGCGTGGCGATCGCGGCGGTCGTCTTCGCGGTCGGTCTGGCGGCCGGCCGCCAGACCTTCGCCGAGCTGCTGCTGACGGCGGTTAGTCTCGCCGTCGCGGCGATCCCGGAGGGCCTGCCGGCGATCACCACGATCGTCCTGGCGCTGGGCACGCTGCGCATGGCGCGCCGCCAGGCGCTGGTCCGCCACCTGCCCGCGGTCGAGGGCCTCGGCGCGGCGCAGGTCATTTGCACCGACAAGACCGGCACCCTGACCCAGAACGTGATGACGGTGTGCCGCGTCGCCGCCGCGGGGCGGACGTACCAGGTGAGCGCCGCGACGCAGGAGGGGGCGAGCGCCTTCCACCTGTTGACGGAGGAGGGCGCCGGAGGGACGCCCGTCACGCCCCGCGAAGAGCCGGCCCTCTGGCAGCTCGTCGAACACGCGGCCCACGTGCGCGAGGTGACGCTGGTGCGGAGCGGGGGCGAGACGGTGGCGCGCAGCGGCAATCCAACCGAGGTGGCGCTGGCGCGCCTGGCGTTGCAGGCCGGCATGCCCGCGCTGGGGCCCCGGACCGTACTGCACGACCTGACCTTCACCTCGACGCGCAAGCTGGCGACGCTGGTCGTGGCGCACGGCGACCGTCCGCGGGCGCTGGTGCGCGGGGCGCCCGAGGTGATCCTCGCGCGGGCCCAGCACACGCTGCGGGCCGATGGCGGCTCGACCCCGCTGACCGACGCCGAGCGCGCCCGGCTGCTGGCCAAGACGACGGCCTGGGGCGGCGAGGCGATGCGCGTCGTGGCACTGGCGACCCGCGAACACGCGCCCGCCGAGTTGGCCGGCTGGGAGGACGACCTGACGGTGGTGGGCCTGGTTGGCATGGTTGACCCGCCGCGACCCGAGGCGCGCGAGGCGATCGCGTACGCCCGCCAGGCCGGCATCGTGACAGTGATGATCACCGGCGACCTGCCGGCGACGGCGCGCTCGGTGGCGTGCCAGCTGGACCTCACCGCGCCGCGGTCCATCGATCAGGAGGGCGTGTTGCTGAGCGGTGCCGAACTCGACGCGCTCGACGACGACGCGCTCGCGGCGCGGCTCGACCGGCTGCGCATCGTGGCCCGCGCCACCCCGGCGCACAAGCTGCGCGTGCTCGAGGCGCTGCAGGCGAGCGGCAAGGTCTGCGCGATGACCGGCGACGGCGTCAACGACGCGCCGGCGGTCAAGGCGGCGGCGATCGGCGTGGCGATGGGCCGCACGGGCACCGAGGTGACCAAGGCCGCGGCCGACCTCGTGCTCGCCGACGACAACTTCGCCACGATCGTCGCGGCGGTGGAAGAGGGTCGCGCGATCTTCAGCAACATCAAGAAGTTCATCTTCTTCCTGCTCTCGTCCAACACCGGCATCGTGCTGACGGTCTTCGCCGCTGGCCTGCTGGGTTGGGCGCCGCCCCTTTCGCCGACGCAGATCCTGTGGATCAACCTGATCACCAATGGCCTGCCGGCGCTGGCGCTCGGCCTCGAGCCCACGGAGCCGGGACTGATGGCGCTCCCACCCCGCGACCCACGCGCCCCGGTGCTCGACCGCAACGCCTACTGGCAAATGCTGGCGATCGGCGCGCTGATGGCGAGTGTCGCCCTGCTGACCTTCGCCCTGCTGAGTGGCCACCCGCGCACGCTGCACGCCCCCGCGCACCGCTTGGCCCAGACCGGCTGCTTCGCCACACTGAGCCTGACGGCGTTGTTCCACGCCTTCAACTGCCGCTCGACCACGGCCTCGAACTTCCAACTCGGCTGGCTCTCCAACCGCGCGCTCTGGGGTGCGACCTTGTTCAGCCTCGCCCTGCTGGCCGTGGCACTCTATGTGCCCGCGCTCCACCCGGTCTTCCACACGAGCGCCCTGCCCTGGCGCGATTTAGCGGCCCTGACGGCGATCAGCAGCGCACCCTTGGTGCTGGTCGAGCTGATCAAACTCGCCGCGGGGAGCAAAGGGCACGGGCGCTTGACCACGGCGAAAAGATGATGCTACGAGTGGGGCGGTCGGCGGCGTGTCGCCTCGATGAAGTCTCTTCAAGAGGATGATCGTCGCAAACAGGCACCCGTAGCTCAGTTGGATAGAGCATCGGTCTACGGAACCGAGGGTCGGGCGTTCGAATCGCTCCGGGTGCGCTCAGCAACAAAATTCGGCGCAGGAGATCTCCGGTACCGACATCACGGGCCCAGAGATCGCAGACACGGGGAGGCCGGCGTCGTTCGCGGCCACGCACCCGAGAGGTGCAACGGGGGCGCTGTCGCCTGTGGCCGGCCAGCAACGCCAACAGGCGGGCCCCGCCGGCCCAGCGCTGGTCCAAGGAGCAGATGACGTGTCACGCCCCAAGCTCGGCGAACTGCTGCTGCAGAATGGGCTGATCACGGCCGAGCAGCTCAGCACGGCCCTGCAGAGCCAGGTGGTCAATGCCGGTCGGCTGGGCTCGAACGTCGTCGAGCTCGGCTTCACCTCGGTCGACGCGCTTTCCGATCTGCTGGCCTTCCAGCTCGGTGTTCCCGCGGTCGGGCCAGCCGATCTCTCCGCTCCCGATCCCCGCGTGCTCGCCGCGATCCCGGCGGCCATCTGCGGCAAGTACAAGCTGCTGCCCTTTCGGCTGATCGGCCAGACGCTACACGTGGCGATGCAGGATCCGCTGCGCGAGGACGTGCTCGAGTACCTGCGCTCGGGCCTCCGCGTGGGGATCAAGCCCTACGTGGCGCCGCAGCTCCGGCTGCTGTATTTCCTCGAACGCTACTACGAGATCCCGCGCCCCAAGCGCTTCCTACGCCAACCGGGCTCGGCTCCGCCGCGCGACGAGCGTCGCACCTATCTCCAGCCGACCGTGGCGGCAGCACCCGCACCGACGCCCGCTGACAGCCCCGTGCCGCCGGCAGCGCCCGCGGCGGCGCCCGCGGCCGCCGCTCGCGCGCGTCTGCCGGGCGGCTCGGGCAGCGGCAGCTTCGAGCTGGTCTACCTCGACGAGGTGCCACGGGCCGCCGCCAACGAGGCCTTCGACGTCGAGGTCGAGCTGCCCGAACCGACCACGGCGGCGGCGGGCGATGAGCTACTGACCCGCATCGATCAGGCGACCACGCGCGAGGCGCTGATCCAGACCCTGGTCGAGCCGGTCACCGAGGGCGTGACGTTGAGCCTGCTGGTGTTGCTGCGCAACGAGATGGCCGTGGGCCTGGCGGCCTGGGGCACGCCCCTGCCCCAGAAACAGGTGCGAAGCCTGGTGGTGCCGACCAACACACCTTCCCTGTTGCAGCGAGCGACGGCCTCGCGTGGCCCGGTACGTGGCATGGGGCGCGAGGACGACCTGCAGACGATGATCGCGACCTATCTGCGAGCCCCCGCGCCGCAGGCCTGTTGCGTGGTCCCCGTCATGCTGCTGCAGCGCGTGATCAACCTGATCTGCGTGCAGAGCAAGACCCCGCTCGCCGACCACGACGTCGCCCTGCTGCAGCGCATCGCCGAGCGCGCCGCGGCGGCCTATGAGCGCCTCGTGCGTACTCACCAGGTCAGCACCAGCTGATCGGGCTGCCGATCGTGCCGCCGCCAATCGAGCTTGCTGGCTCGGTGGCATTCGCTTAGCGTGGAGGGCATGGCGCCGCCCGAGTTCTCCGCTGACACCTCGGCGCAAACGCCAGCAGCCGCACCCACCTCCCAGCCCGCCGAGCGCACCGCGACCGCCGGCTCGTGGTGGGGCGAGCGCCGCGAGATCTACCGCCGCGAGGCCACCTGCCTGACGGCACGCCAGCCGGAGCGCGCAGCGCTGATGTGGCTCGAGGCCGCCAGCGCGGCGCCAGCGGGGCTCGACGCTGCGGCCGCGGTGGTCGCCGACCTCGAGCAAGCGCTGACGCTGGGGGCCACGAGCAGTGGGTTGCTCGGGCGCGCGCGCCGCCTGCTGATGCAGCAGGGCGACTACCGGCGCGCGCTGGCGGTGGGCCAACGCGAGCTCGGCGGTGGCGGCGAGATCGAGGTGCGAACCGCGCTGCTCTACGAGCTGGCCGCCGTCGAGCGCTATGCGCTGAGCCGGCCCCAGCGCGCGCTGGCGCTGGTCCGTCAGGCGCTGCGCGTGCAGCCCACGCATGTGCCCGCGCTGCTGCGGGCGGTCGCCCTCGGCCGCGAGCTGGCGCTGGACGAGGAGACGGTCGGGGTGCTCAAGCAGCTCGCCAACTGCCTCAACGAGCCCCGGGCGCGCGCCCAGCTGCTCTATGCCGCAGCCACCCTGCTCGAGGCGCGCCTGCAGCAGCCCGAGGCGGCCGGCAGCACCTACCGGCGGGCGGTCGACGTCGACCCGCACCACGGCCCCACGCTGCTGGCGCTGGCCCAGCTGCACGAGCGTAGCGGCGACTGGGCGGGCCTGGCGCGCACCTTCGAGCGCCTGGCCGATGTCGTCCGGGAGGGGAGTCTGCGCGCGCGGCTCTGGCAACAGGCCGGTGCGCTGCACCTCGACCTCACGGGGGATACGGACGCGGCGTGCCGGCTGCTCGCACGGGCGGCGCGCCTGATGCCGGAAGACACGGCGGTGCTGCAACGGCTGGCCGATGCCTACGAGCTCAAGGGCCAGGGGCGCGAGCTGCTCGAGACCCTACGACAGCTGCTGGCGCGCACCGCCGATCGCCAGGGCCGCGCCGCGCTGCTGACCCGCATCGGCGATCTGCTGCACGAGCAGCAGCGTGACGCGGAGGCGGCGATCGGCGCCTACCGCCAGGCGCTGAGCGAGGCGCCGGGCTACCTGCCCGCGCTGCAGTCGCTCGCCACGCTGCATCGCCAGCGGGGCGACTTCGAACCCCTGGTCGCGATCGCCAATCCCGAGACCGAGGGCACGCTGCCGACCGAGGCCCGCGCGGTGCGCTACGTCGAGCTGGCCGAGGTGCTCGACCAGGAGCTCGGCCGTAACGACGAAGCCATCGCGGCGTACCGCCGCGCGCTCGAGCTGCTGCCCGGCATGCACGTCGCCTTCGTCGGTCTGGCCGCGCTGCTGCGGCGGCTCGAGCGCCACGACGCCCTGGTGGAGCTGCTGGGCCAGCAGGCGACGGCGAGCCGCGACCCTGCCACCCGGACCCATCTCCTGCTGCAGCAGGCCCGCTTGCAGACCGACGCGCTGCACAACCCCGCCGCCGCGGTCAGCACGCTGGAGGCACTGCCCGCCGACGATGGCGGGCGCCTGATCGCGCTCGAGCGGCTGGAGATCTACGCCCGCGCCGGACGCGACCACGAGCTGCTTCCGCTGCTGCTCGAGCAGGCCGCCGCGACGCGCGACGCCGCCGAGGGTGAGGGCTGGCGGCTGCTGGCCGCCCGTCGCCTCGAAGGGCTCGACGAGAGCGAACGGGCGCTGGACCTCTACCGCGAGGTGCTCGCCCGCAACCCGGGGAGCCTGGCCGCCGTACACGGCATCGGCCGCCTGCTCCACCGCCGCGGCAGTTGGAACGAGCTGGTCCAGCTGCACCACCACGAGCTGAACCAGCAACCCACGCGGCACGACGCACCGCTGCTCTTGTGCCGCATCGGTCGGATCCTCGCCGAGAGACTGGGCGAGCAGACCGCGGCGATCGAGGCCTACGCGCGCGCGCTGGCCCACGACCCGACCTACACCCCGGCGCTCGTCGCGCTCGAGCGCCTCGCGCGCAGCGAACAGCGCTGGGGCGAACTCGTCGCCGTGCTGGAGCAGTACGCGGCGGCGCGCAAGGACCCGGCCAGCGCCGCCGCCGCGCTCTGTCGCGCCGCCGAGGTGGCGGGCTGGCAGCTCGGCGACAGCGAGCGCTCGGCGCAGCTCTTCGCCGCCGCCTTGCAGCGCCACCCCGAGGCTCCCGCCACCGCCTACTGGGGCTTGCTGCGCCTGCAGCTGCGTCACGGCTGGTGGAACGAAGCGGCCGAGCTGCTGCTGGCGCTGCTGGCCCGAGCGACCAGCGAGGAGGAGCGCGGACTGTGGGCCCTGCAGCTGGCGCGGCTGCGTGAGCTGCAGTTGGAGCAGGCGCCGGATGCCGCGCTCTACGAGCAGGCCGCGCTGGCCTTCCCCGGCGCTCTGCACGAAGAGCAGGCCCGGGTGCAGGCTCGCCATGGCACGGCCGCACTGGGCCGCTGGCTGTTGGCCGAGGTCGAGGGCAGCGCCGACGCGGATCTCGCGGCCGCCTACCTGCTCGAGGCCGCCCATCACGACGAGCTACAGGTCGAGAGCGGCGCCGGCGCCGCGGCCGCCTGCGCGCTGGCGCGCCGGGCCTACGAGCAGCGACCGACCGACCCCGCCGTGATCTGGTGTCTCGAGCGCAGCCTGGTGCGGCTCGAGCGTTGGGGCGAGGCCGCGATGCTGCGCGAACATGAGGCGCAGCTCGAGCTCGACCGCGCCGGTCGGGTGCAGGGCCTGGCCCACGCCGCCGGCGCACAGCTGCTGGCGGGGGCACCACCGGAGGCCGAGCGCCTGGCGCGTGAGTGCCTCAATCTCGATGGCCGCTGGTTGCCGGGACTGCTGCTCCTGGCCTGGTTGGCCGAGCAGCGCGGGGAGGGGGCCGCGCTCGCCGAGCTGCTGGATCGCGCGACGGAGGCCTGCGTCGACCCGGCCAATCGTCGGAGCCTCAGTCTGCGGGCCGCGCGGCTGTGGGAGAGCCAGCTCGGCGATCCGACGCGCGCCTTGAACAGCCTGGGCAGCAGCTTGGCCGACGATCCGGCCGAGGAACGGGTCTTCGCCGAGGTCGAGCGCCTGCTGACGCAGCGCGGAGACGACGACGAGCTGTCGCGACGTTACCAGCGCGCCATTCGCGCCTGCGGCGACCGCGAGCGCAAGGCGGACCTGCTCGGTCGGCATGCGCGCCTGCTCTCGGCGCGCCCCGGTGGAGGCGGGACCAACCGACAGCACCTCGACCGCGCCCTGGCCGAGCTCGGCGCGCTGCTCGAGCTGCGGCCGGACGACCCCGAGACCCTGACGGCGCTGGCGGCCCTGCAGAGTCGCCAGCACTACTGGTCCGACGCGGCCGCCACGCTGGCGCAGCTCGCCGCGTGCAGCGGGGACCCCGCCGTGCAAAGGCGCGCCTGGATCGACCAGGCGCGCCTTTGGCTCAAGGAGCTGCACGAGCCGGAGCGCGCGCGCGCCGTGCTGCAACAGGCCGAGCTCGTCTTTCCCGATGATCTGGAGCTGGTGCAGCTCAGGCTCGAGCTCGCCAGCACACTGGGCGAGTGGGACGCCGCCCGCGCGCTGCTCGAACAGCTGGTCGAGCGCGGCAACGACGGGACCCGGCGCTGGGCCAAGCTGCGCCTGGCGCAGATTGTCCGCATCGGCCTGCAGGACCAGGCGCTGGGCGAACAGGGCGAGCGCGATTCGATCCGCGAGGCGGCCCGCCACGAGGATGCGCTGCAGGCGCTCCGCGCGCTCTATCCGGCCACCGAGGAGCGCCGGCGCCTCGTGACGCTCGCGGAGGGGCTCGTCGACGAGCGCGAGCCGAGCGAGGCCGGGCTGCTGCGGCGACTGATCGCGCGCATCTGTATCGAGGACCTGGCCGAGCCCGCGCGGGCCCTGCCCCAGCTCCAGGCGGCGCTGCAGGCGCTGGGCCGCGGGAGCGCCGCGCCCCCCACGGCCGAGAGCGCTGCGCTCCACCTGCTGATGGCGCAAGCGCTCGAGCTGCAAGGAGAGCGGGAGGCCGCGGCCCAGCACCACCGCCAGGTGCTGGACAGTGATCCAACGCACTGCGCCGCCTTGCACGGGCTGGTGCGCAGCGCCACGCCGGAGATCGCGGCGGCAGCGGCGGGCCTGCTCCGGCTGCTCGGAGCCGCGACGGCCGAGGAGCAGTCGCTGCTGACCGACTTCGGCGCCACCGAGGCCCGGCCGCGGATCGTCGCCACCGAGCCGCCCCAGCCCGAGCGGCGGATGGACGCGCTGCAGGAGCTGCTCAAGACGCTCGTGCCCGCGCTGGAAGATGTCTTCGGCCCGGCCGGCGCGGGACCCGAGCTCGCGCCGAGTCACCCGGCGACGCTGGCCGTCGGTCAGCTCGCCACCTCGCTCGGCATCGGGCCGGTGCGCGTCGAGCTGGTGGCGGCGGCCGGGGCCAGCCCTGGCATCGGCCACCCGCTGCCGCTGCGGCTGGATCGGGCGCTGAGCGCACGACCGGAGAGCCCCGCCTTTCGCTTCTGGGTCGGGCGCGCCCTGGTCCGTGGCTCGGGTGGCGGTGCGGCCGCACTGCAGCTCGACGATGACCAGCTCGCCGAGGTCTTTGCCGCCGTGCAGGGTGCCCGCGGCCTGTCACCCCGCGCCGAGGAGCTGCGCCAACGCATCGGCCAGCGGCTGCCACGCAAGACGCGCCGCCACCTGGCGCAGCTCGCCACGGAGGCCGCCGACCCACAGATGTGGTCGCGCTACCGGCGCCGCCTCGAACGCTGGGCCGACCGCGTGGCGCTGGTGCTGAGCCGCGATCCGGGGGCTGCCCTCGCGGCGCTCGCCGCCTTCCAGGGCATCGATCCGGCCGCCTCGAGCGCGCAAACCGAACTCGGCGCGCTGATGCGCTTCGCCGTCTCCGAGGACTACGCTCGCCTGTTTCGCTCGATGTGGACTTGAGGCGCGGCGGAGAGAGAGGGATTCGAACCCTCGGTGGGGGTTTACCCCCCACGCCGGTTTAGCAAACCGGTACCTTCGGCCACTCGGTCATCTCTCCACGCCCGCGGGGAGCCAACGCCGCCCCCGCAGGCCGCCCGTTGGTAGCCCATGGCGCCCGAAAAAACAACCCCGACGCCGCGTGCGTCCGGCGCGACACCCCGGCCGAACCGCGGGCCACGCTCGTCGGCCGTCCCGCACTCGACCGGACCAACCGGCCAATAGCTGCCGAAGCAGGGCACCATCCCAGATCTGCGGGGCCGCTCGGCGGCGCGCGCACCACCGGTCGCCGCCGGCTGCGACGCCGACGCCGGGGCCGACACGAGGGCCTCGGCGGCGATCGGCGCGGTGTCGAGCCACACCCGCGCGTGCGCGGGTGCGCTGGCCAGCGCGGCGCCGACGACAGCGAGGAACGAGGTGGAGAGTCGTCGGAAGGACGGCAGGGATCGGCGGGCGGTTGAGTGACACATACAGGAGTCCCTCCGAGTGGTGAAGGAGCCGTCCGTGGCGCTGCACGGCCCCGGTGACGGGGCGGCGTAAAGCAGCCGGCGTGCCAGGCAGCGGCGGCGCCCTCGCGAAGGGACCTAAGCCGTCGCGAACATGAGCTTCTTGGCTCTGGGTCGGCGCGCCGTGGCGCCCACCCGGGGCGACCTCGGGGGCACCGCTGGGTAGGAAGCTGGGTCGGAAGCCACGCGTCGGAGGCCACGCGAGGGCGGGTGCACGCGCGCTCAGCGACAGGCACCCGCCTCGCGCGCCAACAACGCGCGCTTGCGCCCGAGGCCCCAGCGGTAACCGGAGGGCTTGCCGTCGGCGCGCAGGGCGCGGTGGCAGGGGACCACCACGGCGAGCGGGTTGGCCGCACAGGCCCGGGCGACGGCGCGAGCCGCTGTCGGTTCACCGATGGCCGTGGCGAGCGCCCCATAGGT
>Ga0268298_10001976_pt1 | contig 23067 bp, 19 predicted proteins | sample WWTPWeurt_MetaG_FD_194462 | JGI IMG/M metagenome (GOLD analysis project Ga0268298, IMG submission 194462) | Activated sludge microbial communities from WWTP in Nijmegen, Gelderland, Netherland - WWTP Weurt | ecosystem: Engineered > WWTP > Aerobic digester > Activated sludge | place... | reverse complement strand
CTAAAAAAGCAACTGCTAAAAAAGCAGCTAAACCTGCAGCTAAATCTGCTACTAAAAAAGCAACTGCTAAAAAAGCAGCTAAACCTGCAGCTAAATCTGCTACTAAAAAAGCAACTGCTAAAAAAGCGGCTAAACCTGCAGCTCGTAGGGGTAGAAAAAAAGCAACTCCAGCTCCAGAGGTTATGGCACCAATGCCGGAGACTACTAGTGAAGCATAAAAAAGTTGCTTAGAAAAATTAGAAGCTCTACTGATTTATATTAGTGGAGCTTTTTTTTTGCATCAATCCACTTTCAGATCTTTAGCCAAATCTCGGAATATTTGGAGACACTGCTCTACAGAAAAATTTGATTCAGGAACTATCTCAGGGTAACATTTTTTCAGAAATTCAACCGATTGCCCAAAGACCTCAACTTGAGGATAAGCCATTTGATTTGCTCTGTGCAACCACTTCATCAATTCGAAAGCATTAAATTTTGCTAATATTCTTTGCTTGAAGGAATACATATCAGAGGTATTCTTTTCTGATTCCTCCCACTTCTCTTGTAACTTTCTTTCCACAAAAAAAAATCCTAAGTCAGTATCAAGTTCATTTAGTTGATATAAAAACTGAGCCCAGTTACGAACAGTATGCATCACTTTTACCGCAAGACAGAACTTTTGGATTGCCTCATAACTATAGGTCTGAAAGTTCTGATTATTCAAAATAATTTGGTTTACTGCCTTGCCTGTACCAAAAGGAACACGATTTGATTTTCGTGAAGAAGGGAAAACCAATGCTTTTTTTAACTCGCCCAACTTGCCAATTTCCGAATACTTGTGTAAAAAATAAAAGTCTTCTCCAGCTTTTTTTCTATTCATTCCCCCCATTCGACAATAAGCATCCACTCTTACCGCCATTGCTGAACCAATCGTTTGAAAAGCAAAAGGATAAGAATAATATTTTTGAACTTCGATATAATATCTTAAATGTAATTCATACAAGATTATTGCCTTTCTTTCTTCAACATCAGTGGAAGATTCCAATTGATGCTCAAAACCAATGCTTAGGGCATCTTTATCGCGATGGGTATTAAAATAATCCACCACACTTGAAACTAAGGATGTATCGCATGTACAGTCAGCATCAAAACAAATGATAATGCCATCCAATCTGCCATTATCATACAACAATCTTACTGCTTCATCCATCCCCGTTTTTCTAGCCCAGCCGACACCTGCATGTTTATGATCAAATTCCACAGGACCGATTATATGAACATTTGAATTGTGGCGATTTGAATAATCACACCTCAAATCATGACTTTGAATCTCATGTCGAAACTTCAACTCGTCAAGATCTGCGACAGAATGATTGATCACCACTATGATTTCAAAATAAGGGTACGAATCAAAACAGTTCAGTATCGAATTAATGGAATCCTTAAGTCGATCCTCACAATAAGCAGGTATCACAACTATCACGTAGGTATCCTTTCGCAACTTTTTACTTGCAAATGAAGGAAACATGATGTGCTTCTCCATATATCTTTGCAAAACAAACTCATTGGACATTGAATTCGAAAGATAATCAAATCCTTCTCATCGAGAGCATGCTGTTCCCCCCCGTTGTAGTCATGTCTCACATTTCGCATTATCAAACTATCGTATTAGAAGCTCGTGAAAACTATCAGAAGAAAAGTTATCGCAATCGTTTTGAGTTGGGTTCAGTGCAAGGGCCAATTTCATTATCTGTGCCTTTAGTCAAAGGCAAGCATCAGCAACAAGTGATCACTGAAACAAAAATATGTTACTCTGAAAACTGGACAAGATCTCATCTCAGAACGATTCAATCCTTATACAGCAACTCGGCTTATTATATACATTATATCGATGAAATAAAATTTATTTTAAACAGAATGACTGAATCCCTATTTGACTTGAATTATAAAACACTGGAATATTTGATCTCCGTTTGCAACATCAGAGCAAGACTTGAAGAAAGTATTGAATACCAGAAAAAACCGGAGGGCATTGTCGACTTAAGAAATGAATTTAAGCCTTTTCAGCGAATTGATCTTCCGGAATACTACCAATTGTGGCAACCCCAGCATTCATTTTTAAGCAACCTTAGTATATTGGATGTACTTTTCCATATGGGGCCTGACACGCCACATTATCTGGAAGAAGTTTATCAATGTTTAATAAAAAAATGAGTAAAATCACTCTTCATCATTTTCCAAAGACTTCAATTCATTCTCCAACATTCGAAGTTGGATTCTACATTGACTTACGAGTTCTTTAGATTTGGCTACCAGACCCGTAACTTCGTCTATATTTACTTGCTCATTTTGTAGTCTTGAATTGATGCTTCTGAGCTCGTCTAAAGCTTTTTGATAACTATTATATTTCTTTGACTTTTGTGCCATTTTAGTTCAATTAGTTTTTACAGAAAGTGAATCGTCCTCAAACTTGATGTCAAATGCCTCTTCACTTGATAAATCTTTCAGCCTTTTGACCCATTTCCCTTTTTGAATTACCATCGTATAGCCGCTTTTCAATATAGCAAATGGATTGCGAGATTCAATATGATTTTCCAGGTTTCGCAACTCGAGTTCCTGAATTTGAATCAGATTATGAAGACGCATATATATAGTTTGAGTATATTGATCGAGCCACTGTTGTTGGAGAATGAACTGTTGCTTAGCTAAAGCCAAAATTCTCATTTCATGTTCATGAATATTCTGTTTTTGAGCAACAAAAAGATCGTTGGATGCATCTTTAATTTCTTGCAATATTCCCAACATGTCGGTCTCAAAATCCAAATTATGGTTTACTATAAACTCTGCAGCGGCAGTAGGAGTTTTTACACTTTGAAAAGCGTTTAAGTCTGCTACTGATTCATCTGTCGAATGTCCAATTCCAACTATAACAGGGATTGGAACTGTAGCTATTTTAGCGCTGATTCGATAGGAATCGAAGTCAATTAAATCCAACTTTGCTCCTCCTCCCCGAATGATTACGACGAGCTCATATTTCCAGCTCTGCTTAATGATTTTCTCCAAAGAAGAACAAACTTCTTCTTCAGTATTCTGTCCCTGCATAGCAGCATAGAAATATTTAACATTGAATGAATACTGATAATTATTCTGCATCAAATGGTCGTGGAAGTCTGACTTTCCGGCTGCACTTTTGGAACTGATGACGGCTATATTTTTAATGGCTACCGCCAATTCTGTTTCTTTATTTCTTTGCCACAAATGCTGATCTATCAATTTTTGAATGGTAGCAGCTCTTTTTTGAGCAATTTGGCCATATGTAAATTTCGGATCGATATTATTGATGACTAGTTTAAGCCCAAACCGAACATGATATTCTACAAATACTTGAATTCGGATGTCATTCCCCGCTTTGAGGAGGAGTTCTAGTTCTGATGGGAAATGTTTATATAAATTTAGAAAATTTAATCGCCACAAAACAGCACTTGCCTGAGCTACTATGTCTTCATTTTCCTTTTCCGCAAGTTCAAGGTACCAATGCCCTCTACTTTCCTTAACTGAGGCTATTTCTGCTGTAATCCATACCGGTTCTTGAAAATTTACAGCTATCGCTCTCCGGATATATTCGTTGAGCTTACTGAGCCTTAAGGAAGACATGGAGAATATTAACCGGCTAAAACCTTCTTTACAAGATCAGCGGCTTCCTGCAATTGAATCGCTGAGAATACTTTTAATCCTGCATCGTCGATCATTTTCTTTGCTATATCTGCATTTGTACCTTGCAGCCTTACAATTATTGGTACGTGAATGTTTCCCATGTTTTTATAAGCATCTATGATACCTTGAGCTACTCGGTCACATCTCACAATCCCTCCAAAAATATTCACCAGTATCGCCTTTACTGCAGGATCTTTTAGAATAATACGAAAAGCAGTTTCTACCCTGGCAGCATCTGCTGTGCCACCAACATCCAAAAAATTAGCGGGATTTCCTCCAGACAATTTTATTATATCCATTGTCGCCATCGCAAGTCCTGCTCCATTCACCATGCATCCCACATTACCATCAAGGTTGACATAATTGAGATTGGCATCTCTGGCCTCAACTTCAGTAGGATCTTCTTCAGAAATATCACGCATGGCTTCAATATCTGCGTGCCTATATAATGCATTATCATCAATTGCAAATTTGCAATCAACAGCTATAATTCGATCATCGCCTGTATGTAAACATGGGTTAATTTCAATTAAAGTGGCATCATTCCCTACAAAAGCATTATACAGTTTGTTGACAAATACACACATTTCCTTGTATGCTTTGCCACCCAATCCTAATTGAAACGCTATTTTGCGCGCTTGAAAATCCTGGAATCCAAGAGCTGGATCCACGAATTCTTTATGCACTAGATGAGGAGTTTCTTCAGCTACTTTTTCTATATCCATTCCACCCTGCGTGGAATAGATAATTACATTCTTTTGGCTTCCTCTATCAGTTAAAATTGAAAAATAATATTCTTTGCATGCATCAAAATCTGGAGCATAAGAATCTTCGGCTAAAAGGATTTTATTTACTTTTTTACCAGGACCTTCCAGTCCACCTGGAGTCTGCGGCGTTTTGAGCATCATCCCCAATATTTGGTTTCCGATTTGGATCGTTTCCTCTTTGGACTTTCCAAGCTTTACACCTCCTCCCTTGCCTCTTCCACCGGCATGAATTTGCGCTTTCACAACTACAAATTTGCTACCAGTTTCTGCTACCAAATCATCGTAGGCATTTGCCATATCGGATTGATTTTCAACTAAAACACCCCTTTGGACAGGGATTTCATATTTACTTAAGAGTTTTTTTCCCTGATATTCGTGGAGATTCATAATTACAGCTAATTTCTTTTCTTCGGTTTAATTAAATCTTTTATTCTACTACTATTTTCTTTGCTATAATACCTGATTCTGTGGTCAATTGAAGAACATAGACTCCTGAACTCAGATGTAAATCAGTCAAAGTTGCCATACTTCTATTATACATATTCCAATTGAGTTTGTCTGTTACTCGCTGACCAGCAATTGTCATGATTTCAATGTTTTGAACTCCGAGCTCTTGGGGAAAAGTCACAATCAAATTTTTACCCCGAGTCACAGGATTTGGAAAAACAGTAACTTCCGGAGTACCAAATCCATCTGAGTTACTCGTCTGCAAACCTTCCGCATAAAACTTAATCGGATGAGCATATGTGCCATTGAATTCAAAATCATTGACTGCTTTGACTCTGGCATAATATGTTTTACCGGGCAAGAGTGAATCAATATAAGTTGATGTGGATTCTATAATCTCGTTTTTAACAATAATACTAAATGAAGGGGCACGAGCTACTTGTACCAAGTAATACTTTGCACCTTCTACTTTGGGCCATGTTATGGTAAGAGACTTATATGGTACAGTTGACTCATTCAAAGGATATATAAAATCAAATGAATCCGTATTTTGATATATTGGCTTTACATTTGGGCGGAGCAATATTTGCCTTCGATTAGAAATGTTATTGAGCATTCCATTGTTTTGTTCATTTGAAAATCTAGACATACATCCATCGAATGCATAAGACATAAACAAACTGCCATCAGCATTAAAAATAGAATCATTAAGATCTTTTAAATTAATAAGACTCCTGTTATTTGCATCACATGGCCACCTATCGCTTATATAATCAGGCTCTGTGTCACAAAATTGGTCTGCTTGTGAATTGCAATCAATGCGTTCAACATTCTCAATCTGATTCCAAACCTTAGCCTTGTATTCTGCAGTTGATTTTTGAAAAGAATAATCTATACCCTCCCATCCAAAGAAAGTGTGCGGAAGTGAAAAAAAATGGCCCAATTCATGCGCCCAGGTATGGCTCAATTTACCTAAACAACTTTTACTCAATGCGACCCCATCGCCATTATAAGTATAATACCCACAATTTCCAGCCGGGTTTTGTACAAGATAACAATTTACCTGATCGGCGACATTGTTTTCGATCATCATTTCTTCACCGTCATTATAATCTTTGTGGTCATTCCATTTTGTTCTCGATATATAATGAATTGGTTTTTCAAGAAAAAACTGAATTCCTGATTTTTCAAAATCCTTATTTAATGTACCTAATGTTTCATACAATTGCCAGTTGCCATAATATGAACTGCTTCCATCATTACTTAAACTGTGGATCAAGAGCGGAATATATATGGTTTGAGCAAAATCCGGCCTAGAATTTCCTTGTTCTCCTGATGACAGATCTATCATTCGCTGCTGATCAACATGGCTAGTACCACAATACTGTGATTGAAGATGATTATACTGTATTAAACAAAGTACCAGAATGCTAAAAAATTTCATTTTAACTATCATTCAAATAAGTTTAATTTCTGCCTTGAACAAATTATGGTATAAATATTTTTCCTGTCTGAGTTTTCCTATTTCTTGCTTCCAGTGTGTAGAAATATAATCCGGCAGCTTGATTACCGCTTCCCAAAGAAACTGATCCATCTTCTAAACTGACAATTTGGCGCGAAGAAATTTTACCTTCAGGATTGTAAATTTTAAGTTCTACTTGATCAATTGTTTCGTTAGAAATAAGAACAAGCTCTCTATTTTCTAAATCAAATCGGAGGCTTGCATTCCATGAATTCAGGTAGACATCATCTGATGCGGTTTTTACAGAAGTATTGTAAAAACTTTTTACAGTTGGGGTAAAGCAAACGCTATTGGAATTGTAAGGAATGACCCTCCAATAATAACGCTTACTTGGTTTCAAATTTCTGAGTACAGTATCTACCCTAGTTGTTGTCCAACTTATAGTATTCAAGGTGAAGCCAAATAATTCGGATACTTCAACGTAATAATTATCAGCATTTGTCACAGGTTCCCATTTAAAATAAACGGAATCATAAGACCATACTGAATCCAAAGGAGTAGTGTAATTGACTGCAGAGCTAATCGATGATTTTGGAGTATAAACAGGAGTTCTGAGATAAGATCTGCGAGGAGAATTGTAATCTAAGTTTATAGCTGACTTTTGTTCGCTCGAAAAAACGGCAAGACAATTCAAAAAATAACTCATCATATTATCTTCATCCGGATCCAAAATATGCCCTGCAGGATCATCCACATTACCAGACCACTGGCATGAACCATTCCACCCGAATCCAAGATTATAATCAGCTTGGGTATCACAAAAGCCATCAGCTGCAATGTTGCAATGCAATTTACCATTTGCATACAGCTTTGTTCTATCATAGTATTCAGTGAGAATATTACTACAAACATTATTCGGTGGATCTTGAGGGTCGAACGTTCCACATTCCCAACCAAAAAATGTATGCGCTAATGAAAAGTAATGCCCAATTTCATGCGCTAATGTTGTGCCTTTAGAGTTTACATAATTCATATCTGCCACGATGTAATCGCCATTTGGACTATAAAATGCTAAAACGCCAGGTTCTGAAGCATTTGCTTTACTGGCGACGAAAATATTGATTGCATTATGATTAGCAGATCCATTTGCAAGTGAAGACAAAGAAGCAGCACTTGTGGTGGCACTTGGGTCTGTATAAATATTAGTGTTGTTTGGACGCTTGATTTCTTTCAAATAAAAAACGATGTCTTGATCTGCATATAATTTATTTATAGCACACAAATTATCAAACACATTCTTTGTTGTCAATCTACCTGTTCCATCATTCTTTGCATAAAGGTGATATCTTACCGGAATATACTTTATTGCGCCGCTTCTCGGCGTGACTATTCCATTTGCAGCTTCTCTATTCTCCATCATTCTTTGCTTAATGATCATTTGATCTTCAATAGATGTACCGCAGGTGCCAATAATACCGGATTGAGTAAAGATTGAACCAGGAAGTAGAAAGCTCATTGCCAATACAACAAAAAGTCTTTCCAAAGAAATAATGATTGATTTTTTCATATTTGTAAATAAAGCTGCAAAATTAAGATTTATTTCCACTTCGATACTGTAGTTTTGTGGCGCAAAAAACAGGTTTTACTTAAATAACGTACAGAAATGAACAAAGTTACCGTAATCGGCGCTGGAAATGTTGGTGCAACAGTTGCAAATGTCCTCGCCCATAGAGATTTTATAAAGGAAATCGTCCTGGTGGACATTAAAAGTGAAATGGCCCAAGGGAAAGCTCTGGACACTTGCCAACAGGCTCCAATAGATTATTACTCTACAAGAGTTATCGGAACTGACAATTATGAGGCCACTAAAGATTCTGATATCATCGTTATTACCGCAGGTTTACCTAGAAAACCAGGCATGTCACGTGACGACTTAATTTCTACAAATGCTGGAATTGTGAACTCGGTGACCAAATCCTGTATGGCCTATAGCAAAAATCCTATCATTATTGTAGTTTCAAATCCTCTGGATGTCATGACGTATGCTGCACACCAAGTGAGTGGCTTGCCGGCAAACCGCATTATTGGTATGGCAGGTATACTGGATACTGCAAGATATAGAGCATTTCTGTCTGAAGCCTTAAATGTTTCTCCAAAAGATATCCAAGCTATCTTGATGGGAGGACATGGTGACAGCATGGTTCCACTTCCAAGATATACAACTGTTGCAGGGATTCCTGTAACAGAATTGATTGATTCTGCTAGACTAAATGAGATTGTAGAAAGAACAAAATATGGAGGTGGAGAATTGGTGAAATTGATGGGAACTTCTGCTTGGTATGCACCTGGAGCCGCTGCCGCACAAATGGTAGAGGCCATTCTCAAAGACGAAAACAGAATCTTCCCATGTTGCGTTAAATTATCGGGTCAATACGGCATTGATGGAGTATTTGTAGGCGTACCTGTGAAATTAGGTAGAAATGGAGTAGAACAAATTCTTGAAATTCCTCTTTCTCCAGACGAAAAAACTCTTCTAGACAAATCTGCTACAGAAGTTAGGTCAACGATGGATGTGTACGACAATCTCCCCAAAGCCTGATCGCTACAAATAGAGAATTTTAAACTCTTTTTGCTTAACTGAAATTCAATTGTAAAAGCAAAGACTTTGCCGGCAAACAAAATTGTCCTGCCAATGTTATGCAATTATGAAAGTGCCGCCAATAATATTCAGACAGATGAAAACTGATACCGGTTTTACAGTTTCTGAATTGTCAAAATCGAATCGTATCCTACTTGTTTTTTTGAGGCATTTCGGCTGTATTTTCTGTAGAGAAGCACTGGACGATTTGAGTAAAATAAAAACTCAACTCGAACACCAGAATCAAAATGTTGTCTTTGTACATATGGCATCGCCTGAAAAGGCAAGCCCATACTTTTCCAAATATAATCTGGACACGGCACACAAAATCGCTGATCAGGATTGTACTTTCTACCATGCTTTCGGTTTAATGAAAGGAACATTCAATCAACTTTTTGGATTTCACAGTTGGCTCAGAGGTATTGAAGCGGGAATTATCAGAGGACATGGCATGAGTGCCCAATTGGGTGATGGGTTCCAGATGCCCGGTGTTTTTGTCATCGAAAATGATGAAGTTGTAAGTCATTTTATTCACACAAAAGTTTCTGACAAACCAGATTACTTGTCTATGGTGTTGGATCGAACTACTGGTCCTTCGACTCCTATGGTAAAATGGAGGAGGATGTCTGCAAAATGATTTAAGATTTTCAAAATTTTTTTGACTTATAAAATCTATCTCCAAGGAGTGCGTTTAACGTGAATGAAGTACCTGTTTAAAGTATTAATCGTTGCATTTTTTTCCAAACTGAGTTCAGTTAATGGTCAAACTGCCATTTGGACTAAAGCAGATAGTTTATTATTCTATTCTGATGCAATGCTAACTTGCACGGTGCCTAAATTCCGGGAAGCTGCTGCTGAAAAATTCAAGCCTCTGCTTTTGGAATATTTAAATGCCGTAAAACCAAGTGACGATAATTTAAATTTTGAAAATCGAATTGCTGTCATTCAACCCTCCAACCAAGATTTTACACTTTACTCGTGGCAGTACCAATCCCAAGAAAATGAATGGAAATATGAAGCAGTCATCAGGTGGAGATCTGGAAGAATCACTGAACTAACCAGGGAGATCAGAGATTATAATCGCATACGAATGGAGGTTTTTGGAGAATCAAATTGGTATGGCGCCATGTATTATTTTATATTACCCATTCTTGAAAACACAAAAAATGAGTACACTCTTTTCGGTTTTGCTCAAGATCAACAAGATTATAAATACAAAATTATAGAAACAATCACTGTAGAGGATGAAAAATTGACATTTGGTAAACCCATATATCGAATTTCAGACGATCAAGGGGGAACTGACAAGTTTTTCAGACAAGTCATCCCCTATTCAAAAGAATCAAATTGTGTTGTTGAGTTCAATGAGGCAGAAAATGAAATACAATATGACCATATAGCCACTATAACAGACAACTTCACACCAGCCAACAAAATCCTTAAAATACCAGACGGTAGCTATGAAAGCTTGTCGTGGACGGGTACATTTTGGAAGCATGATCCGCACCTCAAAATCGAGCCATTGAATCAAGCACCACGCACCAAGCCGGTATTGGGTAATGATAATAAAGATATCCTGGGTAGGGATTTGAAAAAAAAATGAATTCTATTTCCTTTCCTTCCAAAAGCGGACACTGAAAATCATTTCTGTTCGCTCATCAACTCTCACTTCTTCTGAAATTAAATGTGGTATTACTGCAACTATTTTCTCTGAATCTTGAAGAATAACCGCATTCATTTTTTCATGCTGTGCCAATTTTTTGTTTGAAAAAATATCTTGTAGTTTTTTAGTGCCTATTGTCATACCAAACGGTTTCATGCGATCTCCCGACTCCCATTGACGCAAGACTAATCTCTCTGAGATTTTGGCCATGTCCCCATAGAGCATGTTTGTTTGAAATTTGCTTGTGTATTGTTTCAGGTGCTCTTTAGGAAAAATTTCTATTTCTAGATTCCAATTTGCGAATTTTAATTTTTGAGCTTCTAACTTAAAAGTTTCGGTTTGATTGAACTCCGAATTTAAATCAAGGAAAATCCAAATCCAGTCTCTATCTATTCTAATAAGTTTGTCATTCTTAACAGCAGTAAATTGGGCTCCGGTATGCGTGTTTTTATCCAAAATCAGATTTATTTGTTCATACCCGAAGCCTATTTCCAAAAAATACCTGCTGAGAAAGTACCTGTGGTCATAGCGTGATAATTTGAACACTTCTTTTCCTTCGTCCGATACATTTATTTTTCTCCATTGATCATATTGGTCATCTAATATTTCTGAAGCATCTTGGATCAAACATACACTTTTCACCACATTCATACTGAAATGAGGCAATCGATCTTCTATAGCAGGAATGATGGTATTCCGAAAAAAATTTCTCAAATACTCAGACTTTAGATTTGATTCGTCATGATTATAAAGAATGCCATGATTTTGTGCATAAGTTTCAATTAATTTTGGATCACAGCTTAAAAGAGGCCGGAGAATATTACCCTGTAATGCTGGTATTGATTTCAGCCCTACAATTCCTGAACCTCTGCTCAGATTCATCAAAAAAGTCTCTACTAAGTCAGCACTGTGATGCGCAGTGATTATCCATTTACAGCTTTCTTTGGCAGCAATTTCTAAAAAAAACTGGTACCTGATTCTTCTAGCATTTTCCTGCAAGTTTCCAGGAACCAAATCCCCCGGTTCAATTGATTTTACGGCACATTCAATTTTGTGTGTTTCACACCAAGCTTTAACCAAAGCTTCGTCTTTATCAGAATCCAGACGTAAATGGTAATTAACATGAGCCACCATTATATGATATCCCAAATCAAACATCAGGTGGAGGAGTACCATAGAATCTCTTCCACCGCTCACACAAAGCAAAAGTTTGTCTTCTTGCTTGATAAAACCCTGATTTTGAATAATTTTGTGGAGTGAATTCATTGTTCAAATATCCGATATATTCATGAAAACTAAATTATTGCTACTTACATTAGTCGTTAGCTATGCTGCTTGCAAACATGATCCCAGATCCAATCAAACTACTGCCCCACCGGTTGTTCAAGACAACACAACGAAAGAGGAAGCTGTTCCATCAGTAAAAGTCGCATTTGCAAAAATAGACAATGATTTTCTCAATAGGGTTCGTGATCAAAAACCCGCACCAATGATTACAGACTCTATTTGGCATCATTACGTAGGTATATCTATCCGAATCAAAGACCCGTTAATCTATAAAGGTGATTGGATTGATTTACTTCCAGGAGGTGATTATAAATCCGGAAAGTACAGTCGTACTTTGGACCAAGGAAAATTTGTTTTTGATGAACTGAGCCAAAAACTTGAATTGAGATCATCCCAGCAAGACAGCTCATCTGAATGGAGGGTCAAAGTTGATCCTGATGCTATGCTGTTGATTGGAACAGAAAAATACCAAAACAATCCTTGGCAGATCAAACTAGTTCGCAAATACGCGATTCCTTCAGAGTCATCAGGCAATTAGTTCAATTCAACTTCTACTTGGGATTCATTAGTACTAATCACGTGGTGAGTTGAAATCAATATTGTGGAAGTAAAGGTTTGTTTTCGAGTATCTTCTCTACTTGTTTATTGAGTTCTTCAGTGAAGTAAGGCAGCACTTCCAAGGCCCCAAGATTTTCTTCTAATTGGCTGAGTCTGGATGCTCCTAATATTACAGTACTTACATTTGGATTTTGTGCGCACCATGCAATCGTAAATTGAGCCAAACTGACACCCAGGCGATCTGCGAGTGTTTTCAAACGTTCAACCTTGGACATTTGATCGTTAACAAGCGTTTTTTCACGAAGCCAGCTGAGTTCCGGTCTTGCAAGTCTAGAATCTTGAGGAACCTCATTCAAGTACCTGCCAGACAACAATCCACTAGCCAAAGGGGACCAAATCGTGGTTCCCAGCCCAACCGTTTTATAAACTTGCAAGTAATCTGCTTCCACTTTTTGCCTACAAAACATATTATATTGGACTTGATCCATTGTAGGGGCGATCAATCTGAGTTCTCGAGCAATCATGTGAGCTTCCATAATTTCTTGTGCAGACCATTCGGATGTGCCCCAATACAATATTTTACCTTGTTGAAGGAGAGTATTCATTGCCCAAACCGTTTCTTCAATAGGGGTGTTTTTGTCTGGTCTGTGAGCAAAATAAAGATCCAGATAGTCCACTTGAAGTCTTGTCAAAGCTTCATTGCAAGCTTCAATGACGTGCTTTCTACTCAAACCGGTTTGGTTTGGTAGTTTGCCGCCCCTTCCAAAAAAAACTTTCGAGGAAACCAAGTAACTGGTTCTATCCCAAGCCATTTTTTTCAGGATTCTGCCCATAACCACCTCTGACTGACCACTTCCGTATATTTCTGCATTGTCAAAAAAATTAACTCCGCTGTCATATGCCTTTTTCATCAAGGCTTCAGAAGTAGTATCGTCAATCTGGTTTCCAAAAGTTACCCAGCTTCCAAAGGAGAGCAGACTTACCTGCAATCCCGATTTTCCGAGTCTGCGATATAGCATTTCAATGATTTATTTGGTTATGTACAAAAACAAGAAGAGGTTGTCTAAGTTTATAGACAACCTCTTCAATATTGAGATTTTGTTTAAGAATTAATTTTCAAACACAATTTGTTTTGAAATCGTCTTGCCTTGGAGGTGAATTCTGGTCAAATACACACCTGCACCCAATTGGTTGCGAGGCATGTTAAATCCTGAATTATTAATATCAGTATGGGCTTTCACCAACCGACCCTGCATATCATACACATAGATAGACTGAATAACTTCAGGGTTTTTTACTGAGAAATAAACTGAAGAAACAGCTGGATTTGGTGAAATACTCAAACCAACTTGTTCTGCAGAAACTTCTTTATTGTCCACGTAGGTACAACCCAGACCCATTGCAGCACAAGCTCTTGGCAAGAAGAGCGCAAAAGCAGTATCCAAGTATCTTCTACCTTTTGCCTGAGACATGTCAGGATTGGTTTGAAGGCCGCTAAAGTGCAATGTATCTGCATTAAAATTAGTACCTCTTGTTTGATTTACAAATGCCACAACATTTCTAAGCGTTGGCAAATCCCACCAGTCCCAAGGTGAACCTTGGAAAGGAGGTAAATTTAAGCCATAAAAATGATCATCGCCCATTTGTATCCTTTGTCCAGTCAATGGAATCAGGATATTAGTAGCTTTCTGAACTTCAATTTGTGCTTCAAGAGGATCCTTACCATCAGGGATTGTATTTAATACTGCATTCGAACCTAGTTTATTGGCTAACTCTATCGCTTTTCTGGTTCCTATGACGTTTACAACAAATTCTCTAGTGGTTGGTACTATAACAGCTCCTTCATAATATGGTGCAAAAAAGTCATTTACACAGTGCATTCCTGAATACGCCGGTTCTACTGCTTCACCATCCAACCAACTGGAATCACCTAGTGCTCCACCCAAATTAAATGCGAACTGAAAATTTGAACTGTAACCTGGATGGTTCGGCAAACAAAGAACTGCCTGAGAAGTACCATAAATATTACCAAAAATTGTGCTGTCGATATAAGGCTTCAAATCCACACTATTGATAAATTTATCCAATACAACTTCGTTAAAATCGTTCAAAGACCCTGCTCCAAAAGAAAGATATCCACCTACACCTACACCATACACAGCAATCTTGTTCGGGTCAATACCAAAAGCATTTCCTCCTTCAGCAACCGATTTTTTAAAATAGCGAATACAGCTTCTTGTGTCCTGGATACCCCGATACGCAGCCTGGAGCAATGTACTTGTACGCACATTTACATCAGGAGCAGTAGGCAACCAACCCAATCTGTAAGTATAAGCTGCAACAACGAATCCTCGTGCTGCTAGATACTTGGCTGCGGCAGTCACAGTGGAGTCAGATCTACTACCGGTAATCTGACCATTGTAAAGTGGTGGAAGAAAACTTCCAGTATGCGCAATTAATACGAGGGGTCGGTCAGTTCTTGTATCCCCTTCTGGTTCATACAAATCGAACTTAAGATCTTCAGGTGCAGGAGTACCGTTCGCAGTTAATACGGTGATGTTGTTACCATACACAAGATTAGGGGTTACTTTCACCCCGAACATCGCATCCAGGTAGCGATTTTGCGCTTGGAGGAAGAAGGAACATAATAAAAAAGCAATGGCGTAAATTTTTTTCATTTTTTAATATTAATGGTTAACAAATATTCAAGATTTTTTTAATTCGTAAAGTAATGATATATAAGCCAATCTACCTACTTTAGGCCCACCATATGTCTGGAAATTTTTTTGATTGAAAATGTTAGATGCTCCAAGCTTTAAAGTTGTGTTTTGTTTCTTCCACAACCAATTGATCTGTGCATCAGTCAAACTGTAAGTCGGAATAAAGCCGGTAAATTGTGGAGAGCCTTCAAAAAGGAATCCTTGGATCCACTTGTAATTGATATTAAATCCAAAATTGGGAATTCCAAAAACGGATATATCTCTTCCGCTAACTCCAACATTATACTTGTGTTCAGGGGTATTAAATGCAGGGATGATCGGATCATCTGTTTGAGTAACCAATTTATTCCAACTATAATTTCCTTTTAATGCATAAAATTTTCTAAAATAATAATTAAGCCCTATTGAAAAACCCTGTGAAGTAACCACATCAGTTGCATTTGAACTCACACGATATGCTTGCACAGATGTAGGAGTAGCGGACCCGACAGGAATAAAAGCATCGATACCTAGCTGATAACCTATAAAGTCTTTGTACCGTGAATAATATGCACCTAAGTCAGCAAACAAATTCTTCAAAACAGTAGTCCTATAACCTATTTCTATAGTTTTTACTTTTTCTGGCTGTATTGCAGGAATGGAAAAATAAACCAAAGTATCTCTCCTTCCCGTATTGAGAAAATCTACAAAGGATTCAACTGTGATGAGGTCATCAATTCCATTGATATTGCCCAATAGAACCGCTCTTCCCACATTGTAATGCAAGTATTGATCGGTAAGTGTCGGATTTCTGATGGCAGAAGAAAAGGAAATGCGCAAATAATTATTTGCTGAAGGGTTGTAAACGATTGATGCAGCAGGTGAGACTAAGAAATTAAAATTTTCGTGTTTGTCCAGTCTTGCCGTAATGTTGAATTTTAGCTTATTGTGCAAAAAGCTAAGGGTAGGTCCTACATAAAATCCATATTCGTAAGTGCGGATATCAGCATTTCCTGTATCCAGCAAAATAGAACCCTTAGAATCCGGAAAATAAACTCTTGCACTTCCGCCGACTGTTATATCAAAATCTGACAAAATTTGATTGGCTACAAGATCCTTAAATATATATTCCCCTTGTCCATGAACCAAAGCAGATCTATCGTAAAATTTAGTGCCGTTTTCACTATAAGCAATTTTCGAAGTGATGGATTCAAAGGCACTATTAAATTCTGTTGATCCGGGTTCATAAAAACTCGCGGTATTGATTATAGAATCGCCTATGTTAGCGAATGTTTGAGTGAGGAAATGCCACAGATAAAGTGAATCCTGAATTTTACCTAAAAATTCAGATAATGCTTTATTGTATCCTTCAGGATTTCCTATAAAATTGGATGGTTTCGGGTATCCTTCGATGGATTGTATTTTTGGTTTAATATTGATATTCCAATAATTGATATAATTTTTTGTAAATATATCATTTGACTTGGCGTTGCTTTGTAGTTTAAGTGCTGTAAAATAAGGATCATATGAATCTCCACTATTTTCATGTGTACCATACAAACGAAGAAACCAATGGTCTCTCTTGATCAATTCTGCCTTATGTTGGAAAAATAAAATATTCTTGAGCGAATAACGATTATCGCCTTGATAAACTGTTGATCCTCCACCAAAACTGGATGAAAATATCAACTCAGGTGATTCAAAAACCTTAGATGGTCTTAGTCGAAAATGCAAAGCTGCATTTGCTTTAATGTTATAAGAATGGTAATCTACCAGATCCGTTTCTTTATATCCTTTGCGATGGAATATTCCAATTCCAGGATTGGCTGGAGCACTCTTGGACAAATCATTTGAACTCTGATATTCATCGCCATATATATTCACAGCATCGTAACCTCCGGGGTTGTTCCGATCAGTTTTTGTATCATAAACCGGATCATAATTATCTGCTTCCCAGTCATAAGCTCTCATATGGAACAAATTCAGCTTGTATCCGAAAAAATCATGTCCTGATTTGTTTTTCTTTACATCAGCCCATCGAACAGCGTTCTCCACCAAATTGCGCTCACCCAATTTGACACTAACGCTGACACCTTTGTGTAGAAATGGGTTTTTGGTTTCCATACTGATTACTCCATTAAATGCATTCGGTCCATAGAATGCAGAACTTGCACCTACTATTAGATCCACTTTGTTGACATCCAATTCTGAAGCGCCCAGAAAATTTCCCAGAGAAAAGTTCAAGCCCGGAGACTGATTGTCCACTCCATCTATAATCTGTAGTGATCGCACGGGACTTGTGCTATTGAAACCGCGTGTATTAATCACCGTAAATCCAAGAGAAGCCGTGGTCAAATCCACATCTTTTAGCGAACCCAATCCATCATAAAAATTGGCAGAAGGCGTTTCCTTTATAGCAATTAAATCCATTGATTCAACAGTAAGAGGAGAGGATTTCTGTTTGTCAGAAATGCGCTGACCTTTCACTTCGATGGCTTCGATCATCACAGTCTCCTCTTCCAGAGTTAGCTGATGTGATCTTCCCAAATCCGATATAGTAAATTCTGTCGTTTTATACCCACTGTACCGGCATTCAATCTTCTGCGACCCTGTGCTGCTTAAGTTCAAAATAAAATTTCCTTCATAATCTGTAGCTGTACCGTTAGTAGTACCTTTGACGAGAACCGTTGCTCCTATCAAAGGCTCACCGGTAATCGCATCCTTTAGTGTTCCTCTTAAATGAGATTGTGCTTGAAGATCTATTCCACAACTGAATATGAAATATATAAATATTACTAAATGACATAATATATACCTATTCATCATTTCTTAGCTTGGTTTTGTTTGATTCAGCAACGCAAAGTAAAGTATTCTGCTGAATTTGCGCCTTTTTTCAATAAAATTAATTGCGGATCAGTGATCGGACTTCCCTTTTATCATGTAAAAGCCTAGTATTGCATTTGGTATTTTTGGAAATTTCCGTATTTTATTTGGTAGAAACTAGTTCATTTTTTCGCGATTTTCAAATCGGATGAACCAGGCTAATTTATATAACTTGAACAGGTAAATTGAAGGTCTTTTATTCAATAATCGATCATTAATTTTACTTTCAAAACAACCAAAAAACCACAGGTAAACTTTGTCCATTCGGAGCAATTTGAGTCGACTTCCGATAGTTTCCAGTTTGCTGCCTAAAAATTGCTTTTTCACTGAATTAAGCATGACAAGTTGCTTGACGGATTCTCTAGTTTTAGAAAGAAAGATTTCTGTATTTTCCAGACCATCATGCTTTACCGGATTTGGTATATGTTGTATTCTAATATTGGCTTTCTTTAGTTGATTTGCCCAGAGTGTATCTTCGTGACCATACGCAATAAGTTGTGGATCAAATGGAATTTTCAAGATGATCTCGCGATCACATAAAAAATTATTGCTATGAAAGCTAAGGTATTCATCTTTGTTTCGTTCATCTTCATTAAGTGCCTCACTTTTAATACCAGTTAACCAGTGTAAATAGTAAGATTTTGTAGGTTCATTACCATATGAGGTACCACCATAAATAACGCGATCCGGATATTGGGCTTTTGCATGGATATAGTTGCTTATGAAACTCAAATCAAGGAGCCTTGAATCGCAATCCAAGTACAAGAGAGTTTCGTATCGTGCCAATGCAGCTAATTTATTTCTAGTAACTGATCTACCTAAATTACTTTCATTCTCGTAGTAAAAAATGCGATCATCGATATCAATATTTTCCTTATTCCCAATTTTAAATTCCTTGTCTGAAAAATCATCCAAACAAATAATTTCGTAATCCCCAATTGGTATTTGGTTGCAAGATTGAGTCAATTCTTCTACCAAAGGATGTACACTGCGCTGGTAAACTGGCAATAATATGGACAATCCCATCTAACAAAGTTACGAAAAAACAAGCTGGTCGATCAACAGAAAGACTTCAGGGTTGTTTAAAGGCATAAAAAATATCCTCATTGAACTATAGCGCAGATTTCCTCCATCAAACTCACTCTGATAAACGATTGTATGCCATTGCTGAAAAAGTAAAAACAAATCAGAGGATCGACACCGAAGACTGTCTTTATCTGTATCAGAGAGCATCATTGTCATTGTTAGGTTCTCTAGCAAATGACATTCGCGAAAGAAAGCATGGAGCTAAAACTTTTTTCAATAAAAATTTTCACATCGAACCTACCAATGTTTGTGTATATTCTTGTAGTTTCTGTTCGTACTCTCGACTGATCAAAAATAGGATTGATGGCTGGGAATACAGTTTTGAAGATATCATGTCGCAGGTGAAAGCATACGATGGAATTCCCGTAACTGAAGTGCACATTGTAGGAGGAGTGCTGCCTCAGTATGATGTAGCTTTTTACACGAATTTATTCAAAGCCATCAAACTGCACAGGCCTGACTTACATATTAAAGCATTGACACCTGTTGAATATCATTATATATTTAAAAAAGGAAAACTCAGTTATCAAGATGGAATGCATCTCATGAAAGAATCCGGTCTGGATAGCATGCCAGGAGGAGGTGCAGAAATTTTTGATGAAACGATCCGCGAAAAAATTGCAGGAGGCAAATGCTCTTCAGATCAATGGCTGGAGATCCACAGGATCTGGCACAATATGGGAATGAAGAGTAATGCGACTATTCTCTATGGCCATATAGAAAGTTATGAACATAGAGTAGACCATCTCAATAGATTGCGAATACTTCAGGATGAGACCCTCGGTTTTCAGGCGTTTATTCCTCTAAAATTCAGAAATAAAGACAACGAAATGTCGCACCTTCCTGAAGTGAGTACAATTGAAGATTTAAGGAACTATGCAATCTCCAGAATATTTCTGGACAACTTTGATCATATCAAGTCTTACTGGCCTATGATCGGTAGGAGTAACGCTCAACTAGCCTTACAGTTCGGCGTTGACGATATTGATGGAACCATCGACGACAGCACCAAGATATACAGTCTGGCAGGGTCAGAAGAGAAATCGCCTATAATGACCACTTACGAACTTGTAAATTTAATTCGCCAGATAGATCGTCAGCCTATAGAACGTGATTCGCTTTATAATGAGCTCAAAAATTATTCAGATGTGGAATTTGATGAAGAACCAAGAGTGAGAGCTTATACAGCTCTAAATGTTATACAGTAGAGGAATGAAACACAATTTGTACTTCATCAGACATGGAGAAACCGACGAAAACGTCAAGAGAATAGTTCAAGGTTGTGGTGTGGATTCAGTACTGAATGAAAATGGATTGAACCAAGGAAAAAAATTTTACGAACATTACAAAAATATTGGCTTCAAGAAGATGTATTGTTCAGCCCTGAAAAGAACCTATCAGACGATTCAATCTTTTGAAAAATCGCATGGTAAAATACAATCCGATCGGAGGTTAAACGAGATCTCATGGGGAGAACACGAAGGAAAATCAGGCGGAGAAGAATTCATGCGCAAGTATTTTTCTGTCATTAACTCCTGGAAATCTGGTGATTATACTGCAAAAGCAATTGGTGGCGAAAGTGCAGAAGAATTGGAAGCCAGATGTAAAAGTTTTTTGGATGATCTGGATTATCATCCCGGAGGGCATACTTTAATCTGTACACATGGTAGGACCATCAGGGTTTTTGCGTGCATACTGCAAAACTTGCCACTTTCGGAAATGGAAAATCTGGCACAGAAGAATACAGGTCTTTATCTATTCTCAGGTGATCGAAATCAAATGGAATGCACGATCAACCATAGTTTAAGTCACCTGAATGATTGAAATTCCCCAAATTGTAGCTGTGCAATATCTCAATACAGCACCGATGTTATTTGGACTGCAAGAGCACCCTCAATTCGAGGATATGAAGTTAATCACTGGAACTCCGGCATTTTGTGCAGAGATGTTATTGCAACAGGAAGCGTGCATTGCACTGATCCCTGTTGGTTCATTGTCAGACTTCGAACAAGCTCATATCATTTCTGATTATTGCATAGGATGCGATGGTGCTGTCGAAACCGTTGGAATATGGAGTAATAAAGATTTGGACGAAATTCGATCCATTAAGCTTGACGCCGCTTCCCGCACTTCCAATCTTCTCGCACAAATCATTGTACGGCAATTTTGGAAAAAAGATATAATTTTTACTGATGCAGATGCTGATGCAGAAGTTGTAATTGGAGACAGGACATTTGAATTGGAGGACAAGTATAAGTTTATGTGGGATCTGGGGAGTGAATGGAAGCACTTTACAAATTTGCCATTCGTCTTTGCAGTTTGGGCTTCTCTTCAACCTGTTAGTCTTGAGTTCTCGGAAGTTTTCAATGAAGCTTTAAGCAATGGGATCCAAAACCTACATCAATGGTCTTACAAAACCAATTTGGATCATTCAACACTGATGAAATATTTGGGTCATTCGATTTCCTTTCCTTTAGATGATTTGAAAAAAAGAGCACTCCTTCAATTTCTGAAAATGAATCAAATTCAAACCCAGCTCTACTTTTGATAGTAAGCTCACATTAAATCGAATTCGCATATCTAAAAACAGTCCCTGGTGCGAAATTATATATATAAATTATATTTAATGTATAATAAATTGGTCATAAATTAGTTGCCCAATGAAAAAAAGCTTAGAAAAGTCTTTCGTTTCATCTAAAATGAAGATTTTTGTGCCAGCTTTTCATTTGAATTGTGGTCAATCAACCTGTAAAAATCAAAACTCCAATCCCGTCGCATGATCCTCAAGCGGTGTGGGATGGCATATTAGCAGAAGTCAAGCTACAACTGGAAGAATCGGAATTTACGCGTTGGTTTTCGTCTATAAAACCAATTAAAATAGAAAATACCTCACTCACTATTGAAGTCCCCAATCAGTTTGTTTATGAAAGACTCGAAAGCAATTATCTGGATCTTTTGCGCAAGGGGATAAAAAAAGCGCTTGGTCCAACAGGTAAATTGGAATATAAGTTGGTCATGCAGGGTATTAAACAAAATAATGCCTCTTCCACCATTAAAAACAACAGCCAAAATCTTGAAAAAATACCGTTGAGTGCTTACAACCCGTTTGTAATCCCCGGTATTAGAGATTATAAAATCGACTCAAACCTGAATGAAAATTATACTTTCGATAATTTTATTGAAGGTGATTGTAATCGGGTGGCCAGACAGGCGGGTATCAATATCACCAAGAATCCTGGAAAGCTGTTCAATCCTCTGATAGCATATGGGGACACAGGTCTAGGTAAAACCCATTTGGCTCATGCTATTGGGAATGGATTACTCAAGAATTTTCCAGATTTTAAGGTTGTATACATCAGTACAGATAAATTTACCAATCAATTTATCTTGGCTGTAAAAAATAATGCTGCAAATGAATTTGCTCATTATTTCAATAATGTAGATGCATTATTGATTGACGATATACATTTCTTTGCGGGCAAAACTGGAACTCAGGAAGTTTTTTTCCATCTTTTCAATCATTTGCAACAGCAGGGCAAGCAAATCGTCATGACTTCTGATAAATCGCCAAAAGATCTCAATGAGATAGAAGACCGGTTAATTAGCAGGTTCAAATGGGGACTCACCATAGAGTTAGGCAGTCCTGATTATGAAACGAGAATGGCTATTCTGCTCTCAAAAATGGAAAAACTCAATATTCAATTGCCTGAAAATGTGAGGGATTACTTGTGCCAAAACGTAAAAACGAATATCAGAGAAATTGAAGGTATGCTTATCAGTCTTATTGCCCAATCCAGTCTAAACAAAAGAGCGATAGACATTCCCCTTGCTGAAGAAATTTTACAAGAGTATTGTACTCAAATTATCCAAGGTATCAGCATGGA
>Ga0268298_10001975_pt1 | contig 23070 bp, 20 predicted proteins | sample WWTPWeurt_MetaG_FD_194462 | JGI IMG/M metagenome (GOLD analysis project Ga0268298, IMG submission 194462) | Activated sludge microbial communities from WWTP in Nijmegen, Gelderland, Netherland - WWTP Weurt | ecosystem: Engineered > WWTP > Aerobic digester > Activated sludge | place... | reverse complement strand
GCGCTGGTGCTGTAGCGGCGGTAGTGCCAGGCGAGGCCCTGGGCCACCAGCGCCTCGTTGAGGCAGCGGCCATCGACGAAGACGCGCGCGACCAAGCGGCCGTAGCGATCGACGGTGATCGGTTCGATGCTGGCGCTGCGGCCGAAGGCGAAGTGCGAGGTGAATTGACCGGCGCGCTCGCCGAAGGGCTGGGCGTGCTCCGGGGCATCGACCCCGTGCAGGCGAATGATGGTGTTCTGCCCGTCGCGGCGCACACGCAGCGTGTCGCCGTCGGTCACGCCGATCACCTGCACCTGCCAGGCCGCGTGGGGTGGCGGCGGAGCCGGGGCGCCGCAGCCGGCCAGGAGCAGCAGCCCCAGCAGCCGTCTCACCCTTCGCGCGCCAGCGCCCGCCATCGGTCACTCCTCAGCTGGGGTTTGGCTGTAGCCCCGGCAGGTCCTTGAGCGCCTCGTCGATCGCGTGCTCAGGATGCTCGTGGTCGCGCAGGCGACCGGCGAGGTAGTGCTCGTACGCAGCCATGTCGAAGTGACCATGGCCGCACAGGTTGAAGACGATGACCTTGCGCTCGCCGGTGGCCTTGCAGCGCAGCGCCTCGTCCATGGCCACTTTGATCGCGTGGGACGGCTCCGGCGCGGGGATCAACCCCTCGGCGCGCGCGAAGCTCAGCGCCGCGGCGAAGACGCCCGTCTGCGCGACGGCCTGGGCCTCGATCACGCCGAGGTCGTAGAGGTGGCAGACCAGCGGGGCCATGCCGTGGTAGCGCAGCCCGCCGGCGTGGATCGACTCCGGCATGAAGTTGTGCCCCAGCGTGTACATCTTCATCAGCGGCGTGGTGCAGGCGGTATCGCCGAAGTCGTAGAGGTACTTGCCCTTGGTCAAGCTGGGGCAGGCCGTGGGCTCGACCGCGATGAAGCGCGTCTTGGCGCCGTGGAGCAGCTTGTCGCGGACGAAGGGCAGCGCGAAGCCGCCGAAGTTGGAGCCGCCGCCGACGCAGCCGATCATCACGTCGGGTGCCTCGCCGGCCAGCTCGAGCTGCTGCTTGGCCTCGAGGCCGATCACCGTCTGGTGCAGCAAGACGTGGTTGAGCACGCTGCCCAGCGTGTACTTCGTGCCCGGCTGCGTCAGGGCGACCTCGACCGCCTCGCTGATCGCGATGCCGAGGCTCCCGGCGGAATTCGGGTCGCGGGCCAGAATGTCGCGCCCCGCCTTGGTCTCGGTGCTCGGGCTGGCCGCCACGGTCGCGCCCCAGGCCTGCATCATCGTGCGCCGGTGCGGCTTCTGATCGTAGCTCACGCGGACCATGAAGACCTTGCAGTCGAGGCCGTAGACGTTGCAGGCGAAGGCGAGCGAGCTGCCCCACTGCCCCGCGCCGGTCTCCGTGCTCAGCCGCGTCTGGCCCTCGATCTTGTTGTAGAAGGCCTGCGCCAGCGCGGTATTGAGCTTGTGACTCCCCGCCGGGCTGCTGCCCTCCCATTTGAAGTAGATGTGGGCGGGCGTATCGAGCGCGCGCTCCCAGCGGTCGGCCCGCACCAGCGGCGTGGGGCGCCAAATCTTGTAGACCTCACGCACCTCGTCCGGGATCTGGATCCAATGCTCCTGGCTGACCTCCTGGGCGATCAGCGGCATGGCGAAGATCGGCGCCAGGTCGTCCGGTCCGATCGGCTGCCGCGTCCCGGGATGAATCACCGGCGGCATGGGCTGCGGGAGATCGGGCAGCACGTTGTACCAGTCGCGCGGGATTTGCTCCTCGCTGAGCAGGATCTTCTTGGGGCTCATCACTGCACCTCCCGATCGCAGGGGTTCGCTCGCTGGGGTTGTCGTACCAGGATCCTCGCCGGCTCATCGCGCCACCGTGCCGCTCCAGCGCCTCTGCATCTTCGGCGCCCACCGGCCCGCGGTTGCGCGCCGGGCGTGGCGATGACGCGGCGAATACGACCAGGGGCTCGACGCGCTGTCAAGAATGCGGGTTCGCCGCGTCGAAGCCGCCGCAGGTCGGAGGCGCCGCGCTTGAGCTTGTCGCCCGCCCACCGTAGGCTGGGCGGCCCGGGCATGCCAATGGCGACCGCCGGCCGGGAGCCGGCCGAAGAAAGCGAGGGCGTCCGATGGTGCAAACGGTTCGCAGCCTGCTGCGCAGCAAGGGGCACGAGGTCTGGTCGATTGGGCCGGCGAGCACGGTATTCGAGGCGATTCGCCTGATGTCCGACAAGGGCATCGGTGCGCTGGTCGTGCTCGACGAGCAGCGCCTGGTGGGCATCCTCTCGGAGCGAGACTACACCCGCAACGTGATCCTCAAGGACCGCTCGTCGCGGACGACGCGAGTGGCGGAGATCATGACGCGCAAGGTCTTCTACGTCGGTCCCGAGCTCACCGCCGAAGAGTGCATGGCGCTGATGACCGAGCGGCGGGTGCGGCACCTGCCGGTGATCGAGCACGACACCGTCATCGGCGTGATCTCGATCGGCGACGTCGTCAAGGCGGTGATCAACGCCAAGGGCCTACTGATCGAGCAGCTCGAGCGCTACATCGTCGGCGGCTAGCAGCCCCGGCGGAGCCGGTCGCGAACCGGTCGGCCCGGGCACCGCGCGCGCGCGCGGGCGGCCCCTGCTGCGGGACGCCACTCGGTGGACCGGCAACGCTGCCCGACGGGCACGGACGGCGGGGCTGGCGAACTTGTAGCGCTTCTGGGCGTTTGTTACCGTGAGCCAGGGTCGCTCGGCAGCGGGCGGAGGGGCTGCGCACTTGAGCAGAGTCAACCTGCTGCTCGTCGATGCCGACGAACAGGGCCGTCACGTGCTCGAGATCAGCCTGCGCCAGGCGGGCTTCTTCGTCGAGTGCGCCCTGGGCAACCAGCCGGCCTGGGAGCGGCTGAGCATCGCGCTGCCCGACCTCGTGATCATCGACACCAGCCACCCCGCCACCGACGGCTTCGGCCTCTGCCAGCGCGTGCGCGAGGCCGAGGCATGGCAGGACCTACCGCTCGTAATCATTGGCAGCGATCTGTCGGCGGAGACGCGGCTGCACGCGCTGCAGCTCGGCGCCGACGACTATCTGACCAAGCCGATCTTCATCAAGGACGTCGTGGCCCGCGTCCGCATGGTGCTCGACCGCCGGCAGCGCCATCACCTGGCGCAGGGCAGCCACAGCGGGCCCTTCGCCGGCGATCTGAGCGAGATGCCGCTGGTCGACGTGGTCCAGGTGATGGAGCTCGGACGCAAGTCCGGGGTCGTACGCCTGAGCACGCCGCCCGACCAGCAGGGCACCCTGTTCTTCCGCGACGGCAAGCTCGTCGACGCCGAGCTGGGGGCGCTGGAGGGTGCGGCCGCCGTCTACCGCATGCTGGCGTGGACCGCGGGGCGCTTCGAGAGCGAGCTGAAGGCCGTGCGCCGCAAGGACATGATCGGCCTGGCCAACCACGCGATTCTGGCAGAAGGCCTGCGCCGCGCCGACCAGTGGAGCAAGCTGCTCGAGCAGCTGCCGCCGCTCGAGACCGTCTTCGACGTCGACTTCAAGCAGCTCGGTGAGCGCCTGGGCGACATCCCGGACGAGGTCAACGCCGTGCTGCGCCTGTTCGACGGCGAGCGCACCCTGCTCCAGGTGGTGGACGCCTGCGACTACGACGACATCGAGGCGTTGACGATCATCGGGCGGCTGTACTTCGACGGACTGATCCACGAGACGGTCGCAGCGCCGCCCGGCGCCGCGCCGCCGGAGCCGCGCAGGTGGGGCACCGAGGGCTTCGAGCGCGATGGCTCCATGGCGACGGCGCCGGGCGAGCCATCGTCGTCGGCGGCAGCGCCGGCCGACGGCGGCGAGGCCTTCGCGCGCGCCGTCGAGGCGGAGGCGATCGCCGGCAGCACCGACCCGCCGGTGGCACCCGCGCTGGATGCCGTTGAACCCAACGCCGACGCCGAGGGACGGTCGGGCCGCGGGGGCGACAGCGCCGTCGGTGCCGAACTCCGGGTCGCGGCCGGAGGGCTGCACGCGATCGCCACGGCGCCCGGCACCGGCGCTCCGTTTCGCGTCACCGCGTTCACCCCGCTGCCGGCGCCGCCCCCGCTACCGAGCGGGCCGGGGGTTGGCGAGCGCACCCCGCCCCTGGGCAGCCAGCTCGTGGCGACACCCCCGGCGACACCCGCGGCCGCGCCCACGACGCGACCCGCGGCGACACCCGCGGCCGCGCCCACGGCCGCGCCCACGCGCGGCCGCCGTCCGACCGCTGAGCGCGGCTCGGGAGCCCCCACCTCGCCAACGCTGCCCCGCGTCACGACCACGCCCGGCGGTGGCCTGCGGGTGCCCGCGCCGTCGGCTACCGGCCCGCGGGGACCACGCCGGATCACCGCCAGCGGCTGGTCGCTCGGCCGCGACCGCGCCCCGACCCCAGCGCTCGGCTCGCGCGCGAGCGGGGAGGCCGTCACCAGCCCGAGCCCTCAGCCCCCGAGCCCAGGCGCGTGGGACGAGGCGACCGCGCCACCCCGAGGGACGCCACGGCAGCGCACTCGCTCAGGCACGATCGGCGTCGCCGAGGCCGACGAGGTGACGCCCGCGCTGCCGCTCGCCGCGGGATCGACCGCGACCGCGGAGGGGCTGCCGTCACCGCGACCCGGCTCGGGGCCGGCGCGCGAGGCGCCAGCCCCACGAGCCGACGCCGCGCCCCTCACCGCTGCTGAGCCGGTGCTCGACACCCAGGACGAGGTCTTTTTTCAGGCCGACTATCAGCCGGACTTCCGGCGGACCCGCAGCTCGACCGAGTTCTTCGTCCAACGCCAGCAGCGGCTCGCGCGCTGGAGGTGGGGGGCGCTGGTCGTCGGCTCGTTGGCGCTCGGCGCCGGTCTCGTCGTCGCGTGGTCCCACCGGCCGCGGCGCCCCGTGGCCCCGGCGGCGGTCCTGGCGGTGGTGGCGCCCCCGCGACCAGCGGCGCCGAGAAAGGTCGGCGTGGTGGCAGCACCCGTCGTCGCGCAGCCACTCCCGGTTGATGCGGGCTCGGCCGTGCCCGGCGCCGTCGCAACGATACCGACGCCGAACCGGGCCGCTGACGCCGGAGCCGCGGGCCTCCCGAGCCCAGCACCTGCGCTGGCGCGGCCGACCCCGGCGACGGAGACCCCGAGCGCCGAGCTGAAACCCGCCACGCCCGGCTACGGCGAGCTGCTGGCCCAGGCGCAGCGGCTGAGCCGCCAGCAGCGGCAGCGCGCCCTCGCGTTGTGGCGCCAGGCCGTGACGCTCGATCCCGCGGGCTGGGAGGCCCTGGAGCAGCTCGCCTTGGACGCGCTCAACCATGGACGCTACGACGAGGCGCTGACGCTGGCGCGGCGCGCCGAGGCGGCCCAAGCCGACGCCCCCGTGGCACAGCTCGTGATTGGCGCGGTGTTGCAGGACCGCGGCAACCGCCGGGCGGCCCGCGTGGCCTACGAGAAGTACCTCCGGCTCTGCCCGCGCTGCGAGCACACGCGCGACATCGCCGCGGTGCTGAGGAACCTCTAGGGCGCGTCCCTGGCCGGCGCGCTCGAACGACCCCTCATGCGTGTGCTCGGCATCGAATCCTCCTGCGACGAAACCGCGGCGGCCGTGCTGGACGACGGCGTGACGATCCGCGCCAACGTGGTGGCCTCGCAGATCGCCATCCATAGCCCCTACGGCGGGGTCGTCCCCGAGCTGGCCTCGCGGCACCACCTGCGCAACATCGTCCCCGTGGTGCAGCAGGCGCTCGACGAAGCGCGCTGCTCCCTGGCCCAGCTCGACGGGATCGCGGTCACGCAGGGACCCGGGTTGGTCGGCGCCCTGCTCGTCGGGGTCCAGCTCGCCAAGGCCCTGGCCTATGTCCACCACCTGCCGCTGATCGGCATCAATCATCTGGAGGGACACCTCTGCGCCGCGCGGCTCACGGCCGCGGGCCCACCCCCGCCCGAGCGCCATCTCGCCTTGCTGGTCAGCGGCGGCCATACGGCGCTCTTTGGCGTCGAGCGCTTCGGCGCCTATCGTCTGCTGGGCACGACCCGCGACGACGCCGCGGGGGAGGCCTTCGACAAGGTGGCCAAGCTGCTCGGCCTCGGCTACCCGGGTGGACCGATCATCGAGCGCACCGCCACGACCGGTGACCCGCGGGCGATCCGACTGCCGCGCCCGCTGCCGCGACGCGACGAGCTCGACTTCTCCTTCAGCGGGCTGAAGACCGCCGTCGCCAACCATGTGCGCGCCCACGGGACGCTCTCGCTCGAGCAGCGGGCGGACCTCTGCGCCAGCTTCCAGCAGGCCGTCAGCGACGTGCTGGTGCGCAAGACGATCGCTGCCGCGCGCCTGCAGCGCCACGACGCGATCGTGGCCTGTGGCGGCGTGCTCGCCAACCAGGCGATACGCCGCGCGCTCGACGCTGCGGCCGGCGAGCGCGGCCTCGCGCTCTTCACCCCACCGCTGGCGCTCTGCACCGACAACGCGGCCATGATCGCCGCGGCCGGCGCCCTGCGCCTGCAGGCCGGAGAGCGCCACGGCCTCGACCTCAACCCGCAAGCGCGCCTGCCGCTCTGTCACGCATGATGCGCACCGGCGACAGCGACCCGATCGCACCGGCGCTGGCGGGTGCAGCCGAGCTGCTGCGCCAGCACGGCCGCCAGGCCAAGAAGAGCTGGGGTCAGAATTTCCTCCACGACCCCCGCGTCGTCGCGCGCATCGTCGAGGCCGCCGCGATCCGACCGACGGACGTGGTCGTCGAAATCGGCGCGGGCCTCGGTGCGCTCACCGGCGCGCTGGCGGCACGCGCCGCGCGGGTGCTGGCGATCGAGCGCGACCGCGAGCTGGCCCTGCTGCTGCGCCAGGCCTTCGCCGGGGCAGCGTCGGTGACGATCGTCGAGGCCAACGCCTTGACCTTCGACTTCGCGGCGGTCGGCAGCGCGGAGCGTCTGGTGGTGGTGGGCAATCTGCCCTACAACATCGCCAGCCCGCTGCTCTTCCGCCTGCTGGAGGCGCGCGCGCAGCTGCGCTCGGCGACGGTGATGCTGCAGCGCGAGCTGGCGCAACGCCTCGTCGCCGGGCCGGGCTCGCGCCGCTATGGTGTGCCCAGCGTGCTGCTGCAGCAGCACGCGGACCTGCAGACTTGCCTCCAGGTCGGGCGGGGCGCCTTCGTTCCGGCGCCCCGCGTCGACTCGACAGTGATTCGCCTCGATTTCCGCGCCGTGCCGCGCGCGCCGGCGGACGACGCCGCGCTGCGGCTGACCGTCCGCACGGCCTTCGGCACGCGCCGCAAGACCCTGCTGCGGGCCCTCAGCGCGGCCTTTCCCGAGCACGCGGTCGCCGCGGCGCTGGCTGCCTGCGGCATCGATCCGCGGGCCCGGGCCGAGACGCTCACCGTCGTGCAGTTCGCGGCACTGGCGCAGGCCCTGCCCGCCCCAGCGCCGGGGAGCGCGGCGAGCGCTGCGGCTGCGCTGGGGCCCGCGCTGGAGCTCGCCGACGATGCGGCCGACTGAGGCCCCGTCCACTCGGTTGCTGCGCTCGGCCTGGCTCGCCCACGCGGGCGACACGAGCGTCGCGCGCTGCCTGCACCTGCCGGTCGGCCGCTGGCGCATCGCCCTCTGCGCGCGCTGCGCGGCGCTCTACCCCACGCTGCTGCTGGCGCTCGCGCTGCAGGTGCGGCTGCGGGCGCGGCTCGGGCCGCACCCCACCACCGACGCCGTGCTGGCGCTCGGCGGGGTGCTCCCCGCGTTGCTGGATTGGAGCCGGGCCCGGCTCGGCGCGCCGAGCCCGCGCGCGACGCGCCTGTGGAGCGGCGCCCTGCTCGGTCTGGCGCTCGGCCGCACCATCTTCCTGCACTGGCGTGACCCCCCAGGTGAGCTGCTCGCGATCCAGCTCGCGCTGCTCGCAGCCGGCGCGGCGAGCGCCCTGCTGCTCGAGCGGCGGCGTAGGGCGCCAGCGCGTGACCCCGCCAGCGCTCCTCCCAGTGACCTTCACGACGGCGACGCTCACGACGGCGACTAGCGCGCTGCCGAGCGCCGTGCTAGAAGGTGCGCGCTGTCCGCTCGGGAAGCACGGCCGCCAGGGCACCCCGCCCGAACGGTCGTCGCGACGCAGCGTCACCGCACAAGGCGCTCAACAGGCTGGCACGACGGTCTCGTCGGTCCAGCGCGCCTGATTCAACGAAGTCTCGCCTGCACTGTTGCGTGGGTCAGATGCTCGGCCACGGGTGTGCCGCGCGCAGCGCGGGCCCCGAGGGCCGCTAGGAGTGTATTGTGCTGATGGAAACGACCGCTAACAACCAACGACCGGTTTCGGCCGCCTTGGGTTCGGGGCTTTCGAGTGCGGGGGCTTCGGGCGCCGAGTCCCTGGGCTTCGCGTCCTTAGGCCTCGTGCCCGAGCTGCTCCGTGGCCTGGCCGGCGCGGGCTTCACCGAGCCGCGCCCGATCCAGCTCGCGACGCTGCCCGCCGCGATGGCGCGGCGCGACATCCTGGGCCTGGCGCAGACGGGTACCGGCAAGACGGCGGCCTTCGCCTTGCCGATTCTGCAGCAGATCGCCACCGAACGCGGCGCCGGGCCGCACGCGCTGATTCTCGAACCGACCCGCGAGCTGGCGCAGCAGGTCGAGGCGGAGCTGCGGCGGCTGGCGGCCCACCTGCGCTGCAGCACGCAGCTGATCTACGGCGGGGTTTCGTCGCGCGCCCAGATCGACGGCCTGCGCCGGCACCCGGCCGTGATCGTGGCCTGCCCCGGGCGACTGGTGGACCTGATGCGGCAGGGACACGTGCAGCTCGGCCGCGTGCGCACGCTGGTGCTCGACGAGGCCGATCACATGTTCGACATGGGCTTCCTGCCGGATCTGCGGCGGATCCTCTCGGCCCTGCCGGCGCAACGACAGAACATGCTCTTTTCGGCGACGATGCCGCAGGAGATCCGCGGCCTCGCCAATCAGCTGCTGCGCACGCCGCACGTCGTCGAGCTGGCCACCGTGGCCCCGGTGGACACGGTGCAGCACGTCCTCTGTCCGACCGACGAGCCGGACAAGCTGAGCACGCTCGAGACGCTGCTGCGGGATCAGGCCTGCACCTCGGCGATCGTCTTCAGTCGCACCAAGCACCGCGCCAAGCGCCTGGCGCTCGCGCTGGCCAAGAACGGGCACCGCGCAGTGGCGCTGCAGGGCAACATGTCTCAGGCCCAGCGCGACCGCGCGATGGAGGGCTTCCGCCGCAAGAGCTTCGACGTGCTGGTGGCGACCGACATCGCGGCGCGCGGGATCGATGTCGCCGCCGTCTCGCACGTCGTCAACTTCGACGTTCCCGTCACGCCCGAGGCCTACACGCATCGCCTCGGCCGCACCGGCCGCTCAGGGCTGAGCGGCCAGGCGATCACCTTCGTCACCCGCGACGACGACGCGCTGGTGCGGGCGATCGAGCGCCTGATCGGCGCGCCGATTCCGCGCCGCACCGTCGACGGTCGCCCGCTGGCGCGCCACGACGCCGCCCACGAGCGGCGACCCGCCCAGCGCCCGGCCGCGCGCCCGGGGGCGCCTGCCCCTTGCGACCGCGGGAGGCGCGGCGGTAGTGTGGGAGCCTCCTTCGCGCGCAGCGGCCCGCGCGGCACCACCAGCAACGGATCGCGGCGTGGAGAGCAGCCCAAGCAGTGACGAGGCCCTGATGCTCGCCTTCCAGCAGGGCGAGGTGGCCGCCTTTGCCGTGCTCCTGGAGCGGCATCGGCGGCCCGTCTTCGCCTTCCTGCTGCGTCAGGTCGGAAATCGCGCCGCCGCCGAGGACCTGCTGCAAGAGACCTTTCTGCGGCTGGTCCACCACGCCGACAGCTACCGGCCCGAGGCCAAGCTGACGACCTGGCTCTACACCATCGCGCGCAACCTCTGCGCCGACCATGGACGGCGCGGCAAGCTGCGCCTGGTCACCTCGCTCGACCAACCGCTGCTGCGCGACGGCGCCGCTGACGGCCCGACGCTGGGTGACGCCCAGACCGACGGCGCGCCCGACGTCGAGCGCCTGGCCATCAGCCGCGAGCTCGGCGAGCGCTTGCAGCGAGCTCTCGAGGCGATGAACCCCGAGCAGCGCGAGGTCTTCCTCTTGCGCGAGGTCTCCGGTCTTTCGTTCCGCGAGATCGCCGAGGTGGTGGCCGCGCCCGAGAACACGGTCAAGAGCCGCATGCGTTACGCCCTGGAACATTTGCGGGGCGAGCTTGAAGAGTACCGCGACCTGGCCCAGGCTTTAGCGTGAGCGCTCGAGTAGCCGCATGACCCAAGACGCCCAGCAGCTCGATCATCGCCTCGTCGATTATCTCTACGGGGAGCTCGACCCGGCCGAGCGCCAGCGCGTCGAACACGAGCTCGACGCGCAGCCCGAGCTGCGCGCCACGCTCGAGGGTTGGCAGCGCGTGCGCGCCGCCTTCGCCACCGCGGACGCGGCCGTCGATCCCGCCCCGGCGCTCGCGGATCGCGTGCTCGACGCGGCGCGACAGCGCGCAGCAGGGGACCGGCGCGTCGCGCGCACCGGCACCCGCGGCTCGTACCTGCTCCTCCCCTGGGCCCTGCCGCTCGCGGCCAGCGTGCTGGTGGTCTTCGGCGTGACGATGCATGTGCTGCAGCGGGACAGGGGGCCCACCGGCGACGCGGAGGAGAACGCCGTCATGAAGTCCTCCTCCCGGCGGGCGAGCGACTTCTCGCCCCACCTTCGCTCCGTCGAGCGCGGCCGCGGGTCGATCGCGTCGCAGGACGAGGAGAAGGCGGTGATCTCGCTGCGCGCCGTGGCGGCCGACGAGCAGGGCACGCCCGAGCGTAGCGAGACCGAAGCGCGGCGCAGGGCCGCGCTCCGCGAGGCGCGAGACCAGTGGGTAGACGGCCGCCTGCTGGGCCGCGAAGCGCAGGACCCCGAGGGGGACCGCCTGGCCTACCGGTCCTCTCGCACGAACGCGTCCAGGGGTGGCGGTGGCGCGGGTATCGGCAGCCTCGGCCCTGCGACGATCGGGCGCTCGGCGCGCCGAACCCAACGAAGCGCCGCGCGCGCGATCGCCTCACGGCCCTCCGCGCCCAAGGGGGGCGAGCGCGACGATCGCGTGGCGCTGGCGCGCAGCGAGGCGCCCGACGCGGAGGAGGAGCCCCCAGCCGCGGAGGCGGCAGCCGTCGAGGGCGACGACGCGAGCGGCGAGGCGCCCGCCGAGGCCGCCGGGGCGCCAGCCCCGAGCGCGGACTACGACCGCACCAGCAGCCTGGCCCCCCAGGCCCCTGCGACCGCCCGTGCGCGCCGTTCCTACGCCGCGCCGCCGCCCCAGGCACCGCCGGTGATGGCCGCCGCGAAGGCGAGCGCCGACTGTGACACCCTGCTCGCCGCCGCCGAACGCCAGCTGCGCGACCGTACGCCCCGTGACCGAGCCCTCGCGGGGAGCAGGCTGGTGCGCGCGCTCGGCGGCCGCACCCTCGGCGGCTGCAGCACCGAGCTGCAACGCCAGCGCGGTCGCTATCCCTTGCTCTTCGCCGCCTGGCGCGCGGCCCAGTGACCGATCCACCGCGTCCGAGACGGGTCTCGGTGCCCCTCTCACCGACGGCGCGCCGCCCGAGGCCCGGCCCGGGGCGACGGCCTGGGCGGGGCGGGCGCGCCTTGCGCGTGCTCTTCGTGATCGCGGCCCTGGGGCTCACCGGTCGCGGGCTGCTGCGGGGGTGGCGCGACGCGACCACGCTTACTCCACCGGTCGGATCCGGGGCCCCGGGCCAAGGGCCAGGGACGGCCCCGGAGCGCGGCGACGGAGCGGCGGGGCGCAGCGATGGGGCGGCCCTGCTCGCCGCGGCGCGACTCGCCACGCCCTCCGCGGCGGCACCCTCCCCATCGGCCGACGCCGGCGCCTTCGCGCCGACGCCCGCGCGCGATGCCGGTGGTGCCGACGGGGACGCGGGCGACGCGACGGCGGTGCAGGTGCACTTCGAGCGGCGGGGTGGCGCGATGGTCGTGCCGGTGCTGTTGGCGGGGCCCGAGCTGCAGGTCGAGGCCAAGCTGCTCTTCGACACCGGCGCCTCGTTGACCACCATCGACCACGCCACCCTCGGGCGCCTCGGGCTCTATGTCACCGCCGCCGATCCGACGGTGACGATGCAGACCGCCAACGGGCCCGCCGCGCGCACGATCACCGTCATCGACGGCCTGGCCGTCGGCGCGGCGCGGGTGAGCGGGGGCCTGACCGTGGCGATCTGCGACGCCTGCGCGCAGCAGGACCTCGTGGGGCTGCTCGGCACCAACTTCACGCGCCATTTCCGCGTGGCGATCGACCACGAGGCCGGCCTGCTGGTGCTTAGCCCGCGCCCGACGGCGCCCGATCGGCTCGACGACATCCGGCCCTTCATCAGCCTCACCGACGTGCGGGGCGTGCAGCGCGGCGGATCCCTGGCGGTCAGTCTGGCGGTGCGCAACCGCTCGCCGCGGGAGCTGCGGGGCGTGCGCGTCCGCGCCGAGCCGGATGGCCGCGCCGAGGGTGCTTTCGGCGGCACCGTCAGCGTGGTGCCCCCGCGCGGCGTGGCCGACCTGAAGCTGGTCGGAGACCTGACCGCGCCGATCCGCCACTTCGAGGTGCGTCTGGAGGCCGCCGCCTGGTAGGTGAGCGTTGAAGCTCTCCGGCGCAGGCCTCGGGCACCGACTCAGGCCAACCTCGGCACCAAGAGCAGGGGCGGCGCCCCGCCGTCGAGGACGACGGTCTGACCGTAGCGCAGCGCGACGCTGCGGTGAGGACCATCGGCCCACAGCCGCGCGCGACGCATCCGGCTGACGGCGACGAGCAGGGCACCGTCGCCGACGAAGCCGCTCCAGGGCGCGGCGCGCGCCTCGCGGGGCGGATGGAAGGGCTCACGCACCAGGTACTGCAGCCGCCGTGAGCCCGCGCCCATCGACCGGCCCCCCGCCGAACGCATCGCGCCCGTCGCGCCCGTCGCCGTGCAGACCCACAGACCCGAGCTGCGACTGGCCCGCCAGGGCACGGCCGCGCGCTCCAGGAGCTGGCCCTCCTCGCCCAGCGCCGCCTGCGCCAGCGCCGCCAGCTCGAAGCGTGAGAGCTCGGCCGGGCTCTCGTGCGCCAAGAGCGCCTCGTTGAGGCAGGGACCGAGCACGGCGCGGCCGTCGACCCGCAGGCGCAGGCGCGCGCGCCGCAGCGGCCGCAACGCCCCGCCGCGCAGCGCCGCCAACAGCTCGCCCAGCTCGGAGGCCGTCCCCGCGCAGAGGTGGCCGACGCTCCCCTCCGGATCGGAGTTGATGCCGAGCAGCGGCACCCGGGCGTCGAGGTAGCGCGCGGCGTCGAGCACCGTGCCGTCGCCCCCGACGGCGACGACGAGATCGCAGTCACGCACGCCGCGGAGCTGCCCGCGCCAGCGCAGCTCGGTCACGACGCCGCTCTGTCGCAGCGTGCGCTGCACCCGCGCGTTGGCGGCGCGCTGCACCGCGTCGCTGTGCCGCAGCCGCGCCGCTCCAGGATCACCGCGCCGCAGGGCCTGGCGCACGGCGGGGTCGTGATGCTCGCGCACATAGAGCTGGTAGAGGCTCTTCTTGTAGACGACGAGCACGCGTTCGATCTTCAACTCAGTTCGCTCCAGCGGCGGCCGGCGCCGTCCGCGCAACCGGTTCAGCGCCGCACGCGCCCTGCGCCGTGGCCAAGGGCGGAAGCTGCTCCAGCAGCTCGACCAGCACCGCCCACGACCAGCTTCGCCGCACGCCGGGCGGCAGGGCCCGGTGACGTGCGACGTGCGCGCGCAGCCAACGCGCGGTCGCCGCGTTGGGGTAACCCCCGCCCGGAATGACCAGGCCCTCGGCGTCGGTGGTGCTGCCCAGGAGCGCGCTCAAGCGCTCGTCCCGCTCGACCTTGGCCACGATCGAGGCCGCCGCGACGACGGCGTGCGTCTGGTCGGCGCGATCCAGCGCGTGCAGCCGCGGCCAGTCCGGCCGCAGCGGCCCGAAGAGCCGCGCCCCATCGGCGATGATGGCGGTGGTCGGCTGGGCCAGTCGTCGCAGCAAGCGCGTCGCCAGCGCCCGTTCCAGTCGATTGAGCCCACCCGTGGCGGCCCAGGCGTCGACCTCCTCGGCCGCCGCCACCTCGAGCTCGACGCGCGCGATCGCGCGAATGCGCTGCGCCAGCGCCGCGCGCGCCGCCTGGGCCCGCGGCCCCGCGCCGTAGGCCTTGGAGTCGCGCGGAGCCAGCACCTCGAGCGCCCGCGCCCCCGCCGCGTCGACCCGCACGGCCCCCAGCACCAGCGGCCCCAGCACCGGCCCGCGCCCCGCCTCGTCGATCCCGATCAACATCGCCGCCCAGGCTATTACACCCGCCTGGCGCGCGGTAGCCCAAGCCAGCCCCAGAAGCCAGCCCCAGACCGACCTCCGCCGCAGCGCCGTGGCCCAAGCACCCATCCGCAAGAGAGGGGAAGCGCGAGGGTGCGTTCGAACGCGCGCCTGACCTGCGCAGTCGCGAGGTCGGCTCAACGCGGTGGCTGCGGGAAGGTCACCACCAGGGTGGGCAGCAGGCTGAGGTCGTTGCGGCGCACCCCCGCGCGCGGGCGCGAGTCGTACTCGTCGGTGGCGGCCAGCCGCAGCGAGAGCAGCTCGCTGGTCAGCTTGAGCTGGACGTAGCTCTCCAGGTAGAGGCGGAAGTCCGCCGGATCGGCCAGCGCGGGCGTGTAGATCAGGTCGAAGCCAACGTTCAGCGCCTTGGTCGCCAGCCAGGTGAAGCTCAATCGAGCACTGGCGCGCAGCGCAAAGACGGACTCACTGCCCGCGGCGGCGCTGCCGGCAGGAGCCGGCCAGAGCTCGAACTCGGGCGTCAGCCCGACCGAGACGAGCAGCGGCGTCAGGGCGGCTGGACCAAAGCTGTGCAGGCATAGCCCGGCCGTGTTCGTGGTGCGGTAGTCGAGCTGGAGGAAGCGGTTACGAGAGTGGGTGCTCAGGGCGAAGAGGTTCCAGTGCTTCACCAGCGCGAACACGTACATCAGCGCGCCGCTGTCCTTGTCGATCACGGTGCTGCCGTTGAACATCGTGTGCGTCGCGGCGCCGTCGAGGAAGAGCTCGTGCCGCTCCGCGAGCCGCAGGCCCAGCGCGAGCTTGCCCGCGAGGGCGAGGTGGTCGACGTTGCCCGCGAGGAAGGTCGCTCCGCCGCTCAGCTCGACGCGCAGCGGCCGGCGCGGCCGATACTCCGGCGGCGTCGCACGCGTGTCGTCCGCGCGCGCGAACACCTGCGCCGCGGCCGGGCGGCCGGCGAGGCCGAGCATGGCGAGAGCGAGAGCGTAGACGGCAGCCCGTGCGCGGCACATCGGTGGTATCCCCCGCGAGCGCCGAGGCGCGCCAGAGTACCTCTATCAGCTTCAGGAGCGCAGCGGGGGCGCCGGCGCGCCCACGACGAGGCCGCCGAGGGTCCCAACGGCCATCGCCCAAGCCGTCGGCAGCGCCCGCACCGCGCTGCCCTCACCACGCTACCCGCCCCCGCCCCCGTAGCCCTCCGCGCAGGCGGGTCCGCCGGGACCACGGTGCCCAATGGGACCACGGTGCCTGGGACTGCCCGACCGCCGTATCAGACCATCTCGAGGCCCGGACCGGAGAGCACCCAGACGTCCATCCCTCTGTAGAACTGGATCGACACGATCAAGCGTTGCCCTTCCACCGCCAGGCGATATTGAAATACATCAGGGTTGGCGCCGCTCCAGCCCTTCCCTATGTTGAAACTCTCCATGAGCTGTTCAAAACGCCCGAGTTCCGCGCTCTTCGACAGCGCGCCGTCGCGAAGCGCTGACGAATGAACGTGCATCGCTTCGCGCTCCCATTTCTTCCCTTTCTCATGAAAGTACAGGCCCCGGGCCGCCCGAGCCATGCTCTTGTCAAAACGAGGCCGGTCTACCTCAAAGGCCACCGTGGGTTGTCCGTCAAGAGTCGCTGGCTTCACGTTCTTTAGGAGCGTCTGGGCCAGCGGTTGTGACCGCACCAAAGCGCGACGGATCTTGGTCTGGAAGTGATCAGTGGCGACGCAGTTGTTCTCGAAGTGAGCTGCCACCACCGCCAAGAGGTATTCGTCGTCCAGGGAGTTCTTGGAATTGTGCTCGTCACACGACGGGACCGTGATCAAATCCTTGCGATAGTTGACGCCAGGAGGAAGATCCTTCTTCTCCGGAAAGAGGCACCTCGGAGGGACGTGCTCGGCGCTCACGGAGTTGTCAGCGCACATGTAACAGGTTTCCGTCGGCATTGTGTCTCCAGAGTACGTCTCGGCTACGCCCTCTTCTTCGGTGAACGAGTACGGCCCTTCGCCCCCGGCTGCGCTTTGGATGACTTGGTGACCCCCTTCCGAGTCGACCGCTGCGGGGCAGGCACCTCTCCGTGAATTGATGCACCGCTGTTATCATTTACCCCGGGCGCGGGCTGCGCGTGAGCTTGGAGCCGTCGCTCATGCGCGTCGGCGGCCCGCCACAGCTTCTTGTGAAGCTGATCGAATGTTGCGTGCAGGCCCTCAGACTCATCCAGGGTCGCGACAAACCTGGTGCAGTAGTCTCGCATCGCCTCGGTCACGAACATGCACATTGGGAAGAAGATCATCGCATCGGCTGGCGTCGAATCGTGGCGAACGACGAACCCCCCATCTTTGGGTTCCAGTTGATAGTACAGCAGGTCGGTCCAAGTCCCATGAACCGAGTGCGATCCCATTCGAAACGCGCCGACATAGAGGTCCGCTAGGCCAAGCAACTCGAGCCGCTTCCTAAACCCGCCCGGTGGCCCCCAGTCCTCAAACTTTGGGCTCAGTTCATCCATGGTGACCCCGGATGACCGGCAAGCATAGTCAAGCGAGTCCAGCATCCTTCGTTCCACTGGAAGCACCTTGCCGCCCCGCTGCTGGACGTTGCGCTGAACGAGATCATAGAGAGCTCTCTCGGCCGACAATCCGGTCCTTATGAACTTGTCGTCGAGTGCGGGATCGCTCTGTTGGATCAGGAACCGGATATTGACGGAGGTCTCGACCACTGACCGCACCAGACTCTGTACGACCTCACAGTTCTTCCCCTCGCACGAGAGCTTCGCAATTGCGAGCGCAAATTTGGCGATTCGTACCAGGAGCCCAGCGCAGATCGCGTGGTGTCCCGGCATGACCTCGGTCTCGGAATCGCCTCGTCGGAACAAGGTCAAGGTAGACGCCGTGGCGCCGGTCTCCTTCAGCAGCTCGAATGCGAGTTTGGCAAACTCGCCGCCCCCGGCGAGCTCGTCGAGTAGCTCATCCGTGACCGTCACCTCTAGAAGTGACCGGAGCACCGGGTGCATCGCTGGCTTTGGATCCGGCTCCGTCTCATCCCCCCAGAGCTGTGTCATAGCAGCAGCCACTCGCACCGGCCCCTTTATCGTCTCGTGCTTGGGACGGCCCGCTTCATCCAGCTCAGTCTTGTCGAGGGCCCCTTTCAACGCGGGCACACGTTCGGGATCAATGATCACGGTCCCGCCTTCAATCCCGTCCAGAGTCCGTTTCGTGGCCTCCACCGTGCGTCGTCTGGTCTTATCCATCCAGCCACTGTATCCGAGCGATGTGGCGGTAGGAACCTCGGAGGTGGATGCGTGATCGGATTGATCATCTAACATGGCCGCAATCTTTCCACATTAGGCTGCGCAGGCCGGGACCCGAACCGGGGATGATCGTTCGAGGAAGAACGCCCTGCTGCCGGGGCGGTGCCAGGCACCGGGAACAACAACAACAGGCACGGCCCGACGGCCCGGTCACGGCCCGACAGCCGACGGACCGCATGACCCGACGGACCGCCCCGCCCCGATCGACGTCCTGGAACGGGTGGGAAAGTGTGATTGTCGTCAAGTGCGCAAGAGACGACTAGGCCCGGCAGCGAGCTACGCGTCACTCCCGGCCATGGTGTCGGTCCGCCTTGCGGCATGGCGCTCCTGTGGAAGGTGCGCGTGACCCGATATCTGGGAGCGGCGACCGGCTATTCGGTAATGGCGGCCAGTCGCATGAAGTCCGACTCGCCAGTGATACGCAGCGGTTGTCCTTGGGAGATGAGCTTCTCGGCTTTGAGGTGCTTCCCTGATTTCGTCTTGCCGGCTAGCCTGACAAGATCTTGGTCGCCGAGGACCAAGAGGGTGGTGTCCTTGGTGACGCCTTCGCCTACGTCGCCGCCGGCCTCCGCGGCCATATCGGCCGCTTGTTGACGCGTGATCGTGAGGGCGCCCGTGAAGCAGATGACCTCTCCCACGAGGGCACCATCTCCATCTCCAGTGCGCTTAACGGAGTGCTTCGGTCTGCCTGATATGTGCGAGGAGCGCGCTCGTTGGAGGAGATCGAGCAGCCCCGTGGTATCGAGGCCGGTATCTTCCATTGCGCGAAGCACGATGAAGCCAGCAGCCCTGGCGTCCTCCAGATGATTGTGGAGGCCGGTGGCGCGAAGCGACTCGGAGTACTGCAGCGCCGAGCAGACGTTGGCCAGCCCGTACGAGCCAATGTCGTGCCAGCAGCGACGGGCCAGCTTGCACGAATCCAGCCAACGGATGGGTGGCAGAGCGATGCCAATCTGGTCGCAAGCCTTGCAGATAGCCACACGGTCGAAGGCTGAATGAGTGACCACCACATGTTCCGAAAGAGAGGGGACAACGTCCGACAGTGTCGCGGCAAGTGACGGCTTGTCTGCCACCATCCCGGGCGTGATGCCGTGAATGGAGACGTTGAAGCTGTCGAACTCGCAGCCGGGATTCGTGAGCAGGTCCGACGTGCCGACCTCTACTCCCCGCGCATAACGAGCGATGCCGATGGCACAGATCGACGATCTGTCGCCGTTCGCGGTCTCTAGATCGAGGGCAATGAAATCCGTCATCTTCGGGCCCTTTCATCAACGAGTGGGGTGCCGGCTAACGATCGGTGGCCGACCTCGATTCCTTATTGGCGAAACCGCAATTGCTCTGAATCAGGCAGCAATGATTGCAAACATTTCATCCACGCTAACGTTGCGAACGCAAGTTATGGTGCGCCTCTCGTGAGGTGTGCGAGAGTTCGTCTTGCGCTCTGCTCGGCGGCTTGCGTTGAACCAGCAACTGGGTGTCCTGCCCTGGGGCGGTGCCGAGCACCGGGAACCGGCACCGGGAACAACGACGCCGGCTCCGGGAACGGGGCCCACTCAGCCCTCAGGCCCGCTCCCAGCAGCGCACGCCGACGATGACCCGGGTCCAACCGACGCTCGACCGCTCCTCGAGCTCGCGGAACTCCGCCAGGGCCTGCTCGATCGCCGCGCAACGGTCGGCGGCGCGCACGTGGAAGCGTCCCTCGAAGGGCGCGAGGCGCTCGCCTGCGCGCAGCGCGTAGCTCGGCTCGCGGTAGTAGATGATGACGGCCCAGCCTCGCGGCTGCAGTGACTCGGGCATCCCCCTTACCCCGCACGTGCTGGCTCGCTCGTCGCTCTTAGTGGGTCCTTCGTGCATCGCTGTGCCTCCTGCCCGTGGCCAAGCTGTGCAGACCCCGTCGAGCCGCCTCGGCGCTCCAGCACCCTGCGGCGCAGCGCCGGGGCCTGGCCGTCGTCCGACGTGTCCTGCTCCGAGTTTGCCCCCTCAGGGTGATCACGAGATGATCACGCAGGCAGGTCGGCTGCTCGTGGGGAAGGGACCAGCCGTGAACGACGCCGGTGGAACCGCATTCTTGCGCCGCGCGCTGCGCTTCCTCGACGCTGCACGGGGCGCCCGCCACCCGCATGCTCGGTGGCTCGCCGCGCAGGAGGAGATCTCCGTCCCGACCGCGCGCCGCGTCATCAACCGGCTGCGCGACGACTTTGGCGCGCCGCTGGTCTACAGCGACGCCGACCGCGGCTGGGAGCTGCGCGACCCGAGCTGGACCTTCGCCCCCGCTGGGCTCACCCACCGGCGCGAGCTGATCGCTGTCGCCGTGGCGATCGGCGCCACGACGGCCAGCGCCGACCCCGAGGTCGCCGCCGCGCTCGAGACCTTCTGGCAGCGCCTCGCCGGCCACCTCGACCGCGAGCGCCTGCAGCTCGACGCCCTGCTGCGGGCCTTCTCCAGCGATTGGACCGAAGGGCGTGCGTTGCGCCACCCCGTCGTCATCGACGCCGTCGATGCCGTCGCCCAACACCGCCTGCTGCGCTTCGACTACCGCTCGCCCTGGGCCGCGACAGGAACGCTCGCACGCACCGTCAAGCCGCTGCACGTGCGCTGTGTCGACGGCACACCCTACCTGCTGGCGGAGGAGTCCTCCGCGCGCCGCGTCTTCAACCTCAGCTACGTCGATGGCCTCACCTTGCTCGATCAGCGCTTCGACCCGCCACCACCGCCGGTCGAAGGCGAGTGGGCCGCCACCTTCGGCGCCTGGCAGGGAGGCGACCCGAGCGACGTCGTCGTGCGCATCGCGCCGCCCGACGCGCGCTACGTGGCCGACCAGCGCTGGCATAGCGCCCAGCACGACGCCTGGGACGGCGAGATCCTGATCCGCACGCTCCGCGCCCACCACTCGCCCGAGCTGATCAGGCACCTGCTGCGCCTCGGCCCGAGCCTCCTCGCCGTGCAACCCGACGACCTCCGCCATGCGATCGCCACCACGGCACGCGAGCTGGCGCTGCGGTTGGAAGCGGAGTGAGGGCGTCGCCGCTGGGCTTCGGCGCGGTCAGCGTGCTTCGCCGCTGGGCTCGAGCACGCGCCTCATCAGGTTGCAAATGGCGTCACACATGCTCCCCAGCTCCAGTTAAGCGGGTTGCAGCTTATCCTCGTGATCGTTGCGCCGGCCGATGGGCTTCATCGATGCGTACTCCGGGAGCGTTCGGAGCGCCTGCTTCAACGTCGGCGACTCGGCCCACGAGCCCAGCAGCAGGCTGCCCGGCGACTGATCGGGCTTGCTGACGAAGCTTATCGGGTCCAGCTCAAGCCTGACCCCGATGGCGACGTCGGCCTCAGCGCCTTCGTCGCCCATTGCTCGTCGAAGAGGCTCATGCAGTCGACGGGGTGCCCTTTCCGAGCAGGCGAAGTAGACGATCGTCTCCATGAAGGGCCGGCCCTGGAAATTCTTCTCGAGCACCCACCGGGTCGCCTTGTGATCCCGTTTGGCGCGCTTGTACTCATCCTCGCCGTGTTGATTCGCGCGGTGTTGATTCGCGCCGAGGGCGTAATAGGGCTTCGATCCTAGTCTTAGTTCTGGGCGATGCTCGCAGATGTACTGCGCCAAGAGCTGGTAGTAGAAGTGCGCGAGCGTGCGATAGTCGTTGTCTCGCAGCCCCAGCCGACGCGCGCGCTCGGCGTCCCAGCGCTCCTGCGGCGAACCGAAGGCCTCGCCCTTGGCGAGCCTGCGAACCAAGTCGTAGACGCGGTCAATGTCCTCGACGTAGCCGCAGTACTCGAGAATCTGCCGATCATGATGCTCGGTCGGCCGTAGCGGCAGCTCGCTCAATACCTCCCACAGGTCCTTGTACGACAGCACCCGGACACCGTCGGGCACGGCGCGCAGGGTCTCGGGGAGCAGCGTGAGCAGCACGACGTCGGCTCCCGACCCGACGTACCGCTCGAGCTGGGAGGCATCAGCAAGCGCCTTCGCCTTGTTCTCGATCAACAGCTTCCGTAACGAGCCGTCGGAGGCGTGCCAGGTGACGTAGACGTCGAAGCGGTCCTTGCCTGAAACGTGCTCCGTCGCGACGCTGAAATCGGCGTCGCCGGGCGCACGCTCACCGAGACCCGCGCGATCGAGCAGACGGCGCAAGGCCTCGGGCCCGTGACCGTGGGGCGCGGCTGGGTCGATCAGCCAGGCCAGCATGCCCGAATGGAACAGCTCCTTGTTCCCGCCGCTCAGGCGGGCCATCAGCGTCGTCATTCGGCCTCCAAATAGTCGGCTGAGCGTTCATGGTCACCGCAACGATCGGGCCGAGCAAGCATTCGGGCCGCCGCTGCACCGATCCAGGCGTAGCGCGAGTGTCTGTCCGAACGGCGGCCGCCCCATGGGGCGGTGCTGCCCGGTTCCTGGGGCGGTGCGGTGCCTGGGGCGGTGCCAGGCACCCGGGAACGAACGGGACCGACGCCGGGAACGAGCCGAACCCGGGTGCGGCCCCGGGGTCGGGCACCGAGCGTCCGTGTGCCATCACCCCGGTTCCGAGACCCAGGAAGGCGGTCCAGGCTGCGCGCGATCAGTTTCCGTCGAAGTAGGTCAACTCTCCCTGCGGCTCGCCTGAGGTGTCCGTGCTGTAGCGCAGGATCGAGCCGCCGCGCAGCGTCACCGCGGCCGGGGCTACGTCGTTCGCCACGAGAGGAAGGTCGCCCACGCGATCACGGGCGCGCTCGGCCCCCGTCGCGGCGAGTTGCGCGCCATACCAGAGCGTCACCAATCCGCCGTCCCTCTTCGTCTGTCCAAGCGCGACCGCGATGAGGGACGTTCTCAGCGCGGCGAGAGGGCCCGCCACCTCGGCGAGCCGGGTCTCGACGCCGCCGATCGCGGAGTCCGTCGGCGTCCACAGGCGGGCCTCGCGCAGCACCAAGCCGGCCTCGGACAGTTCCCCGCTATCCGCTCCGCGACAGCGCCCCAATGCCACGTCGCCGAGCACCGCGTAGCGGTCCAGGAGCTGCAGTCGTGTCCCCGTCGTCGCGGTCGGTCCGCCCTCAGCACGGAGTGGCACGCGAGCAAAGGCGTAGTGCAGCGTAACGCCGCCCTGGTGGCCGCGATGATCCAAGAGTGGAAGCTCGTGCGTGAGCTCTTGGGCAGCGCTGGACCCCCGTGCAGGCTTCGACCGAAGGGCATTCATCGCCAACGCGGTCTTGGCGTCCAGCAGCCGCCCGAGGTCCAAGGCGTATCCCGCCAGCACTCGAGCGACCGGGTAGCCAGCAGGACCCCAGTCGGCGATGCTCCAGGCAGCCGCCGACCCTGAGTCGAGGTGGGCGAGCCGGACCCCTTGCGTTAGCAACATCCGGTGTACCAAGCCCACCTCCGGCCCCAAGGGGCGCCGCTCCTCGCCCGCCGCTTGGGCCGAGCGAGGACCCGCGGTGGCACCGAGGAGCAGCGCCGCCACCCAGGCCCAGTCCCGAGCCCGCAGCCCGCCCCGGCGCGGGCACCTGCCCCGTCGTCCTGCCCCTCGCATCGTCGAATCCTCTCTCGTCGGCGCACCGCGGTCCGAGGTCCTCCGA
>Ga0268298_10001974_pt1 | contig 23070 bp, 16 predicted proteins | sample WWTPWeurt_MetaG_FD_194462 | JGI IMG/M metagenome (GOLD analysis project Ga0268298, IMG submission 194462) | Activated sludge microbial communities from WWTP in Nijmegen, Gelderland, Netherland - WWTP Weurt | ecosystem: Engineered > WWTP > Aerobic digester > Activated sludge | place... | reverse complement strand
GCACCATCTTTAATGATTCCTCCATGTTCACTTCTCGATCCTACCATGAATCCGGTTGCATCCTGAATGAATACCAATGGAATTTTTTTCTGATTGCAATTCATGATGAATCGTGCCGCCTTATCAGCACTGTCGCTGTAGATCACTCCGCCAAATTGCATTTCGGTACTTCCTCCCGGTTTTTTAGCCTTCACTACTTTCCGTTGATTGGCAACTATTCCAACAGCCCATCCATCAATACGCGCATAAGCACAAATGATACTTCTTCCATAAAGTTCTTTGTATTCATCTATTTCGCTATTATCCACAAGTCGTGATATGATCTCATACATATCATACTGTTTGTCGCGGGTATCGGGAATGATACCGTAAATTTCTTTCGCATCTTTTTTTGGAAGTGCTGTTTCTGTCCGGTTGAATCCTGCTTTTTCATAATCGCCAACTTTACTCATGATGTTTCGGATACGCGTGAGACAATCTTTATCATCCAGGCATTTATGATCGGTTACACCACTTATCTCGCAATGAGTAGAAGCACCTCCCAATGTTTCATTGTCAATATTTTCTCCAACAGCTGCTTTCACAAGATAACTTCCAGCTAGGAAAATGGAACCTGTTTTATCTACGATCATGGCTTCATCGCTCATGATGGGCAAATAAGCGCCGCCCGCCACACAAGAACCCATTACGGCTGCGATCTGTAAAATTCCCATGCTGCTCATAACGGCATTGTTGCGAAAGATCCTGCCGAAATGTTCTTTGTCCGGGAAGATCTCATCCTGCATAGGTAAATAAACTCCGGCACTGTCTACTAAATAGATGATGGGCAATTTATTTTCCATTGCAATTTCCTGCGCTCTTAAATTTTTCTTTCCTGTGATTGGAAACCAGGCTCCGGCTTTTACCGTTGCATCGTTTGCAACAACGATACATTGTTTTCCGCTGACGTAACCGATAACAACCACAACACCCCCGGCCGGACAGCCGCCATGTTCCGGGTACATTTCGTAACCTGCAAAAGCGCCGATCTCAATTCGTTTGCTGTCTTTATCCAATAAAAAATCAATGCGTTCGCGCGCACTCATTTTTCCCTGTTCATGTAATTTATCTATACGTGATTTTCCACCGCCTAAATATACTTTTTGCAGACGTTGCTCCATTTGAGAAATGAGCAAGCGCATTTTGTCATCGTTTTTGTTGAACTCCAGATCCATAAAATGTAAATAAGACTTAAAAATAAGTAAAATCCATCAATGGAATGAAATATTATTTCAGGATACTGAATACTATCGACTCGAGGTACTTTTGCAGACCATTCAGATCTTTTTTATCCTTGTAATCGGTTAAAGACGGCAGGTTGATCATGAAGAATTTCTGACTATAGGCCGTTTCCATCAAGGTAGATGCAAGTGAGTGGGGGTATTTGTATTTCGGACGGAATTCTAAGATGATCGTTGCTATTGCAGCGCAAAGACTTTTAAGGGGTTTAAAATGCATTTCTCGGTTATCATCCTGAACGTGACGGGTGAGGTAGGCTTTGGATCCTTCCCACATCAGTAGGCGATACGCTTCTTTCTCGGAAATAAAATCCGAATCGTGTTTAGAATCTTCGGGACGTGCAAGAACTTCAATGACCTTTATGAGTTTTTGTTTGGGATCTTTGATATTATTGGTATGATAATTCAATTTAAACTCTAAAAAGGACCAGTACCAGGCGGTAAGGTAGGTTAAAAGACGGTGTTTGTTTTCGAAATAACGGTAGATGCCTGCCTCTGTAGTATTGATCTCTTTTGCCAGTTTTTTAAAGGTGAACTCTTCAAAGCCGATCTGATTGATCAGGAGTAGACCAGTCTTCACGATCTTCCGTCCTAGTTCAGACTGCTCAGGGTCCCTCAGATAGAGGTGACTGTTCATTTTTATTTTAACGTCCAGGATCATTTTGGAAGTACAAATATATTAAAAAATACTAAAACTTCTAGAAAAGATAGTAAAACTATCAAATCAAGGTTCATTTATCTATTTTACGTGTATATTTGTGAAAGTTTATGAAAACACCGTATTCACTGTTTCTGAGATGGCTTGCAAATGAGCGCGAGACACTATATAAAGTGTATCTTCTTTCCACTGTGCAGGGGTTGATCTATCTGGCAATTCCCCTTTGTATACAGGGTATCATTACCTATACGATGGCAGGGCGTTTTTCCGCCTCCATGTTGCTGATCGCGCTGGTTACCATCCTGGCTGTGGTTTTTTTGAGTTATTTTCAGTTGTGGCAACTGCGGATCAATGAAACGATCAATCAAAAGTTATTTGCTACGTTAACTGACAGACTTTCTGCCTTGCTTAAAGTAACGGAAAACAAGGAAGAGATCTCTTTTAAGGTCAATCAGTTCTTTGATGTGGTCACTTTACAAAAGGGAGTAGGCAAGATCTTGCTTGACTTCACTTTTGCAGTCATCAGTATTGTGATCGGTTTACTTTTGCTGCCTGCTTATAGTTCCTGGTTCCTCATATTTTCCATTCTGATGGCTGTTGCACTTTATGTGATCATTAAGACCAAAGGAAAAAGAGCCCTTGATTCCGGATTTGATGCATCCAAAAGCAAATATAAACTGGTGCAATGGTTGCAGGAGAATTCCCTGAAAATAAATAAGTCAAGTGAAAATAATTCAGACAGAAGCAATGATTACCTGGCGGAATATCTTAATAACACGAAAGATCATTATCGTTCACTGGAATGGCAATTCAAAAGCATGATGATCTTTAAAGTCGTGTTTGTTTCTCTGTTGCTCATTGCCGGTATTTTTCTTGTTCAGACAGGTGCTATGAATGTAGGTCAGTTTGTTGCTTCAGAGATCATCATCTTTTTGATCATCAATTCGGTTGAGAAGCTGATCTTCAATCTGGATACATGTTATGATGTTATCATCTCTCTATCAAAGATCGAGGATATATTTGAGAAGCACCCGGAGATATCTTTTCTGGACGCGAAAGAGAATACACTGCCCTCTTCCAATGAGTATTATCAGCATCATTATTCTAAGAAGATCAAGATGCTTTTCTATGCTGTGCTTTCCTGTATCACCATTATTCTTTTTTTACCGTGGACGCAAACAGTACATGCGGATGGTAAAGTCACGGTAATCAATCCGGAAAGAAAACCACAATCAATTTACACACGAATATCAGGTAGATTGGAGAAGTGGTATGTAAGTGAAGGAGATCTGGTCAAAAAAGGAGATACGATCGCTTTTGTATCGGAAGTAAAAGATGAGTACCTCGATCCATCGCTTGTGAATCGTTCTGAATCTCAGATCAAGTCAAAGGAGCAGAACATCCTTTCCTATGAAAGCAAGATCAATTCCATAGATGAGCAAGTGGATGCTCTCACAAAATCACTCCAGTTAAAAACCGAACAGGTTAGAAATAAATTATTACAAGGAAGAAGTAAAGTGATGGCAGACAGCATGGAAATGATCGCTTCGAAGAATAATTACGCTGTTGCCGAAGAGCAGTTGAAACGTTATGAAGAATTGCTGAAAAAAGATGTGATCTCAAAGACAGATCTCGAGAACAGAAGAGTAAAAGTGCAGGAGGCGGGTGCCAAAATGATCAGTGCGGAAAATAAATTTGCGATAAGCAAGAATGAGTTGTTGAATCTGGATATCGAATTGAATTCGGTACGGCAAGAGTATAATGAAAAACTGATGAAAGCAGAGTCCGATAAATTCTCGACTTTTTCAAACCTCTATGATGCAGAGGCAGCCTTAACAAAGATGCAGGGACAACTGGCAAACTATTCGATCCGACAGGATTATTATTATGTGTTGGCGCCACAGGATGGATTGATCATGCGAACATTTGTACAAGGTATTGGCGAGATCGTAAAAGATGGAACTGCTATTTGTACCATAGTTCCCGAAAATAATGAGCAAAGCGTGGAGGTGTATATTGATCCTATCGATCTCCCTTTGGTTGAGAACGGCAGAAAGATTCAATTGCAATTTGACGGTTGGCCTGCATTTGTATTCAGCGGCTGGCCCGGAGTAAGTGTTGGAACCTATGCTGCCGAAGTGGTTTCAATAGACAGAAATATAAGTGATAACGGAAAATTCAGAGTACTTGCCGTAAATAAAACAGAGGAAAAATGGCCACAAGCCATTAAACCGGGTGGTGGTGTAGAAGGTCTACTTCTGCTGAACAATGTTCCTTTGATCTATGAACTTTGGAGAAAGGCGAATGGTTTTCCTCCGGAATTTTATAAGAAGGAAGTGAGTTCTGAGACAGCTAAAGTAAAAAAATGAAAAGGCGCGATCTGACATACATCCTTTCTATTCTGCTTTTCAGTAATTCCTTTTTCTGTCAGACGGATAAGGTTTTCAGTTTTAATGAATTTCTTGATCATGTTACAGAAACGAATCCTCTTTCGTTACGCGCAAACAATGTTTATAGCATTTCCGTGAATGAATACAAGGCAGCAAAAGGATCATTGGATCCTCAGATCAACGGTGGACTGGAAAATAAACAGTTTGATGGTAAGCGTTATTATACGGTGGTGAACACAGAGGTTAAACAAGCCTTATTTTCTTCTCAGTATCTAAAAGCAGGAATGGATCTCGGTACAGGAGATCTTTTGAATCCACAGTCATTGACCAGTCAATCGGGATTACCTTATGCCGGAGTTGAAGTTGCCCTGTTGCAGGGAATGATGATCGATAAGCGAAGAGCAGAGATACTAAAGAGTAAGGAAAAAATGAATTATTATGAAGCGGAACGTAGTATTCAATTGAATGATCTTTATCTGGCTGCGAGTTCCGCATACGCTGAATGGGTTTTTGAACAGAAACAAATTAAGCTGTACGAGTATTTCATTGATTTGGCTAAAACAAGGTACCTTGGTTTAAGGGAATTGGCCAATATTGGCGAGAGAGCCGGAATAGACAGTATAGAAGCGGCAATGAATTACAGAAGCAGGATACTGGACTTCCAATCCGCATTGATCGACTACCAGAGACAAACGGCCACTTTGAATGTCTATTATAAGGCATTTTCTGAATCCCTCAACAGTGCTCAATTCAATATGCCGGATTCACTCGAAGAATTGTACGTTAAGTTAAAAGGACGTATGGCAAATGAATTGACACAGACAAAAGTCAACAATCCGGTGATCCTTCAATATGAATCAAAAAGTAAAATACTTAGTATAGAGAAACGCCTTCGAAAGGAATTGATCAAACCGAAACTTGATCTGAAGTATAATTTCCTGTTGGATCAAACTACATCCGATGCTGCCCTACTTTCTGTCAACAATTATAAATGGGGAGCAGGTATAAGCTTCCCTCTTTTCCTCACAAGCTCAAGGAATAATTACAAAACCGCGAATCTTGAATTGATGAATAACAAACTGGAACTGGAGTTCAAGAACAGGGAATTAAACAATAAGATCATTTTCATCTCTGAAGCCTTATTGACTTTGAATGAGCAAATAGCAAATGCACAGAGAAATGCATTTTTAGGTCAAAAGATGCTGGAGGCCGAGAAACTCAAATTCTATAATGGAGAAAGCACACTTTTTCTGGTTAATACAAGAGAGAATAAATTACTGGAAATAGAATTGAAGCAGGCTGAGTACAAACTCAAGTATATTTTCTATGCGTTAAAGCTGATCCATCTTCAGGGAGGTTTAAATTATAAAGTATGATCATACTGAATATAGTTGTGTCTGAAAAAAATGCAGGAGAGGAACTGGTGAAGATTTTGTTATCTAATAAATATGCTATTTCGATTCAAATAGATGAAGAGAAGCAGTATGTAGTTGGAAATAACTCCACAATAGAAAAGAATGAGAGCTTTAAGATCAGTTTCATCACCAAAGCCTTGCTCTATAAAGAAATTGAACTGAAAGTCTACGAGTTTCTTGAAAAGAAACTAAAAATGATCTATTCCATTCCCGTTAGTCAGATGAACGAAGAGTACGCAGAAACACTCAGGGATAAAATAAAGAAGACTTAAAAGATCAGGAACAACTTACTCCAGTAATTCTGAACGGTAGATATCTCTTACAGAAACCGTTTTCTTGGCATTGCCGGTAAGTGACATGTCTTTTTTGTTGTCAGCCTCTAAGGTCATGTCCTTTGGTTCGCAAAGTTTCACTCCTAAAGTGGACATGTAGATCTTCCAGACAAATTCAGCATTGAATAATTCTTCGGTATTCAGATTTTCCTGTGTATCTTTTTTATCGCCGATCTTTGCATTGCAATAGGTTGTCATGACCCCGATCGCAGCTTGATCCACAAGTTCTTTTTCCATCAGCCATTTCACACTGTATTTTTTATCTTCACTCATGGCAATGAATTCCATGATCGGCATTTTTCTGAAAACTTCATCCATGAAATAAACGTAAGCATGTTCCTTATCATGAATCACGATTCCTGTGCAGTTGAAATTCTTTTTGTCACCAGGTTCGTTTGCGGGCGGCATCTTCGGGTTTTTAATGAAAATGATGTCGCCATCTTGCCAGGTGTTTTCTGTGATTCCTTGCGAAAAAGAATTGCTTGAAATGATCACCAGGATCAGGCAAAAAATATGTCGAATTGTTTTCATAGGCCCTTGTTTTAATTGATACTTACTATTGTATACGTGTTTTCTGTCTCCAGGTTTTGTTATTTTTGAAAAAAACCGAATTTCCGCTAAATTGACTCTAATCAAATATAAGACAATTGTTTAAAATTTCCTTATCATCATTAAACCATCCCTTACTGGCAAAAGAAGGCATTCCAGACCCTTGGAATTGCGTATTTTTTCGTTGAATTGGTGAATTGCTTCGGTGTCTTTATCCTTTTTCTCTTCTAAAACCTTTCCACTCCATAGCACGTTATCGGCAATAATGACTCCTCCCGGCACTACTTTGTCGAAAATTAAATCGAAATAGTTACTGTAATTGCTCTTATCGGCATCAATAAACACAAGATCAGGCTTAATTTCAAGTTTTGGGATCAATTCCATTGCGTTGCCGAGCATCAATTGTATCTGAGAGGCAAATGGACTCTTTTCACAGTACTTTTTTGCCACTTTATTTGTTTCAGGATTATTGTCAATACTGATCAAAGTCCCACTACTTTTCAGGCCTTCTGCCAGACAAAGTGCCGAGTATCCCGTGTACGTCCCTATTTCAAGAATGCAAGAAGGCTGAAGCATTTTTGAGAGAAAGGAAAGGTAACGTCCTTGCAAATGCCCGCTCAGCATCCGTGGCATGTTCACTTTCAAATGAGTCTCCCGATTCAGTTCATGAAGAAGCTTGTTCTCGGAACTGCTGTGATTCTCGCTGTATTCAAGTAAAGATTTGCTGATGAATTCCATTAGTGGTCTGTTTTGGGATTGAATTGTTGGATTGCGTCCTTCATAAAAAGGCTGAAATTTTCTCTTAAGGTCTTTTCATTTTCTTTAAAGACAGAGATAGAATCATTGAGGGCAATTCCGTGCCTTATGCGGTAAGATAAATGTTTTAATACCGTTTCTATCCCCTCAATTTCAGAATAAGCATAATACGTGTTATTGGATAGAACGTAACTTAGAAAGCGTTTACTTCCTTTTGGCAGATGTTCATTGTGGTCTGAATAGATCCGGTAAACCCTGTCGCAATGTTCCTGAAGGTTGTTCTTTGAAAATTCAGTAAAACTGGAGGCCAGCACGTGATCAAAATAAATATCTACCAGAATTCCGCTGTACTTTTCAAAATCCTTGTAAAAAAGTCTTTTACTCTCTTTAAAAAGGGGGTGACTGTCGGTGAAGGTGTCAATACTTCTGTGCATTTTTATTCCCTCCACAATAGGATCCGGAATATTCCCGAAATGATTGCCCTGCAAATGATCTGCTATAAAATTTCCAACTATCAGTCCGGATTCGTTGCCTCAAAGAAAGGAGTGCGCCAGGTAATTCATACAAGTAAATTTACGTATTTTTAGCTCATGAATATCTTCATTGCCGAGATAATTGATGGTTCTGCTTTTCTGAATAGGGAAGAAAGTCTTCATTGTGCAAAAGTGCTTCGGAAGAGGGCAGGGGAGAGGATAAGATTGATCGACGGAAAAGGAACTTTTTTTGATGCTGAATTGATCGAGGTCAACGAAAAGCAATGTAAGGCGAATGTTATTCATGCAGAAAAGGCAATTAATCAGTGGGATTATTTTCTTCACATTGCCATATCGCCAACAAAGCAAAACGAAAGAATCGAATGGATGCTTGAGAAGTGTGTAGAGATCGGTATCGATGAGATCACTTTTTTGAAGTGCCGAAATTCAGAGAGAACTGTGATCAAAACAGAAAGAATGAAGAAGATCGTGGAAGGAGCGGTGAAGCAAAGTCTGCAGGCAATGATCCCAAAGGTGAATGAGCTTATTTCATTCAAAGAATTTGTAAAGTCTTGTTCGGAAGAACAAAAACTCATCGCGCATTGTGATTCAGGTGAAAAGAAAGTATTAAAGGATCTTTCTTTCAAAAATAAAAGGACTTTGATCCTTATTGGTCCGGAAGGAGATTTTGATCAGGAAGAAATAATGCTGGCGATGACGAATTCTTTTCAGGCTGTATCCCTGGGCTCTACGCGTTTAAGAACAGAGACGGCAGGTTTGTATGCCTGCCAGTCAATCTCTATTTTGAGTTCGCTCTGATCTTCTTCAAAAGTTCTTCGGTCTCTTTGTATTCTTCCGCACCCATCTTTTGATTTTTCGCAGTATCAATTGCTTTTACAGCAATACTTTCTGCTTCTTTGTTATTTCCTGATTTAAATAATACCGCTGCGTGTGTATCGAGGAAGGCATAATTACCCGGCATGAGGACATTAGCCCGTTCAGCCATTTTCACAGCAGAAGCAAGCATTTTTTTATCTTCCACTTTTTCGTAGAACTGCCAGGCCATAGAATTCAAGGCGCCGGGATTATTGTAATTGTAGTTCAGAAAATCTGTGTTCGCCAATTCAAAATATTTTTTACTGTCGAAGCGATCGTAAACCTGAAGTTCAGCATTAAAGATCACCTCTTTTGATTTAGGCCAGTTTAAAGCTGTGAATTCTTTTTTTGCATTCTCAAATCCTGTTTTATCGTACGCAGTAGAATTCGTGTATTTGGCAAAATACGATCTTCCGAGCTCCACCACTTTTGATTCGAGCGTGTCCTTTCCGAATTTACTTTCAAAATTCTTGTAGTGAGCGAAAAGGTATTTTATTTCGCGGGATTCATGATCATTGTTGTAGTCCCTAACAAGTATCCAGTTATTTCTTTTTTCAAGATCTTCGTCTTTCACCCCTTTGAGGTATTTTTTGATCTCTGGGGATGGGTCCAGACAAGAACCGGATAAAAGATTTGCATAAGCAAAGACATTGTTCTCATTTAATCCATCTTTTTCGAAGCTCGATTTAAGAGCAGAGAAAGAGGTGGTTGGATTCTGACCTGCTTTTGCAAAATCGATCAGCATGGCTGCCGGCATTCCGCCTGCGCCACGGTGTATGAGTTCTCCGTTCCCATTTATAAAGATCAAATTGGGATAACAACTCACACTGTACTTTTGTGCAAACGCAATTCCTTCTCCCTTTTCCATATCCATCTTATAGTTTACGAAATTCGCATTGAAATAGTCTGCAACTGTATCATTCGTAAAAACATTTTTTGCAAGCCATTTGCATGGACCACACCAGGTGGTATATGCATCGATGAAGATCAATTTATTCTCCTGTTTAGCTTTGGCCAATACAGAAGCTAGATCTCCATGTTCAAAATTGATCTGTCGGTTCTGAGCCTGACTTGTGATGCAAAATGTTAGAAAAGAAACAAAAAACAGATTTTTCATGTGATAGGATTTAGATCAAATATAGTAAAATTGCATCAGAATGAAGGAATTGCTCACTGAGAAAAGCTGGAAAGAACTCCTCGAATTTGAAATGGAAAGGAATTATTTTAAAGACCTTTCGCAGTTCGTTAACGAGGAACAAAAGAATGCAGTTGTTTATCCCCCTTCAAAGGAAATTTTTGCAGCTTTTAATGCAAGTGCTTTTTCTGATATTGAAGTGGTGATCTTAGGTCAGGATCCTTATCACGGTCCCGGTCAGGCGAATGGATTTTGTTTTTCAGTTAGTGATGGGGTGAAGATCCCCCCTAGCTTGAATAATATTTTCAAGGAATTGAATGCTGATCAGGATTGTGCAAGTCCCATTACAGGAAATCTGGAACGTTGGGCAAATCAAGGAGTTTTTCTTTTGAATGCCACGCTTACAGTTAGAAAAGATTCGCCGGGTAGTCATCAGAACAAGGGCTGGGAAGAGTTTACCGATCATGTGATCAAGTTGATCTCAGAGGAAAAGGAAAATGTTGTGTTTATGTTATGGGGTAATTATGCGAAGGCGAAATCTATAATGATCGATGAGAAGAAACACTTGATACTAGAAGCAGCGCATCCCTCTCCTTTAGCTCGTGGAGCTTTTTTTGGTTGCAGACATTTTTCAAAGGCAAATGAATACTTGAAAAGCAAAGGGAAGAAAGAGATCGATTGGTGTTTGTGAAAAAGAAGGAATTTATTCAAATTTCTTCTAGGTCCAATTAAAATCAAGCTTCTTACTTTTTACAGCAACTTTGTGATGTCTTCGCTAAGTGGTCCTGTCTTGCTGCTAAAATATTTGATGATCTTTCCATTCTCATCAATAAGGTATTTACAGAAATTCCAGACAGGGGCATCGCTGCAGCTTCCATTTTCTTCTTTGTTGCACAACCATTTATACAAAGGGTGCGTATCATCTCCTTTCACGCTGATCTTTTCCATCATCTGAAAAGTAACACTATAGGTATTGGTACAGAATTGTTTGATCTGCTTGCTGTCGCCCGGTTCCTGCGCTCCGAAATTGTTTGCCGGGAATCCGATCACAACCAATTTGTCTTTGTACTTCTCGTGCAATAACTGAAGGTCTTTGTACTGAGGGGTATAGCCACATTCACTGGCAACATTGACCAGTAACATTTTTTTACCTTTGAATTTTGCCAGTGTTATATCTTCACCGTCAATCGTCTTCAATTTGAAATCGTAAATGCTTTTGCCGCCGCTAGGGGAAGGATTTTTAAAAGATGTGAAACTCATAAGACTTAGTGTGCCGAGGAATATGGCTGATGCAATTTTCTTGAATAATTTTACCATTTATTTTTTTTCTGTTTTAATTAGATCTTTCATTAGTGCCTTCACGTCTGTTTCGTCACATTTACCGTAGAATTCACTTAAATAATTACCAAAGGCAGCGATCTTCCTGCTCTCATTTCCTTTACCCATTGCTTCATTGATCAATGTTACATCTTTTAGAAGACTTTCTTTAGCCGGGCTGATGAAAGTGGTCTCTGTGATCGTTACTATGTTGTTATTTACCTTATAGAGGATCTTTACTTTCGTTTCCGTCGGTTCTGTATCAGTAGGTTCTTTCAAACGTAGATCTTTTTCATAAAAATAAACGGTATCGTTTCTGTGTTCCAATCTTTTTCTTATTTCTTGTCCACCTGACAATATTTTAACGAAGAAATAATTGCTGTCTGTAAGTGCAAACGGAAATTTTCCGAAATAAATGCTCAATTGCCCGCTTAATAAAGTTCTTTCTCCAAAGCAATTGATCACATCAGCCAGTGTCTGCACGGGTTTGGTGCGACTGCTCATTCCTTTTGGAAATTCTCGAATGGAATTTTTTACCATAGAAGTTAAACCATTATTTGCAGCCGGTAACTTAAGTAAGAAAATACCTTTTCCATTTTGTATCACAGCGCCTTTCGTTGCAGTATCCTTGATGCTGATCATTTCTGAAGCTTCAATTTTCTCGCCTTTCAATAATACCTTGCCGCTTTTTGCCCTTGTAATATGTTGTGTTGAGTGAATCAAGGTATAGGATTGAGCAATGATCTGTGTGCAGAACAAGAGAGATAGAAATAAAATATTGATGCGATTCTTCTTCATTTTATTGTTGGTTTAGAAGTGCAGAGGCTTCAGCTCCCGTTAGTTTTGTGCCATCCTTATAAACAGTGATGAATGCATCTGTGATACCGGCTTTAACAGCTTCGTCTTTTAATGTTTTTGCAAATTTGGCAGAAGTGAAATTGCCTATGTTGTAAATGAACAGTACGTTGATCTGCTTGTTCTCAATTGGCCAGTTCTTGATGGACATGAATTTTGCAGCTACATCATTTGGTACCTGTTTGCTATAAGCCCCGATCTGTACCTTAAAGCATACTCCATCTTGTCCGTTCTTGATACCATTTTCTGCATTGGCTTCCGGATATGATGTGACATTGTTTGTGAAAGGTTTTACGTTGGTAGGAGGATTAGCAGGTGTAGGATTGGTATTCTCAGCAGGTGGATTGTTGTTAACGACAGGTGGATTTACATTTCCTTCAGGGAATACAATTGGATTTTCAGGCTCCATTTTTGTGTTGGCGTCTTGTTGCGCAGTTTTTCCTTCTGCGAATGGAATGCGTTTTCCGTTGAGATAAGCGCTAACGAATGCATCTCTTACTCCAAGATTCACTACGCGACCTTTGTCACTTATCAAACGATCTGTATTACTATAGATTCCGGCTGTATAACGGTATAATCCTGTTGGAAGTTTTTCAGTATAGATAGGCGATAGGCCTAAGAGTTGTCTTCTGTTCGCCTGCTTGGTGTAAACTCCGATCTGCACGGTGAATAATAGTCCGTTGATCTGTTCAAGTTCTTTGGTCACTTTCACTACTTCTGCAGCATTTGCATTTGTATTCGGTGGATTGTTGACCTTTGGTATGTTAGCATTGGTTGTAATACCTGCTGAGGTTGGAGCTGAATTGTCCACTACCTTTCCTTCTTTCGCCATTAATTCCAAAGCCTCTGCTAACGTGATGCGTTTTCCGTTATAATAAACAACAACAAATGCATCTGCATAACCTAATTTCTGGAGATCGTTCTTAACAGCATTGGCATTTTCAATTTTATTGAAATTACCTGCTGTATACCTGATATAACCATTGGATGCATTTTCACCGTTCAGTGGATTCAGACCTTTGAAGGTGTTGTTAGGTAATGGTGTTTTGAATGCACCGATCTGTACTCTGAACACAAGTCCATCCGGCATAGCTGCGTTCATAGGGATCGGCTTTGCTTCGCTATAGGCATTTCCTGCCACCACTTCGAGTCCTTCGATCTTCACAGTCCCTCTGCCATTATTTTTTACGGGTGTTTCATTTGCATTTTCATTCGTATTGCTGTTGTCTGCTACATTCGTATTGTTCTTTGCAGTATTCGTTGTCTTGTTATTTACTGCCACATTATTGTTCTTGTTGTTATTTGTGTTTGCAGCCGTTGCATTATTCTTGTTGTTGGTCGTGTTGTTCTTAACAGTGTTGTTCTTTACGGTATTGTTCTTTGCATTGGTATTCTTGTTGTTTGAAGCCACTGTTGAATTCAACTTCATGGCGATCGCTTCCGGGTTCAGTTTATTCAATTGTTCAACTGCTGCTTTTCCGGTTTTAGCTGCGAGTGATACTTGTTTGTTCTTTTCAATTGGATCAGTTTCACCGGCTGATTTTATCAGCAAACGTTTTGATTCGGCATTCAATTCATCGGCATTTGCTTTTACCTTTTTCTGATCTTCATTCAACTCTGTCGGTATTTTGTTCTTGGATGTTTCAAATTCCAGACTATAGGCATTGGTCAGATTTGTAAGCTGGCTGTACTGCTTTTCTTTCACTTCTTTTTTCAATACCGCGATCTCTTCAGGTGTTATCTTATTATCTTGACCAATGAGTGTTTCTTTCACAATATAATCCGGATATTGCTTTTTCAATTCATCGATAACTTCTTTTTGTTTCGTCAGCATTTCTGCTTCTTTTTCCTCAGCATTCATCATTGCGCCGATCTTTGCGTTGTTATCGCTTTGTCCGTTTGCCTCTGCTCTTAATTGGTCTGCCTGAGATTTAAGTGTCGCGATCGCATTGATCTTTTCCGAAAGCTGATCTGACAAGGCGGGATTATCTGTTTTAGCTTTTCCGATCATTTCCGTGATAGCAGTGTTATTATCGGAATAGATGGCGGTATTGGCTTGCTCTGTAAGCTTAACAGCTTTTAATTTTTTTGCATTCGATTCTTCCTCGTGCTTGGTTGAAAGTGCCATCAGACTGTCTTTCTCAGCCCCTGTCTTTGTATTTGCGACCGTTCTTTCATTGAAAGCTTTCACGTTCAATTCTTCAGCCTCTTCCAGCATGACTTCAGCATCCGATCTTATCTTTTTAGGCGAAGTGCTGCCGCTACTTCCCTGATTAGGATTTACGCCGTTGTCCAGATCCTTACTTTCTTTTTCCAGTTTTTTAAGTTCAGCCAGAGATTGTTTTGCTTGTTCATTTGCGCCGGGATTCGTAATAAGAGAAGGTTCTTTCTCGAATGAAACGATCATGTCGGCTGTAGTAGTATCCGTTTGTGCCAATTCGTTAACGTCAAAGGTCTTTGTGTCAATGGCAGGAAGTGTTTCATTTGACTTGGCTTCTGTTTTATTCTTATTTTCTGTTTTATTGTTTACAGAAACATTTTCATTTTTATTGTTTGCATTTTCATTCTTCTCGTTATTTGCATTCTTGTTTTCATTGGTATTCTTATTGGTCACAATATTTTCATTGCCCTTGTTGGTGTTTTCATTTTTGTTATCAGGATTTTCGTTTTTGTTCGTATTCTCATTCTTGTTAGCATTGACGTTTTCGTTCTTGTTCGTGTTTGTTGCAATTGGTTGAGATAATTTTTTATTGACTGTATTCAATTGATTGATCGCTTCGATCTGTAGTCGTGTTGCTGCGATCAGATCTTTCAGTTTTTTATTCTTATCCGTTTCTGAATCTGTATTTTGCTTTAACTCCTGACTTTTGGTGAGCTTTGAATTGGCAGAATTTTCTTCAGCTTTCAAAGTCGCATTTTTATCAATTGTTTCGCGATTTGTATTTAAATTGCTGCTGATCTGATCGAGTTCCGTTTTGTTGGCTTCGTAGAGTTTGGTGTAAGCAGAGATCTTGGTATCTCCCAGTTCATTTAAACCTGTATTTACTTTCTCAAGTGCCGGTGATAGATCAACAGTGCCACTGCTTGTGGCAGAATTACTGGAAGTGCTTGCTGTTTTCAATGGTGCATTTCCTGAAGTTTTTTTCATGATGTAAAGAGCTTGCTCTTGCTTAGAAAGTGCTTCGGCTTCTTTTTCTTCTGCATTACTGAAATTGCCAAGTTTAGCTGCAATGTTGGTTTGAGAATTCCCTTCTTCCCTGATGCTTGCCGCTTGTTTAAAAGCTGTGTTCGCTTCCTCCGTAAGTCTGCTTACTTCACTTAAATCGGTCTCACTTGCTTTATTCAGCTGTTTCAGTGAATTTAGATTTTCTGCATTGGTCTCAAAAACGGATTTATTATCAGATTGAAGGATCAAAGCAGCTTCCAGATGCTTCTCATCGGCCTTCTTTTCATTTTCAACAGCTTTTGCTATCAATTCTTCCTTTTCGCTGCCGGACTTTGTTCCCGCTTCCTTTCTAAGTTCTACTGCTTTAATGGAAAGGTCTTCGGCTTCTTTGTTCAATTCTATATATGGATTATTTCCGGTGTTGGTATTTGAAGGTGAAGTATTTTTAACCTGTTCAGAGGCAGTAGATATGATTTCTTTCAATTTCTTCTGTTGGGCTGCAGCTTCGTTTATTTTTGCATCAGCTTCAACTTTCATGGCTTGTGCCTGTTGATTTTGATACGAGTTGAAATCAAAATTAGAATTATCTGTTGTGTTCAGACTGGTATTCAGTTTATCCAGTTTTCCTAATGCATCTTTGTTATTGGTTGAACTGATCGCTGTAAATTCCGGCTGTGGTGAAACACTTGCGCTGGCATTGGCTTTTGCAATATTGCTTAGGTCAGAATTCTTGGCAGCTATTAGTTGTTGATTTTCTTTCTTGATATTTTCAAGTTGTTTGATCTCTTTGTTTATTTCTGCTTTAGAAGCTGCGTTCTTTGTTTTTGTAAGATCTGTTTTATTTTTTGCCAGTGCAGCATCTACTTCCTTGTTGTAATTCTTCAACTGAGTGATGACGGCTTCCACTTCCGTTTTGTTAGTTGGATCGTTAACTTGTATGCTGTTCGAGTATTTTTCGCTGAGAGTTTGACTTGCCGGGATCTTGGTGCTTGTTTCGTTCTTAGGATTGTTCGAAGTGATAGAAGTTGCTGTTCCGCTTGATGCCGTGATCGTGTTGACTGGAGCAGCAATGGTCTCTGTCTTGATCTTGTTGGCAAGGTCAAGTTGATTCTTCGATTGTGCCACTTCGTTTTTCGCTTTTTCCAGCTCTATTTCATTCAACACAAGTTGTTTTTCTTTTACTTCCAGTTCTTGTTTCAGCTCGTCGATCTTATTCTGGATCGGTTCTTTGTCCTTTTTCTTTTTTGTTCTGCCGAGTTCATCTTCTTTCGCTTTCAGTTCGTTCTTTATTTCAGTGATCTCATTTTTCAAAGCAGTATTCGCGCTTTCAATTTTAGAAAATTCTTTCTCGCGCTCATCAGCATCATTTTTTATGGATGTGAATGAATTATCTGCATTACTGCTTTTGGCAGATGTTTCATCGATCTTTTTTCTCAGCTGATCCAGTTTTGCCAGTGATTCCGGATTACTTTTTTTGGAAGAGATCATTTTATCCGTCTCGGCTGCGTATTCTTTGTTGAGTGAAGCAATGAGTTGTTTGTTCTTGGCATCGTCATTTAATGCATTCGCATATTCTAATATTTTCTTTGAATTCTCTAGTTCATTTAATCCCTGAGTTTTAATGGCAATTGCTTTTTCTTCAGCTGCAGCCTTCTGATCAGGATCGGTTATGATCTGCGCATTCTGAAATTCATCTTCTCCTTGTTTGATCTTTTTCTCAGCTTCTATTTTTGTGAGGTTGCCCAGTTCGAAACCGTCATTGGCATCCTGCTGGAGTACATTGGCTTCTTTTTGAGATTCTTCCGCGTCCTGCTTCGCAATTTTTGAAAGTTCACTATTATTCAAATTCGTAGTGTTTTTAGCAACGACACTTTGTGTCTTCAAGGTTGAAGTAGGCGTTTTTACAGAAGTGGTATCTTCCACAACACTAGGACCTGTATTTGAATCGGTGTTTCCTGGACCTCTGATAGTGTCATTCACGGCAAGGGCATTGTCAAGATTGTTTTTCCCTTCGTTCACCTCAAGTTTGGCTTTTTCCTCAATGATCTTCAAATACTGAACATAACTATCGTCGCTGCTTGATTCTTCAAAATAATTGGTGATCTTTAAAATACCTTTATCATAGGAAATGGATTGTCTTAGTGGTTTGGATGACGATACGAGTGGAAGAAAGACCTTTTCTGATTGTGTTTTTAAACCGGGAGTTTCGACAGTGAAAAGCAATTTGGCACCGTTAGGCAGTTCCATTTTATAATCACCATTGGCTTCGCATTCAAAAACTCCAATTGTACTGCCATCAGCTACGTTCTTTACAGTGATCTTACCGGCAGTGCTTTGGTCGGCAGATTCTTTCAGGATAGTTCCCTTCATTGCAAGAATATCGATCGGTTTCCTTTCGGTATTGATCTTTAACACATCGATCTTTCCGGGTAAACTTTGACGACCAGTGCTGAAGAAAGCTGTTTTTTCAAGTGAATCTGTTACAAAGAGAAAATCATCATCAGGTGAATTGATCGGAAATTCCATGTTCACTGGAGCAGTCCACGAATCTGTCTGCTCAATGTAGTTCGATTTGAAGATATCGTAACCACCCATACTGTTATGCCCTTTACTCGAAAAATAGAGTGTGGTTCCGTTGGGATGCAGAAAGGGATAATCCTCGTCGAATTCCGTGTTGATGCCTTTTACTTTAACTGCTTCTCCGAATTGTCCATTGGCTTGTTTTGTCCTGTAATAAATATCTCTGCCATTCTCTCTGTCGGGTCCATAACTGCTGTAATACACCTTGTCATTCATCTTTGCCAGATAAACAACGGAATTGTCTTTTTTCTTTTTATCAGTACCGGTTTTAAAATCTTCCGGCTTCACCAATAATTTCCCGCCAATGGTTTTGAGATCATAACTTCTGAAATAGTCTGATTCGTTGAGCGTTTTTTTACTCAAAACCACCAGATCCGTTAGGTTGCTCAATAATCGTTTTCCATTTACGCAGGCTCTTATCTCTCTGTCGACCTGTAATTTTTTTTGCATGGACGACGATGCAGTTTTCTTGTAATCATTATAGTAAACCAGCGCTTCATCAAAGCGATAGTTGATGTGAAGGGCCTTGCCCATATAGAACTTAATTTCTTTTGGAGCATCTTTCGGCTGGCCATCCGCGATCTTCAGATAAGGAATGCACCTGGTTTTGTCAGGTTCGCTGTAGATCATACAAACTCCCAATTTGAAATTATAAACCGGATCCTTCGGATAATTGGCAACTATCTGCGCGAAGAGCTTATAGGCCTTGGTGAATTCCTCTTCCTCAAAAAGACGATTGGCCTCTTTGATGGTTTCTTCGTTGGATGCCTGTGTAAAGCCCTTAAAATGAAGGGTTAACAATACAAACAAGAGAAGAAATTTCCGCGAGAAAATACTGTTAAAATAAGAATATGTTAAGGTATTGAACCTTAATGGCATAATGAAGGTTTAAAGTTAATAAATCTTATTATAAAGATGCTATAAAAAGCAATAATTCATAAAGATTAAAAGAAAAAAGCTGTTAATAAATGAAAATTGGCTTATAGATGAGACTGTTGAAGAGCTTATTTGTCTTTTCAATCAAATTGGCGATCAAAATCAGAAGAAATGAAACCTGATTGGATTTAGGAAAAATTTCTATCCTCTTGAATTTTGTTGAAATTCCTACTATTTAATTTTATATTTTTGTTCCAATAACCAATAAAAAAAAAATCATGATAAAAAGATTACTATCTGCTGCCTTAGTTCTTGGAGGCCTTGCTGCTAACGCGCAAAACAAGGTTGACCTGGGAATGTCAAAAATCGAGAACCGTAACGTTGAGAGTTCAACGGATCAATCATTAAACAAGAATGCTACTGTGAACGTAACAGATACAAGCTGGTACTTTTACAATAAGAACATTTGGAAGTACAATAACAGTTTTTATACTGTAAAGGCTCCAATGGCATTCTCTGTACAGGTAAATACTGAATTCGGTGTTTCTTTCTTGAATCCTGATAACACCCCTATCACTATTTCTAAAGCAGTTGTTCTTGCTAAGAGACAAACTCCTTCAACAAACACAATTATCCCTATCACTATCACGATCTATACTGCGAGTCCTTCAGGTGTACCGGGTGCTTCTATCACATCGGCAACTTGTGCGATCACAAGTACTGCAGGTTCACCTTCATCTATCGCGAACTTCACTTCTCCGGTAGTTGCAACTGGTGCTTACTTTATTGCCTATAAAGTAAACCCAATTGCTGCAGGTGATACTGTTAATGTGTTCCTGACTGCTGCTTACACTGCAACATCAAGTGGACCTGCTAACCAAAAATTCGGAGAAACTCTTTCTTATATCCGCAACAGTGGTAACTTCATCCCAACTGCTAACTACTACAACACTGGTACACCGGGTTCTGAATTAGAGCCTCTTGTTGTTCCTTTCGTTTCTTTCAACTTCTCTGCTAGTGCAACACAATCAGCTCCTAACGCTACTGCAGTACCGGGTGCCTATTGCGCTAACTTAGGTATTTCTTACACAAACACTTCGAGTGGTATTGTAAACAACAGACAGTACAACTACAATGAGTTTGGTGCTGCTTGGGCTCCTAAAACTAGTACAGTTGCAATGCCAACTGCAGATCCGGTTCATAACTGGTCTTTCTCAGGTCCTCCAACTCCAACCGCAACTTACTCAACTGCTAACGTTACGCATACTTATGCTACTACAGGTAATGCATCTGCTAACCTTATCGTGAAATACCAAAATGCAAGTGGAAGTGGTGCAAAAACTCAGGAAGTAAAAACCTGGACACTTCAGATCGCTAACTGTGGTATCGTAGGTGTTAACGAGAATCAATTGAACGCAAACATGAATGTATTCCCTAACCCAACTATCAATGGTAAAGTGAATATCAGCGGTTTAGAAGGAACTAACACAATTGCCGTTTATAACATGATCGGTCAATTAGTAAGTACTGAAATCAGCAATGCTGAAGTGGTGACTGTTGACTTGAAAGGTCGCACTGCAGGAACTTATGTTATCCGTGTAACCGATTCATCTAACCATTCAAAAGTGGTAAAAGTGATCAACGAATAAGAAAAATAATTTAAAGAAGATCCCGGTAGGAATACCGGGATTTTTTTTTGTCAGAATTTAAAGGTCGCTGTTATTGAAAGCAAGCGGAAGTAAGTTGAGAACAGAAGGGCTGATGATCACTTTTCCTTTCTGACCACTCATGATCAGTCGGATCGGATGATTGAATTTTACTTCATATTCAAGTAAGCTTTGACGGCATGCACCACATGGACTTACGGGTTTTTCGATCGTCTTATTATCAGAAACAACGGTTATTGCAATTGAAACAATACGTTGAGAAGGATATTGTGAAGAAGCATAGAACACTGCCACTCTCTCTGCACATAAACCTGAAGGATACGCTGCATTTTCCTGATTGGTTCCGTTCACAATTATCCCGTTTTCCAACCGTATGGCAGCACCAACTTTGAATTTGGAATAAGGTGCATAGGCGTTTTTTAGAGCCACCGTGGCACTTTCCAGAAGCTCTTGGTCCATTGGGCCAAGCTCAGATCTTGACTCATACGATTCAAAAGAATGAAGTATTTCAAATTTGGATGACATGGTTTAAAGTTATTAAAATTTCAGGTTTGTAAGGCAATTTAGGCTGAGATTCGTGATTTGTGGAACTTGCAAAAGAATTCTTACTCCACATTGATGAGGAAATTCAAGGGAATTCTCATTAACAGTTGACCTGGTCGTTCATTCATGAAATGGATCTTTATAATGATTTTTCCACCTCATTTATACTTCAGAAGAGCTAGCTCAAGCCATTCTTTCGGTTAATTTCCGCTAAGCTGGAATTGTCAATCGATTCAATTTTGAGCATGGTCACTACTGATCTTATTTGAAAAATTGCTCTGTTATTTTTGCTTAATCGTCGAAGAATAAGATATAACTGCCGAATCAAGAAAAGACTTATTTCATCAATTCCTCAACCATTAAAAAACATGTAAATCTCATGATGAAAAGGTACACTTAGGTAAATTTTGTTTTTTTGAGAGAGTAAAGTTGAAAGAGATGAACTTGTTTCTGTTTTCAAAGGTAGATGGGGTCAATGAATGCAGTAGCACAGAGCTCACTCTTATTAACATTTTTAAGCATAAAGAACTGTAGAAAAAGTTTTCTATTCGCCATATTTTCGTAAATTTAGTTGCGAATATTGTACTTCCAAACCTATGACATTTAAGCACTTTATTGGAGTATTGTTGATCTTTTCCTTCAACTTTCTTTCTTCGCAGGAAACTGTCACTGCGGTGCCTATCAAATTTCAAGGAAGTATCTCAGATGATAAAGGGGATGTTGGAAACGCTGTTGTGCAGATCACTAAGGCCGGCAGAGCTTTTTCTAATGCAATGACCAATGCTTCCGGTGAGTATAGTTTTGAAGTTCCACAAGGAAGTGAATACATGGTGACTGTAAGCAAAGAAGGATATGTTTCCAAGCGATTTTACATTAGTACATTAGGCATTCCGGCAGAGAAAGCAGGAAATTCTTTTCCCGTTGTGCAGGCTGATATGGGACTGAACAGACGAATGGAAGGAGTGGATTACTCTCTACTCGATCAACCTATCATCAAGTACAATTATAATCCGAATAAAGATAATCTTGAGTATGACAAAGCTTACCTCGAGAGAATGCTGGCAGGATTGCAGGCTATTAAAGATGCCGAGAAGGCAATGAAGAACAAGGATAAGGAGAAAGAAGCAAATTACCAAGCAGCTGTAAAGGCAGGTGACAAATCGTTCCAGAAAAAAGAGTGGGCTGTTGCTATTTCCAGCTACGAGCAGGCAACAACTTTAAAACCGGCAGAAGCTTATCCGCGAGAACAAGTAACGTTAATTAAAAAAATGATGGCAGATGCTGAGGCGCAGGCCAAAGCGGAAGCCGATGCCAAAGCGAAAGCAGCAGCAGAAGCAGCAGCGAAAGCCAAAGCTGAGGCAGAGGCAAAAGCCAAAGCTGAGGCAGAAGCAAAGGCAAAAGCTGAAGCAGAAGCAGCGGCGAAGAAAAAAGCGGAAGAAGAGGCGGCTGCAAAAGCCAAAGCAGAGGCAGAAGCAAAGGCAAAAGCGGATGCTGAAGCAGCTGCTAAGAAAAAAGCACAAGAAGAAGCGGATGCGAAAGCGAAAGCAGATGCTGAAGCGAAAAAGAAAGCGGAAGAAGAAGCGAAATTAAAAGCAGAAGCTGACGCAAAAGCAAAGGCTGATGCAGAAGCAAAGTTGAAGGCAGAAAAAGAGGCTGCTGCTAAAGCAAAAGCAGAGGCGGATGCCAAAGCGAAAGCAGACGCTGAAGCGAAAGCCAAAGCAGAAGCTGACGCAAAAGCGAAGGCAGATGGAGAAGCAAAACTGAAAGCAGAAGAAGCTGCAAAAGCGAAGGCAGATGCAGAAGCTAAGTTAAAAGCAGAAAAAGAGGCTGCTGCTAAAGCAAAAGCAGAGGCGGATGCCAAAGCAAAAGCAGACGCTGAAGCGAAAGCCAAAGCAGAAGCTGACGCAAAAGCGAAGGCAGATGCAGAAGCAAAACTGAAAGCAGAAGAAGCAGCAAAAGCGAAGGCAGATGCAGAAGCTAAGTTAAAAGCAGAAAGAGAGTCTGCCGCTAAAGCAAAAGCAGAGGCGGATGCCAAAGCAAAAGCAGATGCTGAAGCGAAAGCCAAAGCAGACGCTGACGCAAAAGCGAAGGCAGATGCAGAAGCTAAGTTAAAAGCAGAAAGAGAGTCTGCCGCTAAAGCAAAAGCAGAGGCGGATGCCAAAGCAAAAGCAGATGCTGAAGCGAAAGCCAAAGCAGACGCTGACG